>Ga0189287_100232_pt1 | contig 21891 bp, 29 predicted proteins | sample UW86minimetaG_FD_130319 | JGI IMG/M metagenome (GOLD analysis project Ga0189287, IMG submission 130319) | Marine microbial communities from the Costa Rica Dome - UW86 mini metaG | ecosystem: Environmental > Aquatic > Marine > Oceanic > Photic zone | place: Costa Rica: the Eastern Pacific... | reverse complement strand
GCTGTTCCCCGAGAATGCGCGGACGCGTCTCAAGCTGATCGAGCATACCGGGCTGAAAGACGGGTTGCTGCTGCTGCGCTACCGGACGCTGCCTGACCTGGCGTGACCGGCCCCGCAGGGATGACCGCTCCCGGAGGACGGCCCCGGCGGCGAGCCTGCCGGGCCGTCACCCGCCCGCCTTGCAGCGCACCGGTCCCGGTCGCCTCGAGCCCGCGGAACTCGTGCCTGTGGACCTCGTGCCCGTGGAATCGGTTTTCCGAAACGGGAGAATTGGCGCACCTGTCAGGTCTGTTTGATTATGCGGAAAATCAGTACATTACCAAGCAGACTGCCCACCAATCCACTCGATATAACTCAATGACTTACGAGACATATGCCCACAAATTTCAAGGAATTCGCATTTGACCATCGGCCGTTGACAAGCACGCTTTCGGGCCACAGACTGGGCCGCTAAGCCTCCGATCTTCTCAATCTGCGACGCACCCCGGATGTTCCGTTCTACACACGCGGCGTGATCCGGACTGCAGTGCGTATGTCGGCGATGCGTGTGCCGAGAGCTTGCAGGTTCTGGCGCATGTCGTTGAACACCGGTGCGTCGCCCTCAGGATCACTGATTGTCAGAATGGCTGTGAAGGGAACGCCGCCATTTGGCATGTGCTCGCCGGTGCGGGTCAGATACTCAACCATCAATCGCCAGTCTGACGTAGGGCCAATACCCTTCGGAAAAACCTTCTCAAATACCTTCACAGGGCTCCACTTCAGGTCGTGTTCGATCAGTTCGGCTTCGACCGCGTGTGCGCCGCGAGAAGACGGGAGATAGAGCGGGTTTAGTCGCCCTTTCCAGCCATTCTCCTGAGCCTGCTGGAGCGCTGCATTGATATTCACCCTGACGAACTCTGAACCAAATCGTGCGTCCAGCGGCGGCGTGGAGACCAGAGTTAGCTTGGCGTGGCCCCTGCATTTCCCTCCTGAAACCAAGGAAGGCGGCCATGAAAACCGGAAGTTGATCTGTTGGCCTTCCTGAATGCGAGAGGCGAACACCAGCGTTATCGAATGCTCGCCGGTCTCCAAAATCCTGTCCGCGGAAGGCGGCAAGCCGAAGCCGACAAGGTGCCGTGCAACCGGGCCAAGCTCTTTAGGGCGCAACGGCTCTGGGGTCTCAGCATTGTGAACCAGAAGCCCGATTAGTGTCTCTCTGGACACCTCGCCATCAATCTGGTGGGCCAGCGTCGCAGCGGTTTTGGCGACCAGCGGGGAGGCGTAGCTGGTGCCGCAACCGTCAACGATCGTTCCATCCGGGAGGACTGAAAACAGACCATGGCCAAGGGAGGTATGCTGCGAGCCAGAGCCACCGACGTGTGCGAGATCAGGCTTAGCACCAGAACGCAGACCGGGTCCACGGCGACTGAATCGCGTTGGAGCGAACGGAATACAACCGCCATGCCCTGGCGGGTTCACAGCCCCGACGGCCACGTTTCGCGAGCTCTCAGCAGGTGTTAGGAGGCCATCATTTCGTGCTACCGCCAAGTTCGAAAGGGCGGTGGCGGTGTCTGCAGGCCACTCAGGTCGAAAGTCCTGCGGGTCGGTGTTTCCGGCTGAAACAAATACGACGGCGTTGTTCTCTTCGGCAATTTGGTCGAGCCGAGCGGCGTGGGTGCTATAACGATCAGGCACGGCAGGCTGGAGGATGTTCAGGCTCATGTTGAACACTCTCACACCGTGGCGAGCCCTTGCGTCAGCTACGGCTGTCCCCAACTCGTCAAAGAAGTCCGGCAGCCCCCCTGAATAGTAGGAGGGGAAAGCGCTCGGTTTCTTCTCATTCGGGAAGATTGCCAGATCTACAAGTTCCGCGCCGTCCGGCTCTGGGCACGTTTCCGGGCCATTCAATGCCCCGCCGGCGACAGCGAGTCCTCCGATGAAAGTGCCATGATTGAGGTCCATGTCCTCGTCGGCAAGTATGTCCCAGCGGTCTATGATCCACCCCGACAGCGCATCGCCGATCCCGCCGTCCACGATGCCAATTCTCGGATGCGACGATTGGGCGCTTCGACTTGGAATAGTTGCTACACTGGGCCGAGTTCGCGTCAGAGTTGGTGTTTTGGCCGAACGAACGACCACACCCGGCAGTTCGACGCCCCGCACGAGCGGGTGGTCGTCGAGGAATTTTAGAAGATCAGAATGTCTCCGGGGATCGGCATCGAATGGCGCGAGCGCGCGGCGTTCCCGGGCAGCCGAGGAAGCGTTTGTTAGCCTCATCACAGCGCCATCGGGCGACTGGTCTAGGCGGACTGAAAGCCTTGGCACACCGCTCCGCCAGTGTGGCAACCGATCGACGGACATGCCGCGCCCAATTTCACGAAAGCCTGCCACGAACGTGGCGATCAGCTCACGGTGCGGAGCGTCGAGCATATCCCAATCATCTCTCGGCGGGACGACGTCGAAAAGCTCGACCTCGTAGCCGCTGCCGGTCATGGGGTTCGAAAGCCAAGCGACGGCCTCTTCCACGGAGAACCTGCGTTTGTCGGACGGACCGTATAGTTCGATGTGGTCGATTGCGCCTGTCTCGCTGCGTTGTGCCGAAGGATGGGGTAACTCGCGGCCCCGCGCCTCATTGAAACGCATCACGGTCCGGTTTTCAGCTTTCTGGATTTCCGCTTTGACAAGCGCAAGCGTCACTGGGCGTCCTTCAACTAGCATCTCCCCGAGATCACCGCCACCGACGACTGGCGTTCGATCGCTCCTGAACAGTGAGGACACGGGACGATGACTTTTCGCCCAAGCATCTCTCCTCAACACGATCTTCAGGTAGCCTATAGGGCCTTGGGATTGCGAGGCGAGCGCACCGGAGATCGCATCGAGCTGGCTCACGAGAGCGGCTTTATGCGCCACAAATTCGCGGTCGCGATGTGCGTAGAAATCTCTGCGCCCTCCGCCTCCGCCCGCCTCCCGCGCTTCCTCGAAGTTCTCCGGGTTCAGGACGATCTGAATTGGGCTAGCCATCAGTCACTTCCTCTTCATTCGCCTGTTTCTGCAATAACCTGCTGACCGATGATTTGTCTCTTCCGGCGATCTCACCGATATCGGCCATTGTAAAGTTCAACGCCTCGTCGTTACGCATCGCCCTGAACAACTTGCCGGAATCGGCAAATAGCAGCGTCCGGCGCTCGCGCTGGATGCGCGCGGCATTCAGTGTCGCAAATTGCTGGAGAGTTTCGAGAAGTCCTCGCCGATCCTCCTCGCGGACTGTGGTTGCCTTCTTGTAGGTTCGGACGAGCGCTTCGATCTCCGCCCCTGTCGAACCTTCGGTGAACCAAGAGAGCAGCCGAAGGTGGCTATCAGGAGCGATCACTGGCGGCATGAAATGCTCCGCTATCGCCTTGCGGACTTCAAAGTCTGGCTTTGGGATTTCGAGCTGGATTTCAAAGCGCCGCCAGACTGCCGGATCGAGAAGGTTAGGGTGGTTGGTGATCCCAACCGTGAGGCCGACTCTCTGCCGCCCGTCGAGATTTTGAAGTAGGGTGTTCACCACTCGTTTTATCTCACCGACTTCCTGCGGATCGTCGCGGAGCTTCGCAATAGCGTCGAATTCGTCGAGCAACAGAATGCAGCGGTACCTATTCGCAAAGGTGAACAGGTTTCCGATGTTGCGCGCGGTCGTTCCCAAGAACGAGGAAACGAGGCCGTCCAGTCGGACTAGGACCACCGGCAATTGCAACTCATGCGCGATCCACAGGGCCAATCGGGTCTTACCTGTGCCCGGCTCCCCGTAGATCAGGCACGTCTTCGATGGGGTGATGCCCACAGTTGAAAGCGCGTCAAGATTGCGCCACTCATCGACGATACTCTCGATCGCCTGCGTGACCGTTGCGTTGAACAGCGGGGCAGTCGCATGAAAATCGTCCGGGAAGAAGATCTCGGCTAGCGATGCCGACGTTTCTCGGTCAACAGGAACCTGCGTGCTTCGTCCAATGGTCTCACCGGCAAGATTGGATCTGGAGCGCTCAATACGGCTGGGTGCCACGTCCTTTAGACGATCTGCCGCCGAGAGGATTTTGGCAAGGGATGCCGCCTGCTTCTTCTCGCCATCTTTGGTTAGCGCACCATGTAAGCGCTCGATTTGCTTGCGAAGGGCGGGCGTTGGCTCAGCCATTGCTGCGCGGCAAAGTGCCTGGACTATTGGGAAGTGCTCCATGCGAAAAACCTGCTTTTCGTTGCCTGTTGAGACCCTAACGTTGCATGTACCATTATAATTGTTGCGCATCAACCTAGTTTTGTTGCCGATACTCGATGGAGACTCCTCCGTCAAAGCGAGGTGTGCGCCGCGCAAAGCGAATTGCGAATGCCAGCTTTATCCGCCTTGCGAGTTTGGTTTCCCGGCGCAGTGCATGTAGGCTGACCGCCCATGTTGCAAGGCTTCGACACTTGGCACTGGTTCGACTTGGTCGAATTCCACGACCGTATTCCCTTTCGGCCGAGCAAGCGTGGCATAGGGATTGTAAACCCTCAGCGCCACCACATCAATACTAAGCAACTGTTTTCAAACGTTTAATCAAATCATTTTCCACAGATCAGACGATGGAAAGTCGGGTTAAAAAAAACGTTGTAGGAATCGTCCCGCAGAATGATCAGCATTCAGCTACCCGGCATCCCCGGCGGGTTGGCCACTCAATCCTGCCAGAACTTCCCGTCGGCCGAGAGACACGCCACGTCATCCGGCCGAATCGAGATCGCCGCCCGTATCTTCGCGCAGCCCGATCTCGACATAGGCCAGCCCGCTCCGCATGAGGCAGGAGTAGGCCAGCCGCTTGTACTGCACCAACTGCAGCCGATCATGCATCGCATCGACGTGCTCACAGTCCTGCCATGCCCACCGGCGTCGCCATGAACCCCAGCGCGATAGCGATCTACAATGCCAAAATCCGGATCATGGCTTTTCCCTCTTCAAGGTCTTCACGGTGCCGCGCGCCCAGGCGGCGAGGGCCGCATGGCGCCCTCGGCACTCGGCCAGGGCCACGCGATCGGCACGCCAGCCGGTCTCGACCTATGCCTGTGTCAGCGGACAGGCCAGATGAACGGCCAGGTCGCAGTTCTGCAGAAGGCTCTCGGCCGGCGGTTGGAGGTCGATCGGCACAACCGGGACGGACGCGAGGCGGCCCTTCGGGAGGCGTTCAACGCGCGGGGCGTTCATGTGCGGAACGCGGTTGAAAGTTAGGTTTCGCCACGAATGAAATCAGCGGTTTAGTCGCCCCAAACAGCCGATTCTGACATACATAAAAGCATTCTAAAACAATAACTTGCTTGACATTAGCACGACTTTCACAGTATCAGAGAGAACGTCACTGTGCCGCAAAACACGGAAAATCGGGCGAATTGGTGGGCATGGATGCCGCGGCGCGAAATTTGCTGAAACCCGCACGAGTTGCGGCCAGCCGAGGAAACACCAATGCCCGAAACGAACCTTTCCGCAGCATCTGCAGTCGCAGATGTTGAGAACCTTCCGCCTTCGTCATTTCTCACCCGCGCCCAGTTAGTTCCAATTTTAAACGTAAGCATCCCGACGCTGAAAAGGTGGACGACTGAGGGCAAGGGGCCCCGCGTCACCCACCTTGAGAATCGTGTCGTGCGATACCGCGTCGCTGACGTTCTCGAGTGGATGGAGGGGCAGAATGGGAGCGCGTAACGTTTTCGCCGAGCCGGCAGAGGGAACAGTCTTCTTTGACATGGTCGGCGAACTTATTGGTTTCCCGTTGGGAGACGGATCAGGGCATACAACAAAAACGTTCGCAGTGATGACGGAGGCGTGGGAGGAGGGGTTTCGCCAAATTCGATTTCCCGAAACTTTCCCGAAATCGTGGCGCGAGTTGATCTTTAGTTCCGTTTGGCTGTCGATCGTCAAGAATGGGCCCATATCAGCTAACGGTACTAGTCCCATTGGGGGCCGGCCTTCGCTACCCCACCCCCACTGCCTCCTCGCCGCGGCACAGGTGGAGATCGAACGCAAGTTGGCGCCGGGACTTTCGGATTTGAAGTATGCGAGCTGTGCGGCTGAGGCACTCAACTTCGGTGCAACGAGGCGCCGAAACAAAACGTCAAACCCGCTCGCAGCCGATCACATTCTTCGGGCGAAGAAGCGCGGTTGGGGTTGCGTCTATAGCTGGCCTGTGGACGAAAAGCGCTTTCCCGATCCGACCACGGAACTCGCGATCACGGAGTCTCTTATTCTGGGGCACAGAGCCCTGCTCGAGATTGTGCACGATGTTTGGGAATTCTGGAGGGAGAGGCCCCAAAATCTGAAACCAGAGCGCTTCCACTCATTGCCCCCAGCCGAGGAGTGCTTCCCTTTGCCGAAGCCACGCGACTAGCGCGAAACTGATGTACGGGCCGTTTACGTAAACCCCCCTCAAAAACCGCTTTTTACGTTCGCGTAAACGGTCGACCGTCTTGGCACTCAGCGAGAGGAGTCCGGAATGAGCATCTGCAGACAAACTTTGCCCTGGCAGCGTTGCCAATACGTAAGCCTCGCCAACACGGCGAAGATCGCAGGACGGTCGCACGGTTGGGTCCGGCGTGCAGTTCAGACAGGCCACCTCGACGCCTTCGAACTCGCGACAGGCGGCCCGCCCGTGGTCTCTGTGGTCAGTCTCCGCAACCTGCTTGCCGCGTCCAAACCGATTGAACCGCACGCCGTGCCGGCCGGCCGCAGAGCCCCTCTAAGGGTCGTCGCGGACAACACATAATACGAAAATGGCGCGCCGCGGGGCCACACCGCGAACGCGCCAAAAGGATCTTGGATATGGTATGTGAATACCTCAATCAGAGTCAGGACGCAATGCCGGATCCCGGTCGGGCGGTTGCTTTCCTCGAGAGCTTCGCGGGCGGGCATCCGGTAAGCGTTGCACGAATAATTCCAGACGGAGAATTGCGCGGGGCAACTTTCAGGCTGCCGGATGATCGCGCCGCCCTTATTGAATGGATCTCCGCGTGGGAAGGCAAAGCCAACCTCTATTATTCGCTGAACGCCGTGAACCCCGACGCGCCATTCGTTGGAAAGGCCGGAAAGCTCACAGAAGCGGACGTCGCATTCATCCGGGGTGTCGCAGTCGACATGGACCCGCAGGCCGGCAAGGCTTTTGAAGGTGAGCGCAAACGAATTCGTGCGACGATGGACGAAGCGACCAAGGATATTTTCGGTGCCCCGACCGTCATTATCGACAGCGGCGGCGGCTATCAGGCGCTTTGGCTATTCCCGGAACCGATCGCCAAAACAGATGAGTTGGCCTTGGCTGTGAAAGCCCAGGCGAGGGGTCTCAGAAGGCGCTTCAACTCTGACGCAGTTCAGAGCCTGGACCACCTGTTCCGACTGCCTTGGACCACAAACCTTCCCAATGCCAAGAAAGTGGCAGACGGCCGCAAAAGGGCAGTATCGCGAGTGATCGACCGTTCCGGAGACCGGCACAGCTTACAGGCTCTACAACACATTGCAGAGCCAATCTATGAAGCTGACAAAGGCACGAGTGCATCACTCGTGGAGCTTGACTATCCCGCGGTCTTGGAGACCCTTGCCGCGCCCGACGAGCTACCGGAACACCTGCGCTCAGTCGCTTGGGAATGTGCGGCCCGGCTAAATGAGATCGCAGGGGACGCACTCGGCGATCGATCGGCGACCGATTATCGAGTCGCAGCACATGTCATCCGCGAGCATGCCGTTACGGACCCCACGGAGTTGGCCTGTGTCACGTTCGCGGTTTCTCCTGATCGCTTGATGGACGATGAAGGAAAGGGACGCGGAGAGAGCTACTGTGTAAGAACCATCGGCAAGGCGCTTGCCGCGAACCGACCGAACCCCCGACCGGAAGATTTCTTCGAGCCAGTGAGCGCATCAGCATCGGCCATCGATGACCGAGTGCGCGACATGTTTAGCGAGGCGTCAAAACCGAAGCATCAAACAATCCAGATCCTTAAGCGCGACGATATTCGCCGCCTCCGGCCGCCCGAATTCGTCATTGGACGCCATCTGCCCGAGAAGTCTTTCGGGTTCCTCTATGGCGCCCCGGGCAGCTACAAGAGCTTCCTGGCGCTCGATTGGTCTCTTCACATCGCGTATGGCCGCAACGACTGGCATGGGGATGCCATTGAGGCGAAGGACGGCGGCTGGGTTGTGTATCTCGCCCGTGAAGGCTCAACGGGCATGCAAGGGCGCATCGATGCGTGGGAACGGATGAACGTGCCCTCCGACGCGCCTGAGTGCCGTTTTGCCCTCGTTCCTTCCGCAATCAATCTGATGGATAAGGATTCGATCAGATCCATCGTCGAAGGTGTCCGTGCGGCCGGCGTTACTCCGATATCGATGATCGTCGTGGATACCGTTAGCCGCTCGATGCCGGGCGCGGATGAGAACCTGCAGAAGGACATGACCAGGTTCGTAGCGGCCTGTGACACCCTGAAAGACACATTCGAGTGCGTCGTTCTTGGGGTCCACCATACCTCAAAGGCCGGAGACATGCGCGGCAGCTCCGTCCTATTGGGCGCTGGCGACTTCGTGTTTCATGCTTCGAAACCCGATGAAAGCGCTTCCACCCGGAAGGTCACGCTTCGATGCGAAAAGATGAAAGAAGGCGCCGATGCATGGAGCGACGATTATTGGCTCGATCCTGTTGAGGTCGGCTATGAAGACGCCAGCGGAATGCCGACCACCTCACTTGTCCCGAGGCGCGCGCTGCAAGTGGAAAAGAACGAACAGCAGGCGCTGGTCGGGCGTCAATGGGCCGAGATCGTACTAAGGGCACTTGGAGATCGAGACGAGGCGCCCTGGTCGGACCTAACCGATGCGGTCGGCGAAATGGCTCGGGCGCAGGGCCTAATTCGCGCGACTACCGGTCAGAAAGTGAGAGACCCGGTCCGAGAACACCTGGGGGCTATGGGCGTAGATGTTAGCGCGCCCAACGGACAATTGGTCAACGTAAGCATCACACGGGCAAGAGACAGGGGACCGTACACCATCAGGAAAATTACCCTGCTGGACGACGAGACAAACGACAAGAGTGCGTATCTGGAGGCGGCCGAATGAGGGCGAACGGGCGTGAACGCGGGGCGAACGGTTTCCCCGAAAAAGCGTTTTCTCCCAGCGTGTTAGCTTGGAGAAAAGGTGAGCGTGAACCGGTGAACGGCCGGTTCGCCGTTTGCCCCCCGAAAAAATTCAATGAAATCAATGGGCGAACGGCGAACGCGGCGAACCTATATAGGCGTCGGCGCCCGTTCGCGCCGCCCTGCCAATTCACAGGCGGCTTCGCCGCCACTGTGAAAGTTCAATCAAACCCCTCAAGCGAAAAACAGAGCGCGGACAATTCGTCACTTGGCGGATTCTGCCAAATCGAAAGCTTTTGAAAAGGACGCAGAAATGAGCCCCAAGAAACGCGCACAGAAAGTGTCCACTGATCCTGTGCTTGCAGAGGCTCGCCGGCGGGGCTGGCTCCGGTCGCTCGAGGTGCGCGCCAACGCCCCGAAGTGCGGAGCCAAGTCGCGCCAAACCGGCCTCCCCTGCAAGAACCCTGTGAAGGAAGAGGGCAAGCGGTGCCGCTTCCACGGCGGCGCCACGCCCAAGGGGAAAGACTGGCACCGGCGCCAATTCCCCTCGTCGCCGCACCGGCTGGAAGGAAAGATGAAGGCGCTTCGGCGCCGCGATCGGGAGGCAGAAGAGCGGCGGGCAGCGATGACGCTAGAAGAGCGCGAGAAGCATGAAGAGCGCCGGCGCCACAGGCAGCCAGGGACGCCTTTGGAGCGCCGCAAGGCCAAGTATGATCGGGAGGCGCGCAAGATGGTCTCGGCCCTCCTGGATAAGCCGGACAAGCGCCGTAGCGACGAGGAGAAGGCGCTTGCCGCGGAGATCGAACGGCTCGAGGCGGCCGCGGTCGAATTGGAGAAAGCCAAAGAAGATGAAACCGAAGATGACAAGGGGATATTCGGATGAGCAATGACAACGAAACGCCGGAAGAGGCATTCGAGCGAAACCTCCACCGCCTACAGACTGAAGGGCTCGACGCGGCCGTCGAGGCGTCCCTGGAGCTATTGCGCGACGGGAAGGCGCCCTCGCAGGCCAAGAGCGCGACGATCAATGCTGTCTATCGCGCGTCGGGGCTCTTCAACCGCCGCGACGACGACAAGGAACCGGAGCCTGCCAAAAAGACGTCAGAGGAGTTGGGAAGAGAGATTGCCCAACTCGAGGCGCACTTGGTCAAAGCCGCAAAGGGTGAAACTGACGACGAAGCGGATGGGGGAATCTTTGGATAAGAACATGGTCGACCTGTGGTACAGTTGAGAAGCAAGGCGAAAGGTAGAGAATATGGCGCATTCCCGCGCACCATCACTTTTCAGGCAAGCCAAGGCGCTTCTCATGTGGCGATTGATTGCAGCAATATTCGCGAGCACGTTTCTTTCCTGTTCAGCGCTCGCGCAAGTGAAACATGGTGAGATATTTGGATACCAAGTCGGCGAAATGCTTGAAGCCTATGAGAGAAACCAAGTTAAAGCCGAGCTATTCGGCGCACCGTGGGTAGATCGGCCGATAAGAAACTCGGCCGAAGAATTCGATCGACTGGAAGTGGTTGTGACCCCAATGAGCGGCACTATTTTGGGTATTCGAGCGATAGCCGAATTTGAAGATGTGAAGTCTGCGGATAACTTCGCCAACGATATGAAAACGGCGTTACGACTGAGGTTTGGTCCCAACCAATTTAAACACGTTTGGTATTCTAGCCTTTCCCAATGTCGGGAGGCGGACAGCACAAAAGTCTGCACCGTTACCCCTCCGGAAAATGCACGCTTCGCCACCAGAGTTTCAAGATATCGATTAGAGTTATATCGGTACGCTGGATCCGCGAACACCGGGTCAAGCGTTCACTTGGAATTCGGATTTGATGAGGATGGCCCCGAAAACCAACGATACAAACTTCTGCTTGAGCAAGAGGAGAAAGAGTATCGTGAATGGTTGGATGTAGAATCTGTTCGCGGCAAGAAAGAAAACCTTCTCACAGGAATAGATTAGCGCGAAGAATTGCCCTTGCGTTAACAAGGAAGGAGGTCCCAGCCTCCATCATTGATTCAGGGCCCGATACACCGACGCTCGACCAATACCGAGCTTTCTTGCAATCTCCGATGCTCCGAGGCCTTTTCCTCGAAGCTCTCTGACCGCCTCAGCGTCAATCGATGGCTTTCGGCCTTTATAGACACCCTTAGCCTTCGCCCGCGCGATACCTTCCGCCTGCCGCTTGCGAATGATATTGCGCTCGAACTCCGCGAATGCACCCATCATCTGGAATTGAAGTCGCGACAAAGGATCTTCGGAACCCGGCGAAAATCGTAGCTTCTCTTGCGCAAATTCAACGGTGACGCCCTTGTCGTTCAATTCTTGAACGATGCTCTGCAGGTCGCGGAGATCGCGCGCCAGCCGATCCAGGCTGTGCACCACAACTTCATCCCCCTCCCGGGCCCACTCGACCATCTCTTTCAGCGCCGGCCGATCGCGCTTGGCGCCTGTGATCTTTTCCTCGAACACCTTCTCGCAATCGCCAAGCTCCTGCCGCTCAAAGTTCTGATCTTGAGTGCTTACCCGTCTATATCCGATCCGCATAACGCGCCCTTTCTGTCTCATTTGGGTCTGGATCGTATATAATTGGCGCAATTGGATTTACAAGACATTTATTTGAGACACAGTGCGTGTCTCACTCCAGCTTCTTGTTAGGGTACACCCAAACGATACAATGGCGCGACTGATCGCGACCCGACTCCACGCCTGCCGGCGGCGTTCCGCACGCGCCCGTGACCTGTGTCCGGCAAACGGCGCAGCCATTGCGGTGCGCTTTGGACCGCGACCACTGCCCCGGAACTGCACCCCGCCCCCCGGCTATAGTTCGCGCATTTTCCGAAAGCAGGCGCCCGGCGCGCGTACAAAAATGCGGTTCATTGGAACTTCCGGACAGTTGGTCACAGCGTCATTTCGCGGAACAATGCATTTCCCCATCCGGCCTTACGTAAACCCCCCGAATTTTCCTGATTTTACGTTGAAACGAGTGTGCAACACTGTCTCCAACGAAATCAAACCCGGAGGCCACCCGTGTTCGCAATCCACCGCACCGACCCGAGAAAGAGTGTCGACATCGCTCTCGATACCGCCGAGCGATGGGCCACCATGTTTTGCAGCGAGGCGCAGTCCGGGTCCTGTGATCAAGCGACGCAAAGGGCCCTGCGTCTATATGATCTGGCGTTCTTTCTCTTCGAGATGCACGAGAACGTAGCCGGCCAGAGCATAGACGCAGATCAGTACGCCCGGGCTACATTCCAAATCGAGGATGTTCGCCGGGCCTGGAAGCAGGACTTCTCGGACCTTCTGCCAGCAGTACGTACCGACGCAGCGTTCGACGGCCTGCAGGCCCTCCTGACCGGCGCAAACCGCCCGGAGCGGGCCCTGCACCCTGTATCCGAACGTTGGGCCCATTCGGCCGTTTCCTGGCTGCAGAACAGCGCGCACAACGCTTGGCATGATCTCGTTTGGCGGGAGAATTTCCGATACGGAGCTGTGAACCTGCCGGCGGACTGCAGCACAGAGAACGTGACCCCATTCCTGCCGCTTATCCCAATTCGCGGTGACGACCAATGGACCTGAAAAATCTCTTCGGCGACTTCTTCACACACGAGGCGGGCCAACGGCGCCGCGCTTGGCTCGAGGATCAAGAGCAGCGGGCCGCCGAGAGCCTTCGCTACGCCCTCGGCCCGCAACTCTATCCCCGTGTGGATGCGCTGGCGAACCTGGCGGCGCTCTTCTCGCCTGGTCAGGATGTCATTGACGCTCATCATGCGGGGACGGACCTCATGGAATGGAAGGGGCCTCTGGACGCTGCAGGGGACGCCTCCACGCTTGCCGCAGCGCTGGGCTCGATGATGCTCCCCGGCGGCGTTTCGAGTTACAGGCAGGGCTTCGACGAACTGCTCAAAGACGGGATGCGGGTCCACAAGAGCGGCCAATTGAACACATTCGCCGGTCCCTCTGCAAGGAACGCCGACCTGACCGCACTCGAAACCGCGGCCGATCTCGAAGCGAAGGGTATCGGCCGGGACGACATCTGGCGCGAAACCGGTTGGTTCCGCGGCGTCGACGGCAAATGGCGCTTCGAGATCGATGACAGTCAAGCTTCTGTTTCCCTCCCCCGAACCAGCGTTCCCGGCGAATTACCCGAGATGAAATTGTTCAGAGACGCCGTGAACCACGACGAGCTGCAGCAGGCATACCCGGTGCTGGGCAACACGGGCGTCTTCGTAAACGAGATGCCCGGCAGCCGCGGTCAATTATCCGGCAGCCTGACCAGCAAGCCCAACAACGCGATGCTGTCGATCAGCCCCCGCGCCGCACGGGATCCGGGCACGGTCCTGCACGAAACGCAGCACGGCATTCAGGACGTGGAAGGCTTCGCCCGCGGCGGGACGGTACGAACGCCGCGCCCCGGCACGCCGGAATGGGATGTGTACGAAGAGATGCGAAAGGCGGGGGGCGGGTCCACGGTCGATTTTCAAACCTTCTTCCGTCACAACGGCTCGAGCTTTGAAGACGAAGCAGGGGCGCAGAAGTTCTACAACGACTTCATTGCGAAATCCCCAGCGAAGCCCGACAGCGAAATCATGGGAGAAGCCGCCGTCGAAGCCTACAACCGCCTCGCCGGCGAGGTGGAGGCAAGGAATGTGGAAACACGCCGCCCCATGAACGCGGCACAGAGACGGGCAACGCCACCGTGGCTGACACAGGATCGAACTGATGCCCAGCAGATCGTCCGGTTCCGCCCCAGCAGCGAAGACGAAATTAGTGATTACCTGGCGGACGTGTTGAGGCACTAGAATGTCGAACGGCCGCGACTTCCCACCCCGCCTGATGCCCGCCCCTGCGGCCGCGCATTATCTCGGCGTGTCGCCGAGTACACTGCGGTTACTGCCAATCAGGCGCCGCGCACTCGGGGCGAAGCGGGTCTACGACAAGGCCGACCTTGACGCCTACGCCGACTCCCTGCCCTATGATGGATCATCGGAGGGCAACACGTGCGACGCGATCTTCGGATGCGATACCTGAACCCAAAGGGCCGCTGGCCGAGCGGCAACACGCGGTATTACTACCGCCGCGCCGGCCAGCAGATCGCCATGCCGGACTTTCCGCCTGATCATCCTGAATTCCTGCGGGCATACGCCGACGCGGCGGCCCGCTTTGACAATCGCCTCGGACCGGGCCCGCGCCATGTCACTGGCTCGATCGGCGCAGGGATCCGCGCGTTCCTCGCCTCTGACGCGTTTCTTGCCCGTGCCGAATCAACGCGCGCAGTCTGGCGCCGCATGCTCGAGAAGATCGAGGCCGACTACAGCGTCGGCCGCCTGGCCGAGCTGCGACCACGACACATTCGCGCGGATCTCGCCCGCCTAGAACCACACCCGGCGAACAACCGGCTGAAGGTCTGGCGCGCCCTGGGGCGGTTCTGGGTCGATGCCGGCCTTATTGAGACGGATCCAGCCGAGCCTGTGCGGCCTCGTATTGCCCCCAAAAGCGAGGGGCACGCACCATGGACACGCGACGAGATCACTGCCTTTCGCAAGCGCTGGCCTTACAGCACCCCGCAGCGTCTCGCCTTCGAACTGATCTACTGGACCGGCGCCCGGCGAAGCGATGCGGTCCGCCTCGGGCCTGGCATGATCGATCGGGAGGGATGGCTGGTCTACAGCCAGACAAAGACAGGAGGCCGTGTAGCGGTGCCGTTGACAGCGCCAGCGCCGGATTGGGCAGAGCCCGACGACAACCTCGCCAAGGCGATCGATGGCCAGCCCGCCCGCCACATGACATGGATCGTCACTGCCGGCGGTCGGCCGAGATCGAGCAAGGCTTTCGGCAGCTGGTTCGCAAAGGCCGCCCGGGCGGCCGGCATTAAGGGAAAGACGGCCCACGGCCTGCGCAAGCTCCGCGCCGCAGTGATGCTCGAGAACGGCGCCACGGCCGACCAGCGCATGGCCTGGCTGGGCCACGAATCCACGTCCGAGGCCGAGCATTACAGCGCCAGCGCAGACCGGCGCAGGATCATAACGGGAACGGAAAGTGCCCACTCGCCCGAAACAAGTGCCCACTCGGCGAAATCGAAACGAATGATTTCAGATACTTAAGGGGCGTTTCGGAGAGATGTGGCGCACCTGTCAGGATTCGAACCTGAGGCCTCTGCCTTCGGAGGGCAGCGCTCTATCCAGCTGAGCTACAGGTGCCTACGCGGCGGGGTATAGCTTTCACGAGAGCGCCCTGCAATCGCGAAATGCGCCCCGGGTCAGGTTTCCGGCCGCCACAATTCACCGGCCGCGAAAGTTAAGAGGCCGCAATCCCTGGCGGGAATGCGGCCTCTTGATGTTTTATACTCACCAGAAATGGTCGAGCGGTCAGAGACCGTTCGATCAGATCGGGTTGCCGTACTTGTCGTAAACCGGTTCCGGAACGACCATCGGCGCGGGCTCTTCCTGCTGCTGTTGAGCACAGGCAGTTGCACCGAAACCGATTGCCAGCAGAGTGATAAGCTTGATCACTTTCATAAGGGCAGCTCCTTTCGCATTAAACACGGTGGATAAAACAACGAATTAATTCCTTTGTCGACCGTCTTTTCACGTTACCGCGATGAAATCCGGGAGACTGGCGCAAGAGATTGGCTTGTGTTGCCTAGTTGACGCACATTGGCCGGTTTTTGGCCTTTTTCAGGCCCGAATCCGCCGAAGAATCAGGTGAATAACTCGTGTGCGAGCTCCAACGCCTCGACAAGCGTGTCGACTTCTGACTCGGTATTGTAGAGCCCGAAAGACGCCCGGCAGGTGGCCGTCAGCCCGAGGTGATCCATCAGAGGCCCGGCGCAATGGTGACCCGCGCGCACTGCCACCCCCTTCTTGTCGAGGATGGTCGAAATGTCATGCGCATGGGCCGCCCCGTCGAGCGTGAACGAGAAGATCGCGGCCTTGTCGGGCGCCCTGCCCTGCAGTTGAAGCCAGTTCAGCCCGCTCAGCCTTTGGGCGGCATAATCGCGAATCCGTTCCTCGTGGGCGGCGATGTTCTCCATCCCCAGGCCCATCATGTATTCGAGCGCCACGCCCAGCCCGATGGTCTGGACGATGCCGGGCGTGCCGGCCTCGAACTTCATCGGCGGATCGGCATAGCTGACCTCGTCCTTGCTGACCTCGCGGATCATGTCTCCGCCGCCCATGAAGGGGCGCATCTCGGCCAGCCGCTCCTTCTTCACGAAGATCGCGCCAGAGCCCGACGGGCCGTAAAGCTTGTGCCCGGTGATGGCGTAGAAATCACAGCCGATCTCGTCGAGGTTCACCGGCATGTGCACCGCCGCCTGGCTGCCATCGACCAGCACCGGCACGCCCTTCTCGCGCGCGGCATCACAGATGGCCTTCACGTCGACCTTGGTGCCCAGCACGTTCGACAGGTGCGAGATCGCCACCAGCTTCGTCTTCGGCCCGATCGCGTCGATCACCTTCTGCGGGTCGAGCGCGCCGTCGGCCTCGGTATCCACCCACTTGAGCTTCACCCCCTGCCGTTCGCGCAGGAAATGCCAGGGCACGATATTGGCATGGTGCTCCATCACCGACAGGACGATCTCGTCGCCTGCCTCCATCCGCGGCATGGCCCAGCCATAGGCGACCATGTTGATTCCCTCGGTCGTGCCGGTGTTGAGGATGACCTGCTCGGCATCCGCCACGCCCAGGAACCGCGCGATGGTGCCGCGAACGCCCTCGTATTTCTCGGTGGCGATGTTCGACAGCGTGTGCAGGCCCCGGTGCACGTTGGAATATTCGTGGGAATAGGCATGGGCGATCGCGTCTATCACCACCTTCGGCTTCTGCGCCGAGGCGCCGTTGTCGAGGTAGACCAGCGGCTTGCCGTTCACCTCGCGGCTGAGAATCGGAAAATCGGCGCGGATCGTGTCGACGTCATACATGGTCATCTCCCTGTCACTCCCAGCCCGCCAAGCACGGCGGACAGGATCGTCATGCCGATGGAAAAGGTCACCACCGTCAGAACGCAGACGCCCGCCGCTTTCAGCAGGCCTTCGAATCGGTGGGCGGCGGCGATCAGTGCCAGCGTCGCCCACAGCCCCCAGAAGAAGGCGGCCAACATCATCAGCCCGCCCACCAGCGGCAGGATCAGCCCGATCAGGAACAGCACCACCGCCAGCACCAGCGACACGACCTGAAGCCAGATCATCACCGCCAGCACGTCGGCCAGCTCGCCCTTCCCGCCGAAGGCCAGCCCGATCCGGTGCAGCAGCACGACCGAAATCAGCGCCTGCGCCCAGTTCAGCAGCGCGAACAGAAGCGGCGTGTGGTAGGCCGGCGAAAGCTGGATCAGCTCGCCCATCTCGCCGGGCGGCAGCGGGGCGGCGTAGAACACCGCCGACACCAGCAGCGACAGCAGCACCGACACCAGCATCAGCGCGATCCACAGCCCCTGCATGGGCCAGCCCATCTCGACCAGCAGCGCGCCGGCCTCCCGGGGTTTGGTCAGCGTCAGGCGCAGCATCGCCCGGAACCACGCGAAACTCATGACGTGCCCCATTCCGCTTCGCGCAGGTTCGACAGCCAGAACCACAGGAACACCGCGACCCACACCACGCCCACACCGGTCAGCCCCGGCCCCGGCCCGATGAACCCGGCCACCAGCCCGAAAAGCAGCAGAAGCGGGCTTGCCGCAAGGAAGGCCCAGAACAGCGCCAGCCGCGCGCCATAGCCCGTGCCGCGGGCGCCGAAGGCCCGGCTGGCAAGGTGGCTCAGGAAGGCCAGCGCGTAGAACGCCAGCGGCGCGATGAAGATCCAGCCCAGCAGCGCCCCGCCCAGAAGCGGGTTCAGCTCCTGCCCGGTCAGGTGCGCCTCGCGCGCCAGCCTTGGCCATTGGCCGATGAAGGTGACAAGACAGCCCGCCATCAGGATGGCCAGCGCCCTGCCCTCGTTCACCGGCATCGCCAGAAGCCGCCGCATCACCGGCCGCGGCCCCCGGTAGGAGGCCACGATATCGGTGGTGACCGGCATCAGCCGCGCCGGCGCTGCAGCCAGGCGTCCAGCCGGCCGACAAGCTCTTCGCGCAGGGTCTCGTCCTCGATCTCCTGCACCGCCTCGGCCAAGAAGGCGAGCGTCAGCAGGTCGGTCGCGATCTCCTTCGGCACGCCGCGCGCGCGAAGGTAAAAGAGCCCTTCCTCGTCGATCGCGCCGCTGGTGGACCCGTGGGAACAGGCCACGTCATCGGCGTAGATCTCGAGCTCCGGCTTGGCGTCGAACTCGCTGTCGTCATCCAGCAGCAACGACTGGCTGATCTGGTAGCCGTCGGTCTTCTGCGCGCCGGGCTTCACAAGGATCTTGCCCTGGAACACGCCCTTGGCGCCGTTCCGCAGCACCTTCTTGAACACCTGCCGGCTTTCGCAATTCACCGCGTCATGGGTCACGAACACCGTGTCGTCATGGTGAAAATCACCATCGCCCACGCAGGCGCCCGCGATATGCGCGGCGGCATCGTCGCCCAGCATCTCCACGACACACTCGTTGCGCGTCAGAACCCCGTTCACCGTCAGGGTAAAGGTCTTGAACGTGCTCTCCTTGCCGAGCCTTGCGAAGATATGCGTCGCCGCCCGCCGCTCGTGGTCGCGGCCTTGCGTGCGCACGTGGTGGAATCCGGCGCCATCGGCCACGTCCACCTCCATCACCTTGTTGAACCGTGCCGCCGCCGGGCCGTTCTCCAGCACCGTCAGGTCGGCGCCCTCGTCCAGCCTGATGACATGGTGCAGGATGGCGTCCGACGTTTCCGACCTGTGATGATAGACCAGGTTCAGCGGCTTGCTCACCCGGCCGGTGACATGGATCAGCAGCCCATCCTCGGCCAGCGCCGTATTCAGCGCCGCGAGCGGCCGCTCGACCGGGGTCTGCCCCCGCTCTTCCAGCACGCCGTAAACATCCTTGGCCCAGTGGATATCCTTCTCCGCCGCGTCGCTCAGCCGCTCGATGGTGACGCCCTCAAGGCTCAGGTCATCGCTCGCGGCCTCGTCGAACTTCCCGTCGACGAAGACGATCTTCAGCCGGTCGATGCCGTCGTACATCGGCCCGTCGTCCGAATCGAACGTCGCCGCCGGGGGCACCTCGGCCTGCACCAGCGTGTCGGGGCGGGTGTATTTCCAGTACTCGTCGCGCCGCTCGGGCAGGCCCATCGCCTTCACCCGGTCCAGCGCCGCCTCGCGCGCGGCGCGGGCCCATGCCGCCCCACCGGGCAGGCTCAGGCCCTCCAGCCGCGCTTCCGTCGCGTCCAGCTTCTTTTGCGGCAATGCCATCAGGCCACCTCCCCGCGCAGGTCCGCATAGCCGTTCTCTTCGACTTCCAGCGCCAGTTCCGGCCCGCCGGTCTTGATGATCCGGCCCTCGGACATGATGTGCACCACGTCCGGCTGGATATGGTTCAGCAGGCGCTGGTAGTGGGTGATCACAAGGAAGCTCCGGCCCGCGTCACGGAGCGCGTTCACCCCGTCCGACACCAGCTTCATCGCATCCACGTCCAGCCCCGAATCCGTCTCGTCGAGAATGCACATCTTCGGCTCCAGAACGGCCATCTGCAGCACTTCGTTGCGCTTCTTCTCGCCGCCCGAGAAGCCCACGTTCACCGGGCGTTTCAGCATGTCGGCGTCGATCTTCAGCGTCTTCGCCTTCTCGCGCACCAGCTTGAGGAAATCGGCCGCGCTCATCTCCTCCTCGCCGCGCGCCTTGCGCTGTGCGTTCAAAGCGGTGCGCATGAAAGTCATGTTACCCACGCCCGGAATTTCCACCGGGTACTGGAACGCCAGGAACAGCCCCGCCGCGGCGCGCTCTTCCGGCTCCATGTCGAGCAGCTCCTCGCCCAGAAGCGTGGCGCTGCCCTCGGTCACCTCATAGCCATCCCGGCCCGACAGAACATAGCTGAGCGTCGACTTGCCCGAGCCGTTGGGCCCCATGATCGCGTGCACCTCGCCCGCGCCCACCTTCAGGTCGACGCCCTTCAGGATCTGCTTGTCCTCGTCTTCAAGACCGACGTGCAGGTTCTTGATTTCCAACATGTTCTAACCCTTCTTCATCTCTGCCGCGGGGGCCGTGCCCCCGGGCGCATTCGCTTTCATCCGCGCAATCTGCGCATGTGTCATCTCTGTCTCGGCGGCGCGCCTCGCGTTGAGCGCCGCCACCTCCCGTTCCATCTTGCGCCGGCTGACCACCCGATGGATCACCGCGCCCGTCAGCATCCCTGCGCCAATGCCCACGGCCAGGGCCACGCCCGCCGCGACCACCGCATAGGCCGAAAGCCCGACGATGATCGCCACCGCCGAGCCGCCCAGCCCCGCCAGCCGCCCGGCATCCATGTGCCCGGGATAGTCCAGCCGCGTCAGCAGCCATTCCTCGGTGGCGTTCCCGGTCATCGCGCGGCCTTACTCGATCACCACGGCGGTGCCGCTCGCCGATACCATCAGCATCGACTGCCCCACCACCTCGTAGTCCAGGTCGACGCCTACAACCGCGTTCGCGCCCATCGCCGCCGCCCGCGCCTCCAGCTCGGTCATCGCGGTGTCGCGCGCATCCTGCAGCTTGCTTTCATAGGCGCCCGAGCGCCCGCCGACGATATCGGTGATCGAGGCGAAGACATCGCGCACGACATTCGCCCCCATGATCGCCTCGCCCACCACGATCCCCTTGTAGGCGGTGATCCTGTGGCCCTCGATGGTGTTGGTGGTGGTGATGATCATGCCTCGCCCTCCCAGTAATCGCCGCTCGTCTCCTTGCGGCCGATGAACCGAAGGTGGGCCTCCCGGAAATCCGCCCCCGGCGCAATGGCCAGCGCGGCGAATTTGCCGCTGTCGGGATACTCCACCACGTCCGGGTCGTCCAACGTCGAAATACTGAGGTATTTCAACGCGCTGTCGCCCGTATTTATCAGCTGGTGCGCGGTCTCGGGCCCGCCCCGCGGCGCGGCACAGACATCGCCCGCCCGCACCGGGTATTCCGCCTCGCCGAACCGATAGGTGCCGGTCCCTTCCATGATCACGAACATCTCGTCATTGCCGAGATGGTTGTGAAACGGAAAGGCCCGCTTGCCCGGCTCGACGACCGTGTACATCGCGCCCAGACCGCCCGACCCGATCGCCGCCCCCATCGGCGCCACGGTCGCGCCGAACCGCGTGCTGCCTTCCGGCGGCCGCGTCGGAATCGCCGGCGCGTCTTCCACGTTCAGTACGGGGTGCGTCATGTCGGTGTCCTCAGAAGCAGTTCTGATGCGCCCACCATCGAACCGTCCACCAAGAACCCTTTGCAGGCGCTGATGCTGCGGCTTTCGGTGGTGAGCATGGTGGTGATGATCATTGCACAGTCTCCTCGTAGACCGTCAGCGTTCCTAAGCTTCGGCGCGGATTGACCCCACATTCGTAGTCTCCACGCTTCATCCGCGGGTCACCGCGTCTAGCTGCTGCGTCATAAACAATGCCTCGGCAATTCTCGACCGAACCAACGTCTAGGTACACCTCATGCACGCTGAGGTCGTTTCTGTCCGGGTAGTAGTAGGCATCCACTTGCGGACACCATACGCCGAACAGCGCGCACAACATCAGCCCACCGACCCTTCCAGCGAAATCGCCACAAGCTGTTGAGCTTCCATGGCAAATTCCATCGGCAGGGCCTGGAGGACGTCCTTGCAGAAGCCGTTGACGACAAGCGCCACCGCCTCCTCCTCGTCCATGCCGCGCTGGCGGCAATAGAACATCTGGTCGTCATCCACCTTCGAGGTCGTGGCCTCGTGCTCCACCCGGGACGAGTTGTTCTTCACCTCGATATACGG
>Ga0189287_100231_pt1 | contig 22041 bp, 24 predicted proteins | sample UW86minimetaG_FD_130319 | JGI IMG/M metagenome (GOLD analysis project Ga0189287, IMG submission 130319) | Marine microbial communities from the Costa Rica Dome - UW86 mini metaG | ecosystem: Environmental > Aquatic > Marine > Oceanic > Photic zone | place: Costa Rica: the Eastern Pacific... | reverse complement strand
CGCAGGCATATCCGTCGCCATCGGGGTCGAGGCCCATCTTGTCGCGGTTCGGGCCGCCATTGGCGAGAAAGTCGATCTGCGCACGGTCGGGCGAGGAATACTTGGCGCAGTTGCGCTCGAACCGGCTCTGCTTGTTGAGGCCGATCCGGTTGTAGACCTTGGTGCCGACCGGGTGCTTGGTGGCCAGCGCGTATTCCACGATGTTCGGCCCGGTATTGCCCGAGCGCGAGGGCAGGGCGGTGGGCTGCACCACCTGGTACTGCTCGCGGTTGCGGGCGATCAGCGCGGCATCGCTCTCGATCGAGCGGGCATCGCCGACGGCGTTGAAATCGTTCTCGGTCGAGATGCCGGAGGCGGATTCGACCGTTTCCGGGGGCGGGTTGCCGGGGCTGGCGCGCAGCGGTTGCTGGGCGGACTCGGCGCGCGTCGCGTCCAGCGCGGCCTGCGTTTCCCGCGCCAGCGTCGCACTGTCGGTGTCGTCGGAGGAGGCCGAGGCGATGCTGGCGGACCCGGCGGTGCCGCTGGTTTCGTCCGACATGGCCCCGGCGGGCGGGACGGCGCTGGCGCCGGTCAGCACGACCTCGCGCGCCTGCCGCTTGGCCTCGTACTCGCTGTAATCGTCGAAGCCGACGCCCGCCGCGCTGTCGGGAATGCCGGGCGAACAGGCCGAGACGGCCGCCAGGGCCGCAACGAGGATCGTGAAACGCATCTGCTTATGTCCTGCCATCTATCGTTTTGGACAGTTTACCACCATTTGGCCGGTTTTGCCACATATCCCGCCGCCTGCTCGAGCGCATAGGCCGTGTTGAGGAGATCGCCCTCTTCCCACGGCCGCCCGATCAGTTGCAGGCCCAGCGGCAGCCCCTGCCGGTCAAGCCCCGCCGGCACGGCGATGCCGGGCAGCCCGGCCAGGTTCACGGTGACGGTGAAGACGTCGTTGAGATACATCTGCACCGGGTCGGCCTCGGCCATCTCGCCCAGCCCGAAGGCGGCAGAGGGGGTCGCCGGCGTCAGGATCGCGTCGATCCCCTCGGCAAACACATCCTCGAAATCCTTCTTGATCAGCGTGCGCACCTTGCGCGCCTTGTTGTAATAGGCGTCGTAGAAGCCCGCCGACAGCACGTAGGTGCCCACCATCACCCGGCGCTGCACCTCGTGGCCGAAGCCTTCGGCGCGGGTCTTCTCGTACATCTCGGTGATGCCGTCGCCCTGTTCCAGCTTGGCGCGGTGGCCATAACGCACCCCGTCGTACCGCGCGAGGTTCGACGACGCCTCCGCCGGCGCGATCACGTAATAGGCGGGCAGGGCGTACTTGGTATGCGGCAGGCTGATATCGCGGATCTCGGCGCCCGCATCCTTCAGCATGGCGGTGCCGTCGGCCCAGAGTTTCTCGATCTCCTCGGGCATCCCGTCCATCCGGTATTCCTTGGGAATTCCGATGACCTTGCCCTTGATGTCGCCCGTCAGCATCGCCTCGAAATCCGGCACGGCCAGGTCGGCCGAGGTCGAATCCTTCGGGTCATGCCCGCACATCGCCCCCAGCATGATCGCCGCATCGCGCACCGACTTGGTCATCGGCCCGGCTTGGTCGAGCGAGGAGGCAAACGCCACGATCCCCCAGCGCGAGCACCGCCCATAGGTGGGCTTGATGCCCGTAATGCCGGTGAATGCCGCAGGCTGGCGGATCGACCCGCCGGTATCGGTGCCGGTCGCGGCAAGGCACAGGTCCGCCGAGACGGCAGAAGCCGAGCCCCCCGAAGACCCGCCCGGCGTCAGCGCCGTCTCGTCATTGCCGCGCCGCCAGGGGTTCACCGCGTTGCCATAGACCGACGTCTCGTTCGACGAGCCCATGGCGAACTCGTCCATGTTGAGCTTGCCCAGCATCACCGCGCCCGCATCGAACAGGTTCTGCGTGACCGTCGATTCGTATTCCGGCCTGAACCCTTTCAGGATCCCGCTCGCCGCCTGGCTCGGCACACCCTTGGTGCAGAACAAATCCTTGATCCCCAACGGAATCCCGCACATCGGCGCATCGTCGCCCTTCTGCAGCCGCGCATCGGCGAACTTCGCCTGCTCCCGCGCGATCTCGGGCGTGTTGTGTACGAAGGCATTGAGCGCGCCCGCGCCCTCGATGGCGGTCAGGCACGCCTCGGTCAGTTCGGACGATGTCACTTCGCCCGCGCGCAGCTTGTCGCGCGCCTCGGCGATGGTGAGGGTATTCAGGTCGGTCATGCTTACTCCACCACCTTGGGAACCGCGAAAAAGCCTTCGCGCGCGTCCGGCGCGTTCGACAGCACCTTTTTCTGCTGGTGCCCGTCGGTCACCTTGTCCTCGCGCCGCTTCAGGCGCATGGGCGTCACGCTGGTCATCGGCTCGACGCCCTCGACATCCACCTCGCCCAGCTGTTCGATGAAGCCGAGGATGGTGTTGAATTCACCCGCCAGCGCCGGCAGGTCGTCCTCGTCCACGCGGATGCGGGCGAGCTTGGCCACGCGGGCGGCGGTTTCCAGATCGATCGACATTTCGGGCCTCTTCGCGGTGCTCGGGTCTGACGCCAGCGTTTACCCCCCGTGCGGGCGGCGCGCAAGCATGTGACGGCGGTAGACCTCGATCATCCAGCCCAGCAGCAGGCCATTGAGCAGATGCCATGCGAAATGGGTGCCGATGGGCCAGCTTTCGCAGAGCGGCATGTCGAGGCTGCGCAGGGTGATCGAGACGAAAAGCAGCCCCGCGCCGAGGGCGAGGCCGCGCGCGGTTTCGGGCGCGCGGCGGGCGAGAACCACCGCGTAACCGGCGATCAGCACGACGACGGGCAAATACCCGGCCGAGGCCGACAGCACCGGCACCTGCGCGAAGAGCGGCACCAGCACCGCGGCAAAGGGAAAGAACAGCCCGACCGACACCAGCGACCAGGGCTTCGACAGCCGCAGGTAATCGCGGCTCGAGGCATAGAGGTACACAAGGATGAAAGCCAGGATCGGCGTGGTATCGGCGAGCGCCGCCCAGCGCTCGGCATGGGTGTGGAACAGGAAGCTGCCGAGCCCGATCACCGCCAGCAGCACCACCATCGCGTTGGCCAGCGGCAGGTGCGCGCCGCGCAGCCGCCACGCCATCACCGCCGCCGCGACGAGGAAAGCCGCGTTCGTGACCGCGTTCACCGGCTCGGCCCAGTAGGCGGGCCCGAGCCGTTCGCAATATCCGTCGATTGACGCAAACCAGTCCATCGGGGTTTCCTCGCGCGCAGGAGCCACTACGTTACCTGCCAAAGATAGGGAGAACATCATGCAAATCACATTCCTCGGACACGCGTCTTTCAAGATCGCCATCGGCGGGCAGGTCCTGCTGATCGACCCGTGGCTGACCGGCAACCCGATGCTGACCGAGGATCAGCACGACGCGGCGGTCGAGGGCGCGACGCATATCCTGCTGACACATGCGCATTTCGACCACGTGGCCGACACGGTCGGCCTGTCCCGCAAGCTCGATATCCCGGTGGTCGGGCAGTACGACCTGATGGGCTATTGGGAGGACAAGGAGAAAATCGCCACCGTCGGCTTCAACAAGGGCGGCACGGTCGACCTTGGCGGGGTGAAGGTCACGATGGTCCACGCCGTCCATTCCTCGAGCTTCGGCACGGATAACGGGCCCAACGTGCCCGGCACGGAATGCGGCTTCATGATCGAGGGCGACGGCCACACGATCTACGTCTCGGGCGACACCGACGTGATCGCCGACATGAAAATCTTCAACGACCTGCACAAGCCCGATATCGGCATCCTCTGCGCGGGCGGGCATTTCACAATGGACATGAAGCGCGCGGCCTACGCGGCCAAGACCTTCTTCGACTTCAAGACGGTCATCCCCTGCCACTACAAGACCTTCCCCTTCCTCGAACAATCGGCCGAGGCGCTGACCAAGGCGCTGCCGGGCGTGAAGGTGATCGAACCCGAGGTGATGAAGCCGTTCGACCTCTGAGTCGCACGGAACAGGAAGAAGGGGCGGCACCCGCCCTTTCATCTTTCCAAAAATACTCAAATACGAACGGCTCAGCGCCGCGCGGCGAAGAAGGATCGGAGCAACGCCTCGGCCTCTTCCGCCGCGATCCCGTCATAGACCTCCGGCACATGGTGGCATTGCGGATGGGTGAAGATGCGCGGCCCTTGCGCCACGCCACCCGATTTCGGGTCGGCCGCGCCGTAGTAGAGCCGGGCGATCCGGGCGAAGGAGATCGCCGCCGCGCACATCGGGCAGGGTTCCAGCGTGACATAGAGGCTGTAGCCGGGCAGGCGCTCGCTTCCGGCAAGCTGGCAAGCGGCGCGCAGGACCAGGATCTCGGCATGGGCCGTCGGGTCGTTCCTCTCGCGCGTCCGGTTGCCCGCCTGCGCCACGATCACCCCCGACGCGTCGGCGATGACGGCGCCCACCGGCACCTCGCCCCGGTCCCCCGCCGCGCGCGCCTCGGACAGCGCGGTCGCCATATGGCTCTTGAACGTCATCCCCCTTCCATGCCCCGCGCATGATGCTTTCGCAAGCGCGGCTTTTGCGGTAAGCGCCATCCCATGAACAGCAAGACCCCAGAAGGCGAGCGCATCGCCAAGGTGATCGCCCGGGCGGGCGTGGCCAGCCGGCGCGAGGCCGAGCGGATGATCGAGGCCGGTCGCGTGACGGTGAACGGCAAGGTCATCGACCGCGCCGCCCTGAACGTGACCGAGAAGGACAAGGTGACGGTCGACGGCAAGCCGCTCGATGCGCCCGAGCCGCCGCGCCTGTGGCTCTACCACAAGCCCACCGGCCTCGTGACCACCACGAAGGACGAGCAGGGCCGCGCCACCATCTTCGACGATCTGCCCGAGGACATGCCGCGCGTCCTCAGCGTGGGCCGGCTTGACATCAATTCCGAGGGCTTGCTGCTGCTCACCAACGATGGCGGGGTGAAGCGCAAGCTGGAACTGCCCTCGACCGGCTGGATGCGCCGCTACCGCGTGCGGGTGAAGGGCCGGCCAAAGGACGAGACCTTCGAGCCGCTCCGCAAGGGGCTGGAGCTTGACGGCGAGCGGTTCCAGCCGATGACCGTGACGCTCGACCGCCAGCAGGGCGCCAACGCCTGGGCCACGGTGTCGATTCGCGAGGGCAAGAACCGCGAGATCCGCCGCGCGATGGAGGCCGTGGGCCTTTCCGTCAACCGCCTCATCCGCGTCTCCTACGGCCCGTTCCAGCTTGGCCAGCTCAAGCCCGGCGCGGTGGAAGAGGTGCGCCCCCGCGTGATGCGCGAGCAACTGGGGCTGAAAGACGACAGGCCCGGTAAGAGCGGCAAGCCCGACGCCAAACCCGTTCCCCAGCGCACCCGCCGCCCGAAACGCCGGTAACTCAGCCCCCCGCCACCGGCTGCGTCCACCCCTTGCGATAGGCGCTCGGGCTCTTGCCGTACCGCTTCCGGAACCGCTGCGACAGCTGCGACGAACTGGTGAACCCCGTCGCCGCCGCCACGTCGGCCACGGTCATGTTCGTCTCGTTCAACAGCGCATGCGCCCGCGTCACCCGCAGATCGAGGTAGAACTGCGCCGGGCTCGCCCGGATATACCGCTGGAACAGCCGCTCCAGCTGCCGCTTCGACAGCCCGATATGATCCGCCACGTCCGCCATCTCCACCGGGTCCTCGAGATGCGCCCGCATGAACTCCACCGCCGCGATCAGCCGCGGGTTCCGGCTCCCGATGGCCGAGGCATAGGCCGTCCGCTGCGGCACCGCCCGGTTCTCCGACCGGCTGTGCAGGCACATGTCGGCCACGATCGTCGCCAGCTCGCCGCCGAAATCCGCCTCGATGATCGCCAGCATCATGTCCGTCGCCGCGCTCCCCCCGCCACAGGTCAGCAGGCCGTCGTCGTTCTCGTAAAGGTTCTCGGTCGGCTCCAGGTCCAGGAAGGTCTCGACGAAGGCCGGCTGGTTCTCCCAGTGCAGGGTGAACCGCCGCCCCTCCAGCAGCCCCGCCCGCGCCAGCGCGAACGCCCCGGTGCAGATGCCGCCCACCCGCGCGCCGAAGGCCCTCTGCCGGCTGACCCAGCCCACCGCCCGGCGCGACGTGCTCTCGTTGGGCTCGATCCCGCCGCAGACGAAAGCCGCCCCGCCGCGCGGCACGTCGCGCAGGGGGGTGTCGGGCGTGATGGTGACCCCACAGGAACAGGTGACCGTGGCATCGTCCTCGGTCATCACGTACCAGCGGTACAGCTCCTTGCCGGTCACCTGGTTGGCCACCCGCAACGGCTCCAGCGCCGAGGTGAAGGCCAGTAGCGTCAGCTTCGGCAACAGCAGGAAATGGTAATCCCGCGGCGGCCCGTCATAGGCGATCTTGAGGCTGGCGGCGCCCCGGGGCACGAAAGAGCGGTCTTGCATGGGCATGGCTTAGCACCGTGGCGCGCGTATGTGCAAAATTCCTTGCGCCGGCGGGGCGGCTTGGGCATGGCTGGGCGAAACAGGCTGTTGGCGGAGGGCACGTATGGGCACGATCAACCTGGCGAAAAAACTGGCGCGGTTTACCACTCACTGGGATCCGCATGTCGTGGCCGATTACAACGACAACGACGTCATGGTGGTGAAATTCCAGGGGGAGTTTCCCTTTCACAAGCACGACACGACCGATGATTTCTTCCTCGTGCTCGAGGGCGAGATGGTGATGGAGTTCGAGGCCCGCCCGAACCAGACCCTCCGCGCCGGGGAAATGATCGTGGTGCCGCAGGGCGTGGTCCACCGCCCGCGCGCCGAGCAGGAGGTCAGCGTGCTGCTGATCGAGCCGAAGGGCGAGCCCAATTCCGGCGATGCCGACCGGGAACCGGCGCCGAAGCCGCGGATCTGAAAAGGGGGGCCGGACATGCGCGCATTGCTGCAACGGGTGGCCCATGCCTCGGTCACGGTCGAGGGCGAGGTGATCGGGCAGACCGGTCCGGGCCTGCTGATCCTCGTCTGCGCCATGCAGGGCGACGCCGAGGCGCAGGCCGACCAGCTGGCCGCCAAGGTCGCGAAACTCCGCATCTTCCCCGACGCGGCCGGCAAGATGAACCTCTCGGTGCGCGACATGGGCGGCGCCGCGCTGGTCGTCAGCCAGTTCACCCTGGCCGCCGACACCAGCCGCGGCAATCGCCCCGGCTTTTCCACCGCCGCGCCGCCGGAGGAGGGGGAGCGCCTCTACGAATATTTCGCCGGGCAACTGGCCGCGCAGGGTGTGTCGGTCGAGACGGGCCGGTTCGGCGCCGACATGAAGGTCGAGCTGCTCAATGACGGGCCGGTGACGATCTGGATGGAAAGCTGAGACCCGCGCGCATCGGCGCGGTTTCCCTTTCCGCCGGCCACGCTAGGATAGGGTCATGCCTTACGAGTGGAGCGCAACGACAGTTCCCGGCGGCACCGTGCGCCGCCTGCGTCTCTGGCCGCACCGGTCATTGCCGCGGCGGGGCTTCGCGGCCTTCATCCTCGCGACCTTCACGCTGATCACCATCCCGCTTTACCCGCTCCTTGGCACGATCGTGCTGTGGGGCCTCTTGCCCTTCCTGCTGCTGGCCGTGGCGGGGCTCTGGTGGGGGCTGGAGCGGTCCTATCGCGATGCCCGGCTGAACGAGGACCTTTCCATAGATTCCGAGGAGGTTCGCCTGACCCGCACCGACCCGCGCGGCGCGACGCAGGAATGGGCCTGCCAGAGCTACTGGGCCAGGGCCGCCATGCACGAGAAGGGCGGGCCGGTGCCGTATTACGTGACGCTGAGCGGCAAGGGCCGCGAGGTCGAGATCGGGGCCTTCCTGTCGGAGGACGAGCGCAAGGCGCTCTACGGCGAGCTGTCCGATGCGCTGCGGCAGGCGGTGAAATCGTAGGGTGGGCGCACGGGCGCACCCACCATTCACCCCCGCCCCGCACCTGGGCCCGAGGCCGCAACGCATCGAATTCTTTAAAAGAATTCGGCCCGATATCTTTTCAAGATATCGCCCCGAACCGCCCCGATCGGAAAAACACCGACGAAATACCGACGTGATACCGACGCGATACCGACGTCGCGATTGTGGCCGAATTCGTTAACGCGGGCGAAGGCCGGTTCCCGTCAGGCCAGCCGTTCCTTAACCTTCGGACCCACCGTGCCGAAATCCATCTGGCCGGTGTATTTCTCTTTCAGCCGGCCCATGATCTTGCCCATGTCCCGGATCGAGGTGGCCCCGGTGTCCTTGATCGCCTTGTCGATGGCGGCATCCACCTCGGCCTCGTCGAGCGCACGGGGCAGGAACTCGGCGATGATCTCGATCTCGCGCTGCTCGCGCTCGGCCAGGTCGAGCCGGCCGCCCTCCTCGTAGGCGCGGACGCTTTCCTGGCGCTGCTTGGTCATCTTGCCGAGAATGGCCATGATGTCGGCATCGGTCAGGTCGGTGTCGCCATCGGCGCCGCGCCGGGCGATGTCCTGGTCCTTGATGGCCGCGTTGATCAGCCGGAGCGTCGCGAGGCGCGCGCTGTCCTTCTCTTTCATGGCCTGCTTCAGCGCAGTGTTGACCTGCTCTCTCAATCCCATCGACGTATTTTCCCCATGGCCGCTGGCAAGACCGTCAACCTATCGGAAAGCGCAAGGGGTGGCAACCGCGCCTGACGTCACGGCATACCGGGCGGGCCTGCAGATGGCAGCGGTGCAACAGCGCGGTTGTGCCCTTGACCCTCGGGGGCCGCGACCATAGTTTCCGGCCAATTTGCACCCCCGGAGATTCTTTCGCCATGGCCCACTCGCCCCAAAAGCGCCCGACCGCCTGCCTTGTCCTGGCCGACGGGTCCGTCTTCTATGGCAAGGGGTTCGGGGCGACCGGGCAGGTCACGGCAGAGCTGTGCTTCAACACCGCCATGACCGGCTACCAGGAGATCATGACCGACCCTTCCTATGCGGGGCAGGTCGTCACCTTCACCTTTCCCCACATCGGCAATGTCGGCGTGAACCCCGAGGATGACGAGACCGCCGACCCGGTGGCCGAGGGCATGGTGGTGAAATGGGACCCGACCGAGCCCAGCAACTGGCGCTCGGCCGAACGGCTGTCGGACTGGCTGGCGCGGCGCGGCCGCGTGGCGATCGGCGGCGTGGACACCCGGCGGCTGACCCGGGCGATCCGGCAGCAGGGCGCGCCGCACGTGGCGCTGGCCCATGACCCGGACGGGAATTTCGATGTCGGCGCGCTGATCAGCCACGCCCGCGGCTTTGCCGGGCTCGAGGGGATGGACCTCGCCAAGCGGGTGAGCTGTGCGCAATCCTACCGCTGGGACGAGATGCGCTGGGCCTGGCCCGATGGCTATAGCCGCCAGAAAGAGGCCCGGCACAAGGTCGTGGCCGTGGATTACGGCGCCAAGCGCAACATCCTGCGCTGTCTTGCCAGCGCCGGCTGCGAAGTGACGGTGATGCCCGCCACCTCCACCGCCGAGGACGTGCTGGCGCAGAACCCCGACGGCGTGTTCCTGTCGAACGGCCCCGGCGACCCGGCGGCGACGGGGGAGTACGCCGTGCCGATGATCCAGGGCGTGATGGACAAGGGGCTGCCGATCTTCGGCATCTGCCTCGGCCACCAGATGCTGGGGCTGGCGCTGGGCGCGAAGACGGTCAAGATGAACCACGGCCACCACGGCGCCAACCACCCGGTGCAGGAGCTGGAGACCGGCAAGGTCGAGATCACCTCGATGAACCACGGCTTCGCGGTCGACAGCCAGACCCTGCCCAAGGGGGTGACGGAGACGCACGTGTCGCTCTTCGACGGCTCGAACTGCGGCATCCGGCTGGATGGCCGCCCGGTCTTCTCGGTCCAGCATCACCCCGAGGCCAGCCCCGGCCCGCAGGACAGCTTCTACCTGTTCGAGCGCTTCGCGGCGTCGATGGACCGTTAACCTTTGCGCCGTTTCGGCGTTAACCCTTTGTTTACGCTTCCTTAACCATGTCCGGTCATCCTCGCGTCCGTTTGAGACCGCGAGGAGCGGCAAATGGGCATTTCGGAATTACGTCACCTTGGTCCGGTAAAACGCGCCGCCGGCACAGCTCCGTCGGCGCTGGAAAGGGACCTGCTGGCCAGGGGAACCGTCAGCCGTGACGACCTCGAGCGGGCGGGCTGGGTCGGGGCGCGGTCGGACGCCACGCTTGACCGGATCCTGAGCGCCGAGGGGCTGGCCAGCGAGGCCGAGTTGCTGGAGGCGAATGCGCGCGCGTTCAAGTCGCGCTGCCTGTCGGCGGGGGAGCTGGCGCAGCTCAAGCAGTTTCACGTCGATACGCCGGTCGAAACCCTGATCCGGCACGCGGTTCTGCCGGTGGTCGACCGCGACGGGAAGGCTGCCATCGTCTGCAGCGACCGGCGCAGCAGCGATGCGATCCGGCCGCACCTGCCGATGGCGCTCAAGCCGGCGCGGGTTCTGTTTTCCTCGCGGCCGGTGATCCAGGGCCGGCTGGCGGAGCTGCACCGCCCCGCGCTGACACAGGCGATGGTGACCCGCGTGCCGGAAGAGGAAAGCTGCCGCACGTGGGGGCAGCGGCGGGAGGTCCGGCTGACGGCGGTGGCGCTGCTGTTGCTGGGTCTGGCGCTGGTGACGGTGCTTCAGCCGCGGCTCGTCTTCGGGGTGCTGGCGGGCTGGGCGGTGGTCACGCTGATCATCTCGGCCCTGTTCAAGATGGCGGCCTTTGTGACCGGCCTCGTGGTCGGCCCGCCGGAGCCCCCGGCGCCCCAGCCACTGCGGAAGCTGCCGCTGCCGCGGGTGTCGGTGCTGGTGCCGCTTTTCCGGGAAACCGAGATCGTGCATGAGCTGGTGGCGCGGCTGACGCGGCTGACCTATCCGAAAAGCCTGCTGGACGTGATCCTCGTGCTGGAGGAGGAGGATGGCGAAACGCGCGAGGCCCTGGCGGGGATCGACCTGCCGCCGTGGATCCGGGCCGTGGTGGTGCCCGATGGCACGCCGCGAACGAAGCCGCGGGCGATGAATTACGCGCTCGATTTCTGCGATGGCGACATCATCGGCATCTACGACGCCGAGGATGCGCCGGCGCCGGACCAGATCATGCAGGTGGTGCGCAGGTTCGGCGCCTCACCGCCCGAGATGGCCTGCGTGCAGGGCTACCTCGACTATTACAACCCGCGCCAGAACTGGCTGGCGCGGTGTTTCACCATCGAATATGCCACGTGGTTCCGGATGGTCCTGCCGGGCATGGCGCGGATGGGGCTGGCGATCCCGCTGGGGGGCACCACGGTGTTCTGCCGCCGCGAGGCGCTGGAACGGGTGGGGGCCTGGGATTCGCACAACGTGACCGAGGATGCCGACCTGGGCTTCCGGCTGGCGCGGCACGGCTACCGGACGGAGATGCTGGCGACCGTGACGGCGGAGGAGGCCAATTGCCTGCCATGGCCGTGGATCAAGCAGCGTTCGCGATGGCTGAAAGGGTACATGACCACCTACCTTGTCCATATGCGGCGGCCGCGCGAGTTGCTGCGGCAGTTGGGAACATGGCGTTTCCTGGGCTTCCAGGCGCATTTCGTGACGGCGCTGTCGCAGGTGTTCCTTGCCCCCTTCCTGTGGTCGTTCTGGCTGGTGCTGGTGGGCTTGCCGCACCCGCTCGACCCGGTGTTGCCGCATTGGGTGATGGTGGTGCTGGGGTCGCTCTTCCTGACGATCGAGGTGGTCAACCTGACGATTCATGCCACGGCGGTGGCGCGGGCGCGGCACAAGCACCTCATCCTGTGGACGCCGACCATGCATTTCTATGGTCCGCTGGGGGCGGTGGCGGCGTACAAGGCGCTCTATGAACTGGTGCTGAAACCGTTCTTCTGGGACAAGACGCAGCATGGGCTGTCGCAGGAGGCCGGCCACCTGCGGCGGGCGTTGCCGCGCGGGTCAGACGGTGCTTTCGACTTCTCCTGAATCGAGCTTGAGACGGGTGACGAAAGCCTTGGAAATATGGGCGCGCAAGGCCTCTCCGGCGGTGTCGGCATCGCGCGACTCGATGGCCGAGACGATGGCGTCATGTTCGCGCAGGGCATCCTCGTCGCGGCCCCGTGCGGCCAGGGACGTGGTGGCCATCAGCGCCATCGAGCGGTGCACGAGGTCGAGCTGCTGGACGAGGAAGCGGTTGTGCGAGGCGAGGTGGATCTGCTTGTGGAACCGCCGGTTGGCGCGGGCCAGCGCCTGAGGGTCGCCCAGAAGCTGGCGGTCGTCATCGACCATGTCGCGCAGAACGCGGACCTCTTCCTCGGTGGCGTGGCGGGCGGCGAGGCTGGCAGCGAGCCCCTCGAGCTCGGCCCGGACCACGTAAAGCTCGGCCAGCTGGTTGTGATCGAGCGAGGCCACGATCAGGCTGCGGCCGTCGCGGGCCAGTAGGGACTGAGTTTCAAGCCGCTGCAGCGCCTCGCGGATGGGTGTGCGGGAGACGCCGAAGCGCTCTGCCAGGTCGCTTTCTACAAGGCGGTCGCCGGGCTTGAAGATACCCATGTCGATGGCTTCGAGGATGAGCGTGTAGGCGTCCTTGATCGGCGATTTCATCGGCTCCGGTGTCCCTGCGGTCATTGGCATTATCGTTATCCGCCGGACCTTACGCGCGGGGCAGCCGGGCAATCAAGCCTTGGCGTTGCAGCGGGCGGCGCGCGCGCCTATCCTGCCGCCATGCCGAAACAGTATTTTACCCATGTCGAAACCTGGGTTTTCGACCTCGACAACACGCTTTACCCGCCCCGCGCGCGGCTTTTCGACCAGATCGAGGTGCGGATGACGCAGTTCGTGATGGACGCGCTGAAGGTGGGCCGGGCCGAGGCGGACCGTTTGCGCAAGCAGTACTGGGCCGAGCATGGCACCACGCTGGCCGGGCTGATGCGGGTGCACGGGGTCGATCCGGGGCCCTACCTGACCCATGTGCATGACATCTCGCTCGATCATCTCGAGGCCGATGCCGACCTCAATTCCCATATCCGGAGCCTGCCGGGGCGCAAGATCGTCTATACCAACGGCACCGCGCCATATGCGCAGAAAGTCGTGGAAAAGCGGGGGCTTGGCGGGGCGTTCGACGCGATCTACGGGGTCGAGCACGCGGGCTTTCACCCCAAGCCCGACCGGGCGGCGTTCGACGCGGTTTTCGCACTGGATGGCGTGCTGACCGAAAAGGCCGCGATGTTCGAGGACGACCCCCGCAACCTGGCCGAACCGCACGCCATGGGCATGCGCACCGTTCACGTGGCCGAGGCGCCGCACGTGGCCGACCATATCCATCACCACACCGACGACCTGACCGGCTTCCTCGCGCGGCTGATCTGAGGGCGGCCCTGCGTCGAAACGCGCGTTTCGCGCGGGCGCAAAGAGCTTATCTGTGCCCCGGGACGAACGCGAACATGGAGAGTGATATGGCGTATCTCGAAACGGCGGAAGCAATGGACCTGCACGCGCAGGCACAGGAGAACGAAGAGCGGACCGTTGCCTTTATCCTGCTGGGCCTGCTGCTTGTGCTGGCGGCCTGGGCCGCGGCGGTGGTAACGTGGGGCCTGCCGGGGCTTTACATTCCGGCGGTGGCCATGGTGCCTGTCTGCATGCTGACCATCGTGCGGATCACGCTGGGCTAGCAGGGCAGGGCGAAAGGACGCAAACGGCATGGACGCGGATATCCTGATCTCGGGCGGTGGCGTGGCCGGGCTTGCGGCGGCGGCGATCTTTGGCCGGGCCGGGTTCCGGGTGATCTGTGTCGACCCCGCCCCGCCGGTGACGGAGCGGGATGCGGAAGGGTCGGATTTGCGGACCACCGCGTTCCTGCAGCCCGCGCAGGCGTTGCTCGAGGAGGCGGGGCTGTGGGCGCGGCTGGCGCCCCAGGCCGAGCCGTTGCAGGTGATGCGCATCGTCGATGCCGGGGGCGAGGTGGCGGAGCCGCGGATCATCAAGGAATTCGATGCTGGGGATATCTCGGAGAAGCCGTTCGGGTGGAACCTGCCCAACTGGCTGCTCAGGCGGGAGATGGTGGCGCACCTGGAGGGGCTGGAAAGCGTGGATTTCCGGCCCGGGACCGGGGTGACATCGCTGTTCACGCGGGAGGCCGAGGCACGGGTGGGCCTGTCGGACGGGTCGCGGGTGCGCTGCCGGCTGGTGATTGCCGCGGACGGGCGGAACTCGCCGGTGCGCGAGGCGGCCGGGGTGCCGGTGAAGACCACGCGCTATGGCCAGAAGGCACTGGCCTTTGCCGTGACGCATCCCATTCCGCATGAGCATGTGTCGACCGAGATTCACCGGTCGGGCGGGCCGTTCACGCTGGTGCCCTTGCCGGATTACGAGGGGCGCCCATCCTCGGCCATCGTGTGGATGGAAGAGGGGCCCGAGGCGGTGCGGCTGAAAGACCTGCCGGAGGCGGAGTTCGAGGCGGCGATGAACGAGCGGTCGTGCCTGATGTTCGGGCCGCTGAAACTGGCCTCGCGGCGGACGATCTGGCCGATCATCAGCCAGGTGGCGGAACGGATGGCGGCCGAGCGGGTGGCGCTGGTGGCGGAGGCCGCGCATGTGGTGCCGCCGATCGGGGCGCAGGGTTTGAACATGAGCCTGGGCGACATGCGGGTGCTGCTGGAGCTGGCGCAGGCGGCGCCGGAGAGGCTGGGCGACCGGGCGATGCTGGACGAGTATCACCGGCGGCGGCATCCGGAAGTGCGGCTGCGGGTGACGGGGATCGACGTGTTGAACCGCGCGTCGATGGTGCATGCGCAGCCCTTGCGGGATGCGCGGGCGATGGGGCTCAACGCGATCTATTCGCTGGCGCCGGTGCGCAAGACGCTGATGCAGCTCGGGCTGGGGGCGCGGGGCTGAGCCTGCGGGGCGGCATAGGGCTGCTGAAGGGGCATTGGCAGTTGCTGGTGCTGGTGGTGCTGATCGCCGTTCTGTGGCGGACGCCGGTGGTCATCCCGTTGAAAATACTCGTTGTTTTCCTGCACGAGCTGTCGCACGCGGTGGCGACGGTGCTGACCGGCGGGTCGGTGGTGGGCATGACGCTGGACCCGATGCAGGGTGGCTCGGTCACCTCGCGCGGGGGGTGGCGGTTCGTGATCCTGAGCGCGGGGTACCTCGGGTCTTTGCTGATCGGGGTGGCGCTGTTTCTCGCGGCGGTGAAAACGCGGTGGGACAGGGTGATCCTCGGGGGCTTGGGCGTGGTGCTGCTGGTGGTGACTCTGCTGTATTTGCGGAGCCTTTTTGCCATCGGGTTCGGGGTGGTGACGGGCGTGCTGATGATCGGGGCGGCGAAGTACCTCCGGCGGGACGTGAACGACCTTGTTTTGCGGGTGATCGGGCTGTCGAGCATGATCTACGTGCCGCTCGATATCTTCAGCGATACCATCGCGCGGGCGCATCTGCGGTCGGATGCGCGGATGATGGCGGAGGAGTTTGCCGGCCCCACCCTGTTCTGGGGCGGGGCGTGGCTTTTGGTGAGCCTCTGGGTGATCTGGCTGTGCCTGCGCCGTGGGCTGGGGCGGAGCAGTAATATCGCGTGGCGGTGAGGGGTCAGAGCACCTTGTCGATCACGGCCTGAAGGCGGGCCTTGGCGGCGTCGGTATCGTAGAGCTTGTCGAGGCCGAAGAGGCCGAGGCGGAAGGTCATGAAGCCCTCGGGCTCGTCGCAGGCCAGCGGGACGCCGGCGGCGATCTGCATGCCCTGGGCTGCGAATTTCTTGCCGTTCTGGATGTCGGGATCCGTCGTGTAGCTGACCACCACGCCCGGTGCGCCGTAGCCCTCGGCGGCGACGGAGGTGACGCCCTTTTCGGCCAGCATGGCGCGGACGCCGTTGCCGAGATCCCACTGCGCCTGGCGGAGTTTCTCGAAGCCATACTCCTTCGTCTCGAGCATGGTGTCACGGAAGGCGCGCAGGGCGTCGGTGGGCATGGTGGCGTGGTAGGCATGGCCGCCATTTTCGTAGGCCTGCATGATCTGGTGCCATTTCTTGAGGTCGATCGCGAAGCTGTTGGAGGTGGTTTTCTCCAGCCGTTCCAGGGCCTTGTCGGACAGCATCACCAGCCCGGCGGAGGGGGAGGCGGACCAGCCCTTTTGCGGGGCGGAGATCAGGACGTCGACGCCGGTTTTCTCCATGTCGACCCAGGCGCAGCCGGAGGCGATGCAGTCGAGCACCATCAGCGCGCCCACGTCATGGGCGGCCTCGGCCAGCTGGGTGATGTAGTCGTCGGGCAGGATGATGCCGGCGGAGGTTTCGACGTGGGGGGCGAAGACGGCGTCGGGTTTCGCTTCGCGGATCTTGGCGGTGACCTCCTCGATCGGCGCCGGGGCGAAGGGGGACTGCGCGCCGTTACCGGTTTGGCGGGCCATGCAAACGGTTGTTTCCGCGGTGAATTTGCCCATGTCGAAGATCTGCGACCAGCGGTAGGAGAACCAGCCGTTGCGCACGATGAGCGCGTGGGCGTCTGCGCCGAACTGGCGGGCGACGGCCTCCATCGCGTAGGTGCCGCCGCCGGGGATGATGGCGGTGGAGCGGGCGTTGTAGACCTCTTTCAGCATGCCGGAGATGTCGCGCATGACCTGCTGGAAGGACTGGCTCATGTGGTTGAGCGAGCGGTCGGTGAAGACGACGGAATATTCGAGCAGGCCGTCGGGGTCTACAGTGTCGAGAAGGGCGGTCATGGTCAGGCTCCTGTCGGGCAAGAAGGGTTTGGCGGTGGATGTACCAGAGGGCGCGCGGAACCACATCCCCAAAAGGCGGCAGGGCGGGCGTGGTTTTCGACAACGGGGCGGGGCGGGGCGAAATCTTGAAAAGATTTCGGGGCGATTTCTTTTCAAGAAATCGAGTGGTGCCAGGTGGTTAGCCGATGGGGCCGGGGCGGCGTTCCTCGGAGAGGATGACGTTCGCCTCGACGTCGCCCACGCCGGGCAGCATCATGATACGGCGGCGCAGGACGCGTTCGAAATCGGAGATGTCGCGGGCCACCACGCGCAGGCGGTAGTCGTAGAGGCCGAGGATATGTTCCACGGTCTGCACCTCGGGGATGGCCGAGACGGCGCGTTCGAAATCGTCGATGCTGACCCGGCCCTTGGTGGCGAGCTTCACGCCGAGGAAGACGGTGACGCCGAAGCCCAGCCTGTCATGGTCGAGATCGAGCCGCTGGCCCTTGATGACGCCGCTGTCGTAGAGGCGGCGGATGCGGCGCCACGTGGCGGGTTGGGACAGGCCCAGCTTGCGGCCGAGGGTGCTGGCCGGTTGGGTGGCGTCGTGGACCAGTTCGCGCAGGAGGCGGCGGTCGATGGTGTCGAGCTCGATCATAGGGGCAGGATTTCGTCGGTCTTGATGCGGGCGACGTGCATCAGGCCCTCGATATCGGCGATATGGGGCAGGGAGAGGATCGCGGTGCGGTAGAGCTCCTGGTAGTGGCCCATGTCGCGGGCGATGACCGACAGGCGCAGGTCGACACGGCCGAGGAAGGTCTGGATTTCCACGACCTCGGGCACCTCGCGCGCGGCGGCGAGGAATTCGTCAAACGCGCGCGGTTCGGACTTCTCCAGCGTGACGCGCAAGCTGACCTCGACCTCGTACCCCAGCGCGCGCCAGTCGATCACCGCGCGGTTGGCGCGGATGATCCCTGAACCCTTCATCCGGTCGAGCCGGCGTGCGCAGGTGGCGGGCGTGACGCCCGCGGCCTCGGCCAGGTCGGCGACGGGCTGTGACGCGTCGTGCTGGTAATGGCGCAGGATGCGCCGGTCGATGTCGTCGAGCATGAAAATTCACGTATCCGGATTAACGGAGAATGAATACCACGCGGTTTTTCGAAACGCACGGGTAAATGATGTGATTTTCCACGCCGACCGGCAGAGAGTGCGGCGAGAACGTTAAAGGAGACTGAACCATGCGTGTCTATTACGATCGCGATTGCGACATCAACCTGATCAAGGACAAGAAGGTGGCCATCCTCGGCTATGGCAGCCAGGGCCATGCCCACGCGCTGAACCTGCGCGACAGCGGGGCCAAGAACGTGGTCGTCGCGCTGCGCGAAGGCTCGGCCTCGGCCAAGAAGGCCGAAGGCGAAGGGCTTAAGGTGATGGGGATCGCCGAGGCCGCCGCGTGGTGCGACCTGATGATGTTCACCATGCCCGACGAGCTTCAGGCGGACACGTGGAACAAGTACGTCAAGGACAACATCAAGCCGGGCGCGGCGATTGCCTTTGCCCACGGCCTCAACGTGCATTTCGGCCTGATCGAGGCGCCGGACAGCGTTGACGTGATCATGATGGCGCCGAAGGGCCCGGGCCACACGGTGCGCGGCGAATACGTCAAGGGCGGCGGCGTGCCCTGCCTTGTTGCCGTTCACAACGACGCGTCGGGCAAGGCGCTGGAGCTGGGCCTCAGCTATTGCTCGGCCATCGGCGGTGGGCGCTCGGGCATCATCGAGACCGATTTCAAGGAAGAGTGCGAAACGGACCTCTTCGGCGAGCAGGCGGTGCTTTGCGGTGGCCTGGTCGAGCTGATCCGGATGGGCTTCGAGACACTGGTCGAGGCGGGTTACGCGCCCGAGATGGCCTATTTCGAGTGCCTGCACGAGGTGAAGCTGATCGTCGACCTGATCTACGAGGGCGGCATTGCCAACATGAACTACTCGATCTCGAACACGGCCGAGTATGGCGAATATGTCAGCGGCCCGCGCATCCTGCCTTACGACGAGACGAAGGCGCGGATGAAGGCGGTTCTGGACGATATCCAGCAGGGCCGGTTCGTGCGCGACTGGATGAGCGAATGCTCGGTCGGCCAGCCGTCGTTCAAGGCGATCCGCCGGAACAACGACGCCCACCAGATCGAGGCCGTGGGCGAGACCCTGCGCGGCATGATGCCGTGGATTTCCGCCGGCAAGATGGTGGACAAGGCGAAGAACTGAGGGCTATCCCTTGGACGAGCAGAGGGGCGCCCCGCCGGGCGCCCCTTTTTCATTCGCGGGGAGGGGAATGATGCAGGATATCAGGCCGGTCAACTGGCTTCGGATCGTCGTGCTGGCGGCGATCTGGGGGGCGTCGTTCATGTCGGTGTCGGTCGCGCTGGAGGGGGTCGGGCCGCTGACGGTGGTAGCCGTGCGGCTGGGGCTGGGGGCGGTGTTCCTGGTGGTGCTGTCCTTTGCCTTGGGGCACGGGTTGCCGCCGGTGAGGGGGCGGCCGGCGGGGCGGGTCTGGGCCTTCGTGCTGGCGATGGCGGTGTTTTCCAATGCGTTGCCGTTCCTGCTGTTGAGCTGGGGGCAGCAGGTGGTGGCGTCGGGCTTCGCCGGGGTCTGTATGGCGGTGGTGCCGCTCTTGGTTTTGCCCTTGGCGCATGTGTTCGTGCCCGGCGAGGTGATGACGTTCCGGCGGCTGGTGGGGTTCTGTATCGGGACGGCGGGGGTGATCGTGCTGATCGGGCCGGGGGCGTTTGCCTCGACGGGGGAGAGTTTCGAGAGCCTGGCGAAGCTCGCTTGCGTGGGGGCGGCGTGTTGTTACGCGATTGGCGGGATCTTCACGCGGCTGTGCCCGGCGGTGGATCTGCTGGCGCTGGCGGCGGCGGTGCTGCTGGTGGCGGCGGTGCTGTTTGCGCCGATGGCGTTCTACGTCGAGGGGTGGCCCCGGGACGTGCCGGGGTTGAGTTTGGCGGCGCTGGTTTACCTGGGGCTGTTGCCGACGGGGGTGGCGCAGATCCTGCTGGTGATGGTGATCCGGGATGCGGGGCCGGTGTTCCTCGGCCTCGTGAATTACCAGGTGCCGGTGTGGTCGGTGATCTTTGGCGTGGTGCTGCTGGCCGAACCGTTGCCGCCGAGCCTGGTGCTGGCGATGGGGCTGATCCTGCTTGGCGTGGCGCTGAGCCAGTGGGGGGCGCTCAGCCGGTTGTTCCGGCGCTAGGGCAGGCGGCCCAGGGTTGCAGCCTGCCAGAGGCGGAGGGCCTCGGCCGTTTCGCGCACGTCGTGGATGCGGAGGAGCTGGACGCCCTGCGCCACGCCCGCCAGCGCCACGGCGACGGAGCCGGGGGCGCGGTGGCGGGCGGACTCGGCGCCGCCGATGGTGCCGATGAACCGCTTGCGCGAGGCGCCGAGGAGGACTGCGCAGCCGAGCCCGTGGAAGAGGGCGAGGTTTTGCAGGAGCGTCAGGTTGTGCTCGAGCGTCTTGCCGAAGCCGATGCCGGGGTCGACGATGATGCGTTCACGCGGGATGCCGAGCGTTTCGAGCGCCCTGACGCGGGCGGCGAGGTGGTCGTAGACGTCGAGGGCGACGTTGTCGTAGCGCGGGTCCTTCTGCATGATGTCGGGCGTGCCCTGGGCGTGCATGACGCAGACCGGCAGGCCGTTCTCGGCGCAGTAGGGGGCGAGGGCCGGGTCGAAGGTGAAGCCCGCCACGTCGTTGACGAGGTCGGCGCCGTCTTCGTGGGCGGCGCGGGCGACGGGGGCCTTGCGGGTGTCGATGGAGATGGGCGTGGCCATCTCGGCCCTTATGGCGCCGATCACCGGGGCGGTGCGGCGGATTTCCTCTTCGATATCGACTTCGGTCGAGCCGGGGCGGGTGGATTCGCCGCCGATGTCGAGGATGTCGGCGCCCTGTTCAGCCATGGCGCGGGCATGGGCGAGGGCGGCGTCGGGGGAGAAGTGCTCGCTGCCGTCGGAGAAGCTGTCGGGGGTGACGTTGAGGATGCCCATGAGGCGCGGTGCGTCGAAAGTGAGGCCGGCGATGGGGGCGCGGGGGGCGGTGAGGTTTTCAAGGGCGTCAGCGGGGATGTCGGCCGCGGGGAGGAGGCGGGAGGGGGCGTCGCGGTGCATGGCCTCGACAGTGTCGAACCACGCCCAGCCGCCGGCAAGGGGGAAGGCGCCGGTGGGGCGGGCGCGGTCGGTGCTTGGGATGGGGCGGTAGTAGGTCATGGGCGGCTACGGGTCGGGTCAGAGGCCCCGGCTCGGGGGCCGGGGCGGGGCGTTTTGCGGGGCGAGGCCCTTACAGGCCCGACTGGGCGATGTCCTGGACAAGCACGGGGACGGGTGGGTCGGCAGGGGGTGTTTCACCGATGAGCAGCAGGTCGGAGGCGTCGATATGGCCGGCGAACCACGAGGCCAGCGCGACCGGGTCGTCGGGGCCGGTGGTGGGGCCGTCGACCGCGTCGAGGACGATTTTCGAGGGGGCCCAGACACTGATCTGGCCGTTCTTCATGGACCAGTCGAGCTCTGTCCGGCTGCCCACGACGACGCAGCGGTCGTCGCGGCCCGCGAGCACCCAGGCGTTCTGTTCCAGTGCCAGAAGGTCGACGCGGCGCTGGGTCATGCGGTGGCCGGTTTGCGGCGCGGCGGTGTCGGCGTGGCCGACGCAGAGGATCACCGGCTCGGCGCGGGCTTCGAGCTGGTCGAGCCAGCGGGCGAGGTTGGGCGAGCGGATGGCATCGTTGGTGAGGTAGACCACATGGGGGTGCGGGGCGGTGTCGTGGTGGGGCGTGACCGGCTTGGTTTTCAGGTCCGAGACGGAGCGGACGATCTCGACGCCGAGGGCGCCCGGGCCGCGGTCGAGCTTCTCGATGCGGACGAAGGTGCGGACGGCCTGCGGCTCCCACAGGATGCGTTCGGCGATGCGGTCGGCCAGTGTTTCAAGGAGGTTGAGGCGTTCCTCGGCCAACGCCGCGTGGATCGCCTCGGTCACCTTGTCGTAGCTGAGGATGCGGTCGACATCGTCGTCGATCGGGTCGGTGAGGGGGCGCACCTCGACCACGACGTTGAAGGCGACGCGCTGGGTGGTGCCGCGCTCGGCCTGGAAGGCGCCGATTTCGACCTCGACCACGTGATCGCGGACGGAAATGCGGTCGAGCGGGCCGTCGGGGGCGGGGGCGTCGGCGCGGGCCGAGGGGTGGGCGAAGGCGAGGCGGATCTCGTTGGACAGGGGGTGTCCTCTGGCAGGGGCGTTGGGGCGGGAGATAGCATGGGGGGCGGCAGATGGGGAGGGGCGAATGCGACGGGGCGGGGCGCGGAGACGGCAGGGGGCGGCGATTCGAAGGTTAACGGCGTTGTTTTGAAGGGATCGTGACGTCGGTATCACGTCGGTATTCCGTCGGTATCGCGTCGG
>Ga0189287_100230_pt1 | contig 22086 bp, 24 predicted proteins | sample UW86minimetaG_FD_130319 | JGI IMG/M metagenome (GOLD analysis project Ga0189287, IMG submission 130319) | Marine microbial communities from the Costa Rica Dome - UW86 mini metaG | ecosystem: Environmental > Aquatic > Marine > Oceanic > Photic zone | place: Costa Rica: the Eastern Pacific... | reverse complement strand
TCATCGCGTTGGATGAAGATTGGGCGACGCGGCAATTCTTGATTGGTGTGCGGGAACGTAAAGCGCTGTCCCGCGCCGCCGAGAGATTTCTTGTGCATGCATTGGCAGCGGTCTGATCCGCACTTGGACGTGCCAAACGTTAATGTGTTTGCTAAAACGCTGACACGAATAGAGGGGGCATAAAGTTGGATCAGATCATCAGTTTGTTATTGGACGGCACCGGGCTCGAGGTCATTGGCTTTGTCGTGATGTGTGCGGTTTCCTTCGCGGGCAGCTTTATTGCAGCGTCATTGGGCCTTGGTGGAGGATTGTTAGTGATGGCGACGATGGCGTCTTTACTGCCGCCAACTGTGCTGATCCCGCTTCATGGTGTTGTGCAGTTGGGCTCAAACGTGGGTCGCGCAGCAATCATGCGCACAAACATTTTAACGCATGTCATCCCGCCGTTTCTTATCGGCACCATCATCGGCGCGATAATCGGCGGAAAGCTTGTGTTCTCTTTGCCGACGGCGCTTCTTCAGGTCGTGCTTGGCGTGTTTGTTTTGTATGCAACCTGGGCTCCCAAGTTCAAAACCTCAAAGCCCGGGAACAAAGCATTTTTTGGTATTGGTGTATTTGGCGCTCTGGCGACAATGTTTGTGGGCGCGACAGGGCCTTTGGTGGCGCCTTTTGCGGCGGCTGCGTCGGATAAACGTCAGGAAGTCGTGGCCACCCATGCAACCATGATGACCATTCAACACGGTTTCAAAATCATCGCTTTTGGTGTCTTGGGGTTTGCCTTTGGTCCCTACATTCCGCTTTTGATCGGACTTTTACTTTGTGGGTTTGTCGGCACATTTGCAGGCAAGCACATGCTGAACTTCATGCCCGAGCACATCTTCAGAATTGGTCTGAAGGCAGTCATTACGGTATTGGCGTTGAGGCTGCTATACGTCGGGATCACAACCTGGAGCTAGGCAGCCGAGGGTCTGCATTTCGCCAAGTGCTGACGTCCTTGTTCAGTTAATTTGACGATAGTTGATGTGCCTTGGGGATAGCGCTCTACGTAACCCGCGTCCGTTGCGTCTTCCCAAACGGTGAGCCTCGGACAAGAAGTGCGCCATGCTTCCATGACTTCGTCATAGGGCTTTGGGCCTGTTTGCAACCATTCAAGCAGATCAAGTACAAGATCGTTCATAAGGACCTCCATCTGAAAATGATGCGCTTATTATACGATTTTTGATGGAAGATTAAAGTTCGCCATAGACGGCGTTAACAACACCAATATCCTCGTTTTCCAAATCGTATGATGTTTCCTCATATTGGACATTTGTGTCCGGGAGATGAAACAACAAAAGGCCAAGGATTTTGTTCGGGGATTGGTGATCGTCTGCAACAGGCAGGCCGACACGTGTATATGTGATGGCGTCGTTTGTCTCTGATGGTAACTGGGTCGTGAGTATACCCATCGACGACGTGTCCATGATCTGTTTGAAAAAAGTCGTTATCTCATCAAGCACGCGTCCGGAGCGAAACTCATCAAAAGTGTGCCCGGTCAGATTAACCCCAAAGTGCGCGTCGATGGCTGTTCCCAGATAGCGATAACGGAAGACGCTATTGTCCTCGGCGTCTAAAATGAAAACATGGGGCGCCAGCCTCGGGATCGTGGCAAGGTCGAGATCTGTTTGTGACGGAAATCGATTGCTGCCCCGTGCAGCATTCCAAAACGATAGTAAAATACCGATGTCCGTATCTTCGTGTTCACCTGCAATGTCTTCTGCGCGCACTGTGTACCTCCATTGATGGGCCAGAGTATTCCAAGGCGAGGACGTGCACTCAACGGGAAACCCAAACTATTGGGTTACGTCTAGGACTGAACTTATATTCTCAGATTATTTGTGGTGTGTGAGAGGCGAGATCAGCGTGCCTTTCGACCCGCTCCTTTGATCGGCTTGGTCGCACTTTCCAGCCAACGCTTGGTGTCTTTATCAAGGCTCTTCGTCAGCGATTTCCGGACCCAGGCATGATATTCGTTGAGCCATGTGATTTCTTCCGCGCTCAATAAAGATGGCTCAATCAGGTTTTGGTCATAAGGAGCGCAGGTCAGCGTTTCAAAACCCAGCATCTTCCGCTCGGCCGTTTTTGGCATTTTTACTGATTGCACCATGACAAGATTCTCGATGCGAATCCCAAACCCGCCAGTCTTATAGAACCCGGGTTCATTGGATACGACCATGCCGGGCTGAAGCGCGACAGTGCTTGGATGTTTCGAAATTCGCTGCGGGCCTTCATGGACACCAAGATAACTTCCAACCCCATGTCCGGTTCCGTGTTCATAGTCGAGACCGATGTCCCACAAGGGTTTGCGTGCCAGCGTATCTAGCTGTGAGCCACTGGTGCCTTCCGGGAACAGTGCGCGGGAAAGGGCGATGTGGCCTTTCAAGACACGGGTATAACGATCGCACATTTCCTTGGAGGGTTTGCCAATTGCGATCGTGCGGGTGACATCGGTTGTGCCGTCGAGGAATTGACCGCCACTGTCGACCAAAAGCAGGGAGCCTTTCTTCAGGATTGCACTGGATTTTTTCTCCGCGCGGTAATGGACAATCGCTCCGTTTGCCCCATACCCCGCAATGGTATCGAAGCTCGGTCCTTGATGGAGATCAAGTTCGCGGCGAAGCGTGTCGATTTTGACTCCGACATCCCATTCGGTGATTTTACCCTTGCCTGCGGTTTGGTTGAGCCAATGGAGAAACTGACACAGTGCAATGCCGTCTCTCAGGTGTGCTGCACGCATGCCGTTTCGTTCTGCTTTGTTCTTACACGCTTTGTCCAAGGCTGTGAGGTCAGGTGTATCGATGACCTCTGCGCCTGCGTTACGTAGCGCCAGTGAAATTTTTGCAGGCGCCTGCATCAGGTCAACGCCAACGCGCAATGCTCGTGTGCCGAAATGCCCGAGCTCATCAGCGAGTGCGTCCGTTTCCAGCACGACGACATCACTCCCCAGGTGGTCCTGAATGCCAGGGCTCAGTTTATGAGGTTCCGTGAATAATTCGATACCGCCCGCCGCGTGAATGACAGCGAAACCAAGTGATGCCGGTGTGCAGGGAATGTCATGCCCACGAATGTTGAACAGCCAGGCAATAGCATCAGGCGCAGAGATGACGACGGCATCAAGTTTCAGACGTTTCAGTTCTGATATTAATTGTGCGCGTTTTTTGGATGATGCCTGTCCTGCATATTTTGTGGGATGCGCCACCATAGGTGTGATGGGTTTCGGTGGCTGCCCGGCCCAGACATGATCGACAGGATTGTCCGCGACGGTGACTAAATATGCGCCTGCTTTTTCACAAACCTTATCGAGTCTCTCACGATCCCGGTCTGTCACCAGCCATGGGTCGTATCCGATACGCATTCCTGCAGATATATTTGATTCAAGCCATGCGGCCTGAGATACGTCGACAGCATGATGTCGCTCAAATAATTTGCCGGAAACCTGCTTTTTGACCTGTAATGTATAGCGGCCATCAACAAAGATAGCGGCTTTTTTCTCAGCCATAACAATTGCCGAACCAGCAGACCCGCTGAACCCGGTAAGCCACATTAACCGTTCTGCATGCCGTGCAATAAATTCGCCCTGATGCTCGTCGGCTTTCGGGACAATAAAGGCATCCAGATCCCGGCGATCGAGCTCTTCTCGCAGCGCACTCAGGCGCTTGGGGTCCGTCTTTCGGGCAGATAATCCATCATCGGCCATGCTTTTCTTAATGCGGTCGCGGAGCGCACGAAGATCGTCAATAATCTCGGCGGAGGCATTTGGCGCAATAAGCGATAGCCAGGCCTTTTCGTCGTCACCCAACGCCGTTGTCAGGATGCCTCGAAAAATCTCGCGCGCGCCAACCAGATCAACGCGTGCGCCTGTTTCGTGCAGCCGACGGTCGAGATTCCGATCAATTTCTAATTGGTCATTCATAGCCCGAGAAGGCTAAGGCGGGATATCGGTCGGCGCAAGAGTAATCTCAATTTGCATGGCTTAAGCCATAATATGGTTATTTGTTATGCGAATAACGCATATCTGATGTGTGGATTTGGCGTTTTTGCACTGCACAAATCGGGCATATAAGAATTGTATTGAAACAAGGGCGACGCGGGTCATGCTGCGCCGGCCTGGACTTCCAGAAAGAAGGAACAGGTATCATGACACATACAACTTTAACATCGTCGCAGTTGCCATCAGACAATGGCGCTACACTCTATAACGAATCAAATGTTCGGATGATTGTCGCACGTGCGCATCTTCAGCGTGCCGAAGCTATCAGCAATGACATCGATGCGCTGGTATCCGGCGTTAAGAAAATGATTTCGGGTCTTCGGACGTATCTTCGCATTAAAGCGACCGTACGCACCCTGGAAAACCTAAGCGATACAGTCCTTTCCGATATTGGTATTGAGCGCGCTCAAATCCCATCAATCGCCCGCGAACTGCGTAACGGCACTTATGGCGTTACATCTTCGTCGACAGCAAAGATTGAGACGTTCTACCCGAAAGCAGCTGGCACCGTTGAAGCAGCCAAGTCTGATATGCCAATCGCAGCTTAATCACTGTACTCAATAAGTTTTTGGATGCGGCGGCCCAGTGGGTCGCCGTTTCTATTTGGCGATCGGCACAAACCCACGACGTTTCATGCAATTATCGAAGGTGCGGGCATGGAATTGCTGCAACTGGTATTGTGACATGGTTGCGCGATGCCGGGAGAAACCGCCCGGCAAATTGCTTGATGTCGGTCCTGTTGCCGTCAAGCCGGCTTCAAGATCTGTTTCGCGGCGCGCGTGACGACGACAATATCCAGTTTCCTCGGCCCAAAGTTCTTTATCCAGTGTCGGATGCTTCCAATTCACCGGAGATCGTTTCGCTGCACATCCGCCAATAAGCGTGAGGCCAATAAGGCAAACGCTAAGTACATAGAGGTTCTTTCGCATCCCGGTCATGGCATCGTTCCAATGCAACGCCGGAAATAGGCTTTTGATTCTTCGGTGTCGTATTTGTGAATGCCGACTATTCTGGCCACTTCTTTACCTGCTGGGTTGATGATCAGCGTCGTGGGCAAGCCGCGGACAGCCAAAGCACGACCCGCCGCATTCTTGGGGTCATGTAAGGCATCCAGGTTCTTAATGCCCGTACGTTCATAGAATTCAGATATTGCCGTGTGACCTGCGCGATCAGATGAAACGGCGAGGACTTCAATATTGTCGGCGGCCAGTTCGGCTTTTAGGGCGTCGAGTTCAGGCATTTCGCGTACACAGGGTGCGCACCATGTTGCCCAGAGGTTTAAAATGACGCCCTGTCCGGCGTAATCTTTTAGGGTCGCCTCGCTGCCATCGGATTTGAAAAATTTTACGTCTGGCACGTCACTTGCGATATCTGCAGGCTGGATAGCCTGCAATGTTTCGCTGTTTACGCTACAATCGGCGTTATGATCGCTTGCATGCTCGCGCGATATCATGAAAATCACGCCGACGACCGTTGCTGTCGCCAAAAATGCGATTGCAAGTTTGCTCTTGGTGCTGAAACGCGATTGATCCATTTGTCAGTCCATATCGACACTGGGATAAAACAGATATGTATATTTAGGGCTATAGAGGCTGAATTGCCATGACTGATAAAAAACAGAACAACAAATCTGCAGATGCAAGTGCGATGTGGGGTGGCCGCTTTAATGCCGGGCCGTCTGCTGTCATGGAAGCGATTAACGCATCAATCAGTTTCGATAAAAAGCTTTACGCCCAGGATATTGCCGGGTCCAAAGCGCACGCGGGGATGCTGGCTGCGCAGAACATCATTTCTGACGACGATGCGTCATTGATCATATCCGGGTTGGATCAGATTTCCGCAGAAATTGAGGCGGGTGAGTTTGAGTTCAAGGCGTCTCTTGAAGACATTCACATGAACGTCGAAGCAAGATTGCGGGAAATCATCGGAGATGCGGCGGGACGCTTACATACGGCCCGCTCAAGAAATGATCAGGTTGCAACGGATTTGAAGCTTTGGGTCCGTGATGCTCTCGACAATCTTGATGGTGATATCGCGGCTTTACAGGCAGCGCTGCTGGATCAGGCCGAAACGCATGCCGCCAGCGTCATGCCAGGATTTACCCATATGCAGACGGCGCAGCCGGTGACATTGGGCCATCACCTGTTGGCTTATGTTGAGATGCTGGGCCGGGACCGGTCCCGGGTGCGCGATGCTCGTGCGCGCATGAATGAAAACCCTCTGGGCGCGGCAGCGTTGGCTGGAACATCATTCCCGATTGATCGTGACACGACGTCCGAAGCGCTTGGTTTTGATCGTCCATCCGCAAATTCACTGGATGCTGTATCGGACCGAGATTTTGCGATGGAGTATATGGCAGCAGGCGCAATCCTCTCTGTTCATTTATCCCGGCTTGCCGAAGAAATTGTGCTTTGGTGTTCGGACCAATTTGGCTATTTGCGATTGTCAGATGAGTTCTCGACCGGGAGTTCTATCATGCCGCAAAAGCGAAACCCAGATGCCGCTGAACTGGTGCGTGCCAAGGCGGGCCGCGTTATTGGTGCATTGAATTCGCTGATGATTGTTATGAAAGGTCTGCCGATGACCTATGGCAAAGATATGCAGGACGACAAGGAACCTGTGTTTGAGGTCGCGGATACGCTTGCGTTATCGCTGGCTGCGATGACGGGGATGATGCAGGGGGCCGTCTTTAATAAAGAGCGGATGCACGCGGATGCCGGCAAAGGCTTCTCGACCGCAACCGATCTGGCAGACTGGCTTGTCCGCACACTGGCGATGCCGTTTCGCGATGCGCACCATGTGACGGGTGCGCTGGTCAAAATGGCTGAAGAAGAGGGTGTGGGTCTGGAAGATTTGACACTGGCCGATATGCAATCTGTCGAAGCCGGGATAACTGACGCTGTCTTTGATGTATTGGGTGTCGATAATTCTGTTGCCAGTCGAACCAGCTTCGGCGGGACATCACCAGAAAATGTGGCCAATTCGATCAAGAATGCGCGAGCAAGGTTCCTCTAGAGCCTTTGAGGCGCTAGGATATTGCCATGATGACAAAACAGAAATTACTGATCAGTGTGTTGGCGATGCTTTTGGCGGCGGCGACATCGGCGTGTGGCGTGAAGTCGACCCCGACTTTTCCCGATAAGTCGACCTATCCGCTTGTCTACCCTGCGCCACAGAAACAACCGACAGGCACGCCAGCGACGCAGACGCGGACAACGACGCCGTCGGCGGGAACGTACACGCGCCAAACCCGTTCGAGTAACGATGGCACCTATACGCCACCGCCACCGGCGACAGAGCTTTTGGTAAAGTAACTTCAACAATACGATCAGGCGGCACGGGCCGCTCAGGAGACGACGTGGATCATTTCGACTATAAAAACGGGACAATGCATGCGGAAGGCGTTTCACTTGAAGCGTTGGCAGACGCAGTGGGGACACCATTTTATTGCTACTCAAGTGCGACCTTGGTGCGCCACTACACTGTGTTTGCGGACGCCCTCAGCGGGTTGAACGCCGAAGTGTATTTTGCGATCAAGGCAAACAGCAATCTTGGCGTCCTTGCGACATTGGCCGCTCAAGGGGCTGGTATGGATATCGTCTCGATAGGTGAACTCAAACGCGTCATGGCGGCGGGGATCCCTGCATCGCGGACAGTATTTTCCGGTGTTGGAAAATCTGCCGACGAGTTGCGCGACGCATTGGCTGCGGGCATTCATCAAATCAACGTGGAATCTATTCCCGAGCTGAAAACGCTATCTGAGGTCGCTGTCGATATGGGCGTGGTGGCGCCGATTGCGATCCGGGTTAATCCCGACGTTGATGCGAAGACCCATGCCAAGATCACAACGGGTAAAAGTGAAAACAAGTTTGGTATCGCGTGGGAACAGGCTGAGGCGGTTTTTGCGGATGCCCATGCGATGCCGGGTATCGATGTTGTTGGTGTTGCCGTGCATATCGGCTCGCAACTTACCGATCTAACGCCTTACCGCGACGCCTACACCAAAGTCCGTGACTTGGTAGAGCGCCTACGTGCGTCGGGAATTGATATCCGGGTTGTTGATTTGGGTGGCGGACTGGGCATCCCTTATGACGCCGAGAACCCACCAAGCCCGGCTGAATACGGTGCCATGGTCAAAGACGTCATGGGAGGCCTTGATTGTCGCCTCGCCTTTGAGCCGGGCCGAATGATCGCCGGCAATGCCGGGTTGCTGGTGAGCCGTGTTGTCTATGTTAAAGAAGGTCTGGATCGTAACTTCCTTATTTTGGATGCGGCGATGAATGATCTTATCCGACCTGCCATGTACGAGGCGTATCATACGATCGTTCCTGTCAGCGAACCAGAAAGCGACACGTTAGCGCCAATTGATATTGTCGGTCCTGTCTGTGAAACAGGCGATACTTTTGCACGTCAGCGTATGATGCCAAAAATCAAAGCAGGTGATCTGGTCGCGTTTCGCTCAGCCGGTGCGTACGGGGCTGTGATGTCATCTATGTATAATGGGCGTGATCTTGTTCCCGAAATTTTGGTCAATGGAGATACCTACGCGGTGGTCGCAGATCGCATTGGCATTGAAGAGATGATTAAGCGTGAGCGCGTACCAGACTGGCTGGCACCATCCGCGCTGAAAGAAGTGGTTGGATGATCGAACCCGCTGAGCGCCCGGAGACTTCACACCGCGTTTCATCTGCATTGCGGATGGCGGCTTGGACTATCCGGTGGGAACGGGCGTGGCGGGTTTTGTGGGCACCTTTGGCGGTCGCGGTGCTTTTTGTTGGCGTCGCCCTAACAGATATTCTGCCCGTTCTCCCCGATGTTCTTCACGCATCCATACTTGCGATGCTTGCCGTTCTGTTCGGGTATGCGATCGTCGGTATTCGCGCTGCATTTGATCCGGTTGAGGGCGCTGAAGCGGCACGCAGGATCGAAACGGCATCGGGCTTGAAGCACCGTCCGTTGACGGCGCTGTTTGATACCCCGGCCGAGAGCAAGTTAAGCGCAAAAGCAGATACGTTGTGGCAGGCGCACATGGCGCGCGCGGTGGCAGCGACCGAGAATTTGACACCCCCGAAACCAAAACCTGGCGTTGCGGCGATTGACCCATGGGGCCTTCGATTTATGCCGGTGCTTGTGTTATTTGTCGGTGTCCTGATGGGCGGTAACGATGCGGGGTCTAGAATGCTTCGGGCCCTTGATCCGATTGGCAATGTTTCAGCCGCCGTTGATGTGCGTCTCGATATGTGGATCACACCGCCAGCTTATACCGGCCTGGCACCAAGCGTTTTCAATGGTGTTACACGTACTGAGACTTCTGCGGAAAGTGATGGCGCAACGTCCGTGACCCGGCAACAGTTAATTGTGCCGGTCGGCTCTCAACTGCTTTTACATGCGACAAACGTAAAAGCTCAGCCGAAGCTTCGACTGGGTACAGATGAAAAGCCATTGCCGCGGTTGGGCGATGATACGAGTACAACGTTTAAACTTGAGATGGTTGTCGATGAAACGGCCATCGGTGCAGAGCATCTGACTATCGATATAGGTGGTAATAAATTCGCGTCCTGGCCGCTTGTCGTGGCATCCGACAGTGCGCCGAACATCGAGTTTGAACGTGCCCCGTCAAAGCGCCGGGAAACGCAATTGGATGTGGCCTATTTGGCCTCCGATGATTATGGCATCAAGAAACTTGAGATGGTGATAAAACGACCAAACGGAAAGCCGGTGCCGGGCGGTGCTGATGAAATCCGGGTTGAAGTTCCATTGCCTCGAGACCGCCGTGATATTCAGGCGACCACAGCGCGAGATTTTTCTGCACATCCTTGGGCTGGTTTGCCTGTGCGGGTGCGCCTGATTGCCGAAGATACTGCAGGACAGAAAACGGAAACGGATACGGTCGAGGTTGTTCTGCCGGAACGGATTTTCAATCATCCGGTGGCTCGGAAACTTGTCGAGGCACGCAAGGCACTCAATGATCCGACCGCAGATGTGGTTAAAAAAGTTGCGGATGATATTGAGCAGCTTTCTTTCTATCCGTCGCATTTCTTTGATGACTCGGTCGCGTTTCTCTCCATCCGGATTGCCTACAGCCGTCTGAACTATGCGGTTGATGATTATATTCCCAGCACGCAACGGCTGCTTTGGGAGACCGCGTTACGCATTGAGGACGGTGAATTTGCGCTGGCGGAAGCCGATCTGTTGCGAATGCAAGATGATGCAATGCAAGCGTTGCGCGATGGCAAGACGGGTGAAGAGCTGGACCGGGTCATGGCCGAACTTCAGGACGCCATGGATCGGTACATGCAGGCACTGGTTGAGCGGTTGCAGGAAATGGGTATGGACGAACTACCGCCTATGGATGGTAGCGAGCAAATGCAGACTCAGGACATCCAGCAAATGCTCGATCAAATCCGGGAACTGGCGGAGACAGGCAACCGTCAAACGGCAGAACAAAAATTGGCTGAGATGCAGCAAATGCTTGAACAACTCCGCCAAAGCCTGAAACAGCAACAGACAAATCCTGCTATGGCGCAGGCGCGAAAAATGATGGATGGATTGCGGTCGCTGACACAGGATCAGCAGGACCTTCTGGATAGAACTTTTCAGGAAAATCTTCAAAATGGCCGTGCACAATTGCGACGCCAGCAACAAGGCTCGCAACAGGATGGGCAGCAGGGCGAGCAGGGGCAGCAAGGCCAACAGTCTGGCCAGCAACCCGGCCAACAACCAGGAAATCAGGCGGGGCAACAAGGCCAGAATGGGACTCCAACACCCGCTGAGCAGGCGGCTTTGCGTAAACGTCTTGGCGAGTTGATGATGCAAATGGATGAGATGTTCGGCCAGATCCCGGACAATCTTGGCCGCGCCGAACAGCAGATGGAGCAGTCGGGAAATAATCTTGGCAAAGGCGAATTGGGTGACGCGGCCCGAAACCAGACCCAGGCATTGCAGGACTTACGTGACGCGACAAGCAAAATGGCTGAGACCATGGCGAAACAGTTTGGTGCCCAAATGGGGCTTGCGAATGGACAGCGGCCAACGCCTGGTGGCCAGGGCGGCGTTGATCCATTTGGACGTCAGAACGGCAATGACGAAGGCCAGGGCCAGACCGCCAATGATGGTGATGTTGAAATCCCCAGCCGCATGGAATTATTACGTGCGCGGGAAATTATTGACGAGTTGCGCAAACGATCAGGCCAGCGCGACCGACCTCAACTGGAACTGGATTACCTGAACCGTCTGCTCGACGTTTTCTAACAGATATTTCGGCGTCGACATGACCCGGATGACAGCGCTTCAGGCTCTAGTTGATTTCGCGCACCAGACGAAAGCTCAGCCAATAGCTTTTGACGGCACCGGGGTTCTTTTGTCGGTTCGCGGAGCGCGACATTCGTGAGTAATAGTACCAAGACCCGCCTCGGATCACCCGGAACTGGCATTTCCCGCCAACCCACGCTTCGGGACCTTTGGGTGCGCCTTCGTAGTTTGGGTGCCAGCAATCCTGAACCCATTCAAAGGCATTGCCGTGCATGTCATAGATGCCCCAGGGATTTGGCTTAAAACTCCCAATCGGCGCATTTCCAATGCCTGACCATGGCGCACCACATTCACGACAATTGACGTTGTTTTCACCAACGATATCGCCAAACCAGTAGTTGCCTTTCGATCCGGCTCGGGCGGCGTATTCCCATTCCGCTTCGCTCGGGAGCCGATATTTTTGACCTGTAGATTTTGAAAGCCATTTCGCAAAGCCGCGGACCATTTTATGGCTGACATTAATCACCGGCATCCGGTTTTTGCCCCATCTGTGATCATGTGGCTCGTGCGTACACCCACCGGCATCAAGGCATGCCTGCCATTGCGCATGTGTGGTTTCAAAGCGCCCGATTGCAAATGCCTTGCGGATACGCATCACCCGAGGCGGCTTTTCACTTTTATGTTTCTTTGACCCCATCACGAAGATACCGGGCGGCACGACGACCATCTCAGGGCACGTTTCGCAATCTCGGAAGATATCGCCTGGTTTCAATTTCTGACCTGGCGTGATCAATGGCGCGGGTGGAATTGGAACAGGATCAATTCGAGGATAGACCCCTTGCGCCGATGCGTCGCTAAATCCCATCACGAGTAAGGCAGCAAAGATACCAAATAAAAATCTATCGAACTTCATTAATAAAGAGTCCCTTGAACGACGCTTCGGGTCAAGCTTTCCGAAGAATTTTTACCGCGCGTTGGGCGGCCTTGGCAACCAGCGGTGCCGGATCATCCGTTAAGGCTTCGGCGACCGGCAACAACGAGGGATCGTTTGAATTGCCTAATGCGATCAGCGTATTGCGCACAAAGCGGTCCCGACCCGTTCTTTTAATCGGCGACCCACTAAAAAATGCTCTGAATTCTGCGTCGTCCAACCGGGCTAACTCGGCCAATCTGGGTGCCGTCAGCTCGATCTTGGGTCTGAATGCCGGTTCGTCTGTTGGCGTTCCAAATTTGGTCCATGGGCAAGCCGCCAGACAATCATCACACCCATAAATATGGTTTCCCATGGCATCCATCAGGTCATCATCAATATCGCCCGCGTGCTCGATTGTCAGATATGAAATGCAACGCCGGGCATCCAGTTGATAAGGCGCTGGGAAGGCGTTTGTTGGGCAAGCGCGTATGCACCGGTCACAACTCCCGCAATGATCGATCTCGGGGTTGTCGGGCGCGAGGTCGAGGGCTGTGAAGATTTCACCCAGAAACAACCAGGAGCCAGCGTCACGACTGACAAGATTTGTATGTTTTCCCTGCCAACCGATTCCGCCACGTTGTGCCAATGGTTTCTCCATGACAGGCGCTGTGTCGACAAAGACCTTTATGTCTGTCGCGTAAGTTTCAACCATCCACCGCCCCAGCTGTTTCAAGCGCTTTTTAACGGTGTCATGGTAATCCCGTCCTTGCGCGTAAACGCTGATAGCGCCCCGTGTCGGATGCTCGAAAATCGCCGTTGGATCTCGGCCCGGTCCATAGTTCATGCCGAGCACGATGATCGTTTTGGCATCCGGCATCAGTGCTTTTGGGTCACCGCGACGTTTGTCGTCCCGCGCCATCCAAGCCATATCGCCATGGAATCCTGCTTTGGTGAAGGCTTCCAGCGCCCTTTGGTCGTTTACATCAGCGTCGGCACTAGCAAAGCCAACACTGGCAAAACCAAGAGCTTTCGCTTTCGCTCTGATATCTGTCTTTATATCTGGCTGGTTCGAGGTACTCGTCATGACGACAGCATTATGCTAATGACCAGCGCAATCAATTAAAGAAATACGAGTAGACGTGATGACTTCAGAGAAAATAGCCGTTGTTTTGTTAAGCGGGGGGTTGGATTCTTCGACTGTACTGGCGATTGCACAAGAACAAGGATTTACACCTGTTACCCTGACTTTTCGTTATGGGCAGCGCCATTCAGCCGAAATTGATGTTGCGGCAAAGCTGGCCCAGAAGGCTGGCATTAAGCGCCATGTGGTCGCCGATATCGACCTTCGCGCCTTTGGCGGCTCTGCGCTGACCGCTGACATTGACGTGCCAAAACATCGAAGCGATGCCGAGATCGGCGAGGGTATTCCCATCACGTACGTCCCGGCCCGCAATACTGTATTCCTGTCGTATGCTTTGGCATTGGCAGAAACCACGGGTGCTATGGACGTATTTATCGGCGTCAACGCGCTGGACTATTCCGGTTATCCCGACTGCCGCCCGGAATTCATCGCAGCATTCGAGAACGTTATGAACCTTGCTACAAAGGTCGGTGTCGAGGGTGAGCGGCCGTTAAAATTACACACGCCGTTACTTGAAATGACCAAGGCAGATATAGTCCGTAAAGGAACCTCGCTGGGTGTCGATTATGGAGAGACCCTGAGTTGCTATGATCCAACACCAGAGGGAGATCACTGTGGCGAATGTGATGCATGCCATTTGCGCAAAAAGGGGTTTGCCGAAGCGGGCATAAGTGATCCAACACGGTATGCAAACTAGGTTCAGGTCTATAAAGTCTGCATCCAATACACCGGAGACAACAAATGAATAAATTCTGGCTCATTGTGCCTGCCGTTCTGGCGCTGAATGTAAGTGCTGCTATCGCTGATCAAACGCCCGGCACCCGAGATGGCGTCTATCAGATTGTCAAAGCGACCGATAGCCGTGTATGGCGGTTAAACACACAAACGGGCGAAATCGCTGTCTGCGACTTGTCTGGCGAAAACCTTGTGTGTGCAACCAGTGCCAATGCAGCCGATGTGCCCAAGAAATCATATGCGGAAATTGAGGCTGAGCGCGAAGCTGCGGCCAAAGCGGCTGCTGAAGAGGAGCAGGCGAAACGCACAATGGAGCTCAAATTTCTGGATAAAATCCTCGCGATCTTCAGAGAAATGCTACAGACAGCTTTGGGCGAGGCGACAGGCACCTGAATTCAGGCTTGGGCCAGACGCACCTTTGTTTTGATTTCCGCGCCCCATGCCATTATCACTACCCGGCTTGCGGATGCAGGCGAACTGAGGTTAACCGGACGCGAAGACGATGACTGATAAGAAAAAAGCCCTGCTCGCTGTACGCGAAGAAATCGACGACATTGACCACCAGATTCAGGATCTGTTGATCAAACGCACCAAGGTCGTCGAAAAAGTACGCGAGATCAAACACGGCGAGACGGTGAAAATCCGTCCTTCCCGGGAAGCCGAAATGATGTATCGGCTGACCGCGCGTCATCATGGTAATTTCCCGAAACGTGAAATGTGCCGCATCTGGCGTGAGATCATTGTCGCAACATTGAGTTTCGAAGGCCCTTTCTCGTGCGCCGTTCTGGATGCAGAAGACGAGCCAGGATATTGGGATCTTGCACGTGATCAATACGGCAGTTTTACCAAGATGGCCCGCCATCGCTCTGGCCGTGCCGTGGTCGAAGCCGTGCAGCGCCAAGAAGCTTCAGTCGGCATTTTGCCGTGGCCTTCGCGTGATGATCCAAATCCGTGGTGGCGCTATCTCGTTTCAAACACGCCGGACACCCCAAAGATCATTGCACGCCTGCCGTTTATTCCTGGATCAAACGCCAAAGGGAGTGGGCTTGAGGCCGCTGTCATTTGTCCGATTGCACAGGAACCGACCGGACGTGATCGTTCATTGCTGGTCGTTGAGACAGATGTAGAAATTGGCGCGCGCCGTATCGAAGACGCATTGAATTCGGCAGGTGTCTCCGCGGCGTTTGTGCAGAATTGGCATGACCCGAACCGTCCGCCGGGCTGGATTTATCTTGTTGAGGCGTTTGGCTTTGTTGATCCAACGGGCAAGCAATTCCCTCGCTTTATAGACAGTATCGGCAAGTCAGCGCAGCGGATCATGCACCTTGGTGGCTATGGAACGCCTCTGGGCATCCGCGATGTAAGCGGAGACGGGAGCGCATAATGAGTGACCGTCCTGAACCAAATGCAAGTGTGATGGATATCGCAGCCTACGTTGGCGGTGAATCCAACGTTGAAGGCGTCGAGCGGATCATTAAGCTGTCGTCGAACGAAGGGCCGTTTGGCCCGAGCCCTCGCGCCAGCAAGGCCCATGAGGCAGAAGCGTCAACGCTGCACCGCTACCCTGATGGTGGCGCACGCGAACTCAGAGCAGCAATTGGCGCACGGTATGATTTGGACCCTGAAAAGATCGTCTGTGGTGCAGGCTCTGACGAGCTGATTTCATTACTGTGCAAGGCGTATGCTGGCGAAGGCGACGAGGTTCTATACTCCGAGCATGGTTTTCTGATGTATCCGATTTCAGCCAAGGCTGCGGGTGCAACGCCTGTCACGGCGCCTGAAACCAACAAGACGGCTGACGTTGATGCGCTTTTGGCAGCTGTCACGGATAAGACGCGAATTGTTTTTCTCGCCAATCCAAACAACCCAACCGGCACGTATTTGCCGAAATCTGAAGTGCAACGTCTACGCGATGGATTGCGCGCAGATATTCTGTTGGTTATCGATGCTGCGTATGCGGAATACACGACACTGGAAGACTATTCACCTGGCATAGAGTTGGTTGATGCTGGTGAGAACACGGTCATGACCCGCACGTTTTCCAAGATTTATGCGCTTGGTGGCGTTCGCCTGGGGTGGGCCTATGCGCCTGCAAATGTGATCGATGTCATGAACCGTATTCGGGGGCCGTTTAATGTTGGTGCCCCTGCAATGGCAGCGGGCATTGCCGCCATTCGAGACACGGATTTCGAGCTCATGAGCCGGGCGCACAACGATACTTGGCGCGACTGGACCGCAGAACAACTGACCAAATTGGGTCTCGACGTGACACCAAGTATTGGGAATTTCCTGCTGGTCTGTTTTGGTGACAATCCTGCGCACGGCGCCGAGGCTGCGGATAAATTCCTGAAGACCAGAGGCATCCTGGTTCGTCGTATGGGCGGATATGGGTTCCCAAATTGTCTGCGTATTACGATTGGCCTCGAGGACGAAATGCGAATTGTCGTAGATGCATTGGCCGCATTCCTCGGTCGCAATGACTTTGAGACGTCGTCATGACGCAGACCCCTTTATTTCAGAATGTCACTTTAATCGGCATTGGCCTGATCGGCTCGTCGCTGTCTCATGCGATGCGCAAACATGGCCTTGTCGGCGCGATCACGGTAACGACGCGTAGTCAGGCAACGTTGGACCGGGCCGTCGAGTTGGGCCTTTGCCAAACGGCAACATTAGATTTCGGTGACGCCGTCAAAGAAGCAGACCTGGTGATTATCTGCACCCCGATGGGGGCCTATAAGAATGTCGCCATTGAAATCGCACCACATTTGAAGCCGGGCGCGATTGTGACGGATGTTGGCTCGGTAAAAATGCCGGTGTTTGACTCGTTGGCACCCAACTTGCCGCCACATGTGCATCTTGTGCCCGGACATCCGGTGGCTGGCACCGAATACTCAGGCCCCGATGCGGGCTTCGCCAGTCTGTTCGAGAAACGTTGGACACTTTTGACACCTGCTGAGGGCACTGATGCTGACGCCGTTGAGCGCGTAAAGCAGCTTTGGGAGCAATGCGGTGCCATGGTTGAGATCATGGATGCAGCGCATCACGATCAGGTTCTGGCGATTACATCTCATCTGCCGCATTTGATTGCTTACACGATCGTTGGCACAGCCACCGATCTGGGCGATGACATAAAGCAAGAAGTTATCAAGTTCTCAGCCTCTGGATTCAGAGATTTTACCCGGATTGCCGCATCAGACCCGACGATGTGGCGAGATGTTTTCCTGAGCAATCGCGACGCTGTGCTCGAAGTGTTGGGCCGGTTCGATGAAGACCTAACGGAACTGAAGCGCGCGGTTCGTCGTGGCGATGGCGAAAAACTTTTTGAACATTTCACGCGGACACGTGAAATTCGCCGCGGGATTATTGACGCAGATCAGGCTTAGTAATATGCAACCTGTCCTTGATAGTTTTGTTTCCGGTTTTCCTATTCTCATGCTGCATTCGTCTGTGACGATTGCGATCCTGTTGGCCGGGGTGTGGTTATATATCTGGATGACGCCGTGGGATGAGATGGACCTCATCCGCAGAGGCAATAACGCCGCCGCGTTATCACTGGGTGGGGCAATCATTGGTCTCGCGCTGCCGCTTGCTTTCGCGATGGCGGCGAGCGTTAGTGTCTACGAGATTATCTTGTGGGGACCGGTCACATTGATCCTGCAAATCATCGCCTACCGGATTGCTGATATCGTTCTACGCACACTACCAAAGCGGATTGAAGACGGTCAGATGTCCGCTGCCGTATTGCTTGTCTCGATTAAACTCGCTGCTGCCATCGTTAACGCTGCCGCTGTTTCAGGGTAGGGGCATCCAATGCAGGTGCGCGACATTCTGGCACTTATCGTCGTTGCGCTGATAACAATCGGCGGCCAGTTGATGCGTGAAAGCGGCGAACTTCGACCGCAACCAGATAACCCGCGCCGCCCACCACCCAGTGCGTACAATAATGTTCCGTGGGATGCTGATACGCAGTATTGGCTCACCGAGAAACCAGCCTCGGTTACGCCCAGTGCGCCGCCCTGGGTTGGCATAGAATCTCAAGCGGTTGTCGAAATTCCACACAAGCGCCGATCCGGCACAGGCACAGCGTTTGCCGTTGGCAAAGGTCAATGGCTGACGGCACGCCACGTGATTGACGGCTGTGATGATGTTGGATTGCAATACGCGCCCGGCAAAGCGGTCCGCGTCAGTTCCATTCGCAATCATCCCAATGCCGATGTTGCGCTTTTGAGCACCAAGCGCGGCCCTCAACCTTTCGAGCTTTCAAAGGGTGCTTCGCGGGGTGACAACGGGTTTATGATTGGCTTTCCAACCGGAAAACCGGGCGCGGTGCTGGGGCGTAAAATTGGCACGACAACCTTGAAGGAACGTGGGCGCTATAGAACGCGTGAATCAGCGGATGTCTGGAGTGAGCGAACGCGCTTACCGAATCGTGAGGGGTCATTGGGCGGGCTCTCAGGCGGTCCCATTTTCACAGACGACGGACGCGTTGTTGGGGTTGTGCTGGCGGAATCAAAACGGCGCGGCCGGGTTTTTACGGCTCAACCGGCAACAATGCGCGACCTGTTCAGCAGTTCAAATGAGACCTTCGCAACACCCGTTCCGCTGAATGAAGATGATTACCCCAGCACAGCGCGAGACTGGCTGACATCCTTGCAAATTTCAAAAGTGCTCTGTCGGGTTAAACGGTAACTGCAGATTACCAAAGGATAGCTGGTAAATGCATCAATGGGATCGGGCCAACGGAAAGCCTTTGATCCTGAACACTGATCGGCACCTCGATTTGTTTTGGCCCGCCGCCCGCCGGTATCTTTCCCAACGCCCCCAGTATCATTTTGGCGATGTTTCCATCACTGGATCTAACTGCTCCGGCCTGCACGAGTTGATCGAGTGCGGTATCGTACCCGGTGACGCGTGCGCCAAACGCGCCAATCGGCTGCAACCTGCCATCAAGGGCCAAGGTCCCATCTCCGTCTAAGCCCAATGCTCCATGGATTACGCGAAGTGACCGCACTTCGACGGCCCCGCCATCATTGGCCCATCGCCTGAGCTCAGATGCGGTAAGGTTGCCCGGCGGCACCGCACCGACAAGCTCAAGTCGCGTATCAACGACTTTCACATCGCGGCCAAACGGAGATTGAACATGAGCCGGTAGCGTAATTTCACTGGCCGTCATCTTGAGCGTGCCAAAGACCGGGATTGCGCCCCGGATTAAAACGCCATTGAGAGTAGATATAGTTAGCGGGGTTGGGTCATCGCCTTGCTTGATGACGATATCCTCAAACTTCAATTGCACACGCCCACCTTGATCTCGGTCCACCATCCAGTGATTAGATGACGTTTCAAATGTGTATCCGTTCGCGGCAGGTCCTTTCACGACCTCAAGATTGAGCGGGCCTGTGAAGTTGCCTTCGATTTGATCGATTTTCCAAGGCGTCATCGTGCCATTGATGGCAGGCACATTGAGCTTCCAGCCAGCACTCGGGTCTGAAACTTGGATATTGTCAACGCGGATATCGAGCGCGCCTGGAAACCCGCCAACATCCAAAGCCGCAATATCAATTTCCCGGCCATCAACGCGATTGTTTGCGATCCAGAGATTGACCTGCTCACGCACCGTCCCGGCCAGCCAAAACCACCAGCCGGTATAAATCAACGCACCCATGATTGAGACAACGCCAAGCGTTATCCCTCGGCGACGTGCTGACGTAAACGGTCTCTCAATCGGCAATTCATCGGGTGAAATATTGTTTGGATCGGTCATCTTGGACAATCTAGACCGTTGCGTCGCCCTCGTGAAGGGCATAGCTTCGGGCTTCGTACTTTTGTCCTCTCATTGTTGGTTTTTGGACGTCACATGGCAGCTCCCCGCACTCTTTCAACTACCTGGAATGCCGCGATTCCAATAATCTTTGTGTTGCTGTGGTCGACCGGGTTCATTGGCGCGAAAATGGGGATGCCACATGCAGAACCATTCACGTTCCTAGCCTACCGATTTACGATTGCGTCGGGGGCGTTCGTTCTTCTGCTTTTGGCGATGCGCGTGCCTTGGCCAAAAGACTGGCAGACGTGGATGCACGCCGCGTTCGTTGGTGCGTTGATGCATGGTATCTACCTGGGCGGTGTTTTCTTCGCCGTCAGGAACGGCACCTCCGGCGGTATATCTGCGCTCATTGTTGGGGTGCAGCCTTTGCTGACAGCCGTTTTTGCAGGCCTGTTATTAAGTGAACGCCTGAGCAAGAAGGCCTGGTTCGGTCTGGTCCTGGGTTTCGTTGGCATCAGCCTTGTCGTCTGGCATCAGGCTGGGGATACCGGCGGGTGGATTGGCATCTCGTCATGTATCGCCAGTCTCATCGGTGTCACGATTGCGACGCTTTATCAAAAAAGATTTGCAACGAGTATTGATCTGCGGGTCGGGTCTGCCATTCAATTCGCCTCTGCGGCTATACTGATGTGGTTGCTGGCCATCAGCAGCGAAAGCATGATTGTGAATTGGACGGGTGAAGCGATCTTTGCGATGGCATGGCTGGTTCTGGTGTTATCTGTTGGTGCGGTTACTCTTTTATATATGTTGATCCGTCAGGGTGCCGCGTCCAAGGTCGCCAGTTTGTTTTATCTGGTGCCGCCAGTTGTTGCCGTGGAAATGTATTTTCTATTTGGTGAGACACTTAGTGTCACCGCGCTGGTCGGTATGGCGATTGCCGTGATCGGTGTCGCACTGGTGACGAAAGGATGACGATGTCGAATACGACGTCTTTCACACCGCCAACCGGAAGCTTCTGGCTTTTCGCCTATGGGTCCCTCATGTGGAAAGCAGATTTCCCATTCCTCGAGCAACATCTTGCAACAATTCATGGGTACCATCGTGCATTATGTATTTACTCGTGGACTTACCGAGGTACGGAACAAAACCCCGGCTTGGTGTTTGGGCTCGACGATGGCGGCACGACGCAAGGCATCGTCTATCGCATATCAGCTGACGAGGCCCAGGCGACATACGAGAAAATCCACGCCCGCGAAATGGTTTCCCATGTGTATCAACCGCAATGGGTGCCGTGCCATCTGGATGATGGGGCGGACAAGACCGTGGATGCACTTGCGTATGTCGCTGATCATGCAAATCCACAATATGCCGGGGCGCTATCTGATGAGGATATCATCAAGCTTGTCCATGCTGGCCATGGCGAGGCGGGGCCGTGCACCGATTACGTACTGAATACAGATGCGCACCTTCGCGAAATCGGGATTTGCGATCCAATGCTGGAACGGATCGCTGGGAAGCTGTGATGTCGAGTATCAAGCCCGGAGTGACGCGTTCGGAGCCTGATTTTTCTCAATCCGGTAGAGAAATCGACCCGTCTTCGGCAAGCGGGAAAAACGGATTGTAGGCAACCTCCCAAAGATGACCATCAGGGTCCGCGAAGTATCCGGAATACCCGCCCCAGAATACCTCCTCAGCGTCTTTTATGATTTTAGCGCCTGCAGTTTTGGCTTGATTGAGCGCGGCATCGACGCCGGCTTTATTTGGGGCATTATATGCCAATGAGACACCGCGAAATTTAGGCACGCCCGTGTCGGCAACATTAGCATCTTCGGCAAGTGCCGCGTGCCCATACAAACCAAATATCACCGAGCCGACCTGAAAGAACGTCACATTTTCGTTTGATTGTTCTGATGCGCGCCAACCTAAGCGTTCATAGAATGCGCGGCTAGCCGCCATGTCCGTGACACCCAGCGTGACAATACTCAGGCGTTGATCCATCGGATCAGCCGCATTTCGAATAGGCGCAAGATGTACAGGTATCGCAGCCTTCCTGGCGCATCAGGGACGGTTGACCACATTTCGGGCATTGTTTGAACAACGAAGATGGCTGCGGGTTCACGCCCCCTTCATCAAGGCGCACGCCGCCACCCGCGACGGCGATTGGCTTGGCGATGTCGTTCTGATCCGGGCCTTCGACCGAATTTGGGTTGGGAAGAAACCCTGTATCGATCATATGGTTTTCAATCACGCTGCCG
>Ga0189287_100229_pt1 | contig 22332 bp, 21 predicted proteins | sample UW86minimetaG_FD_130319 | JGI IMG/M metagenome (GOLD analysis project Ga0189287, IMG submission 130319) | Marine microbial communities from the Costa Rica Dome - UW86 mini metaG | ecosystem: Environmental > Aquatic > Marine > Oceanic > Photic zone | place: Costa Rica: the Eastern Pacific... | reverse complement strand
TCAGCGCACAGGTAAGAGCCGCCGCCCGGCCCCGGGCAGCGGCTCTTCCTTCAGTAGCGCCCGCAGCGCGCCAGCTGCGCCTGGTAGGTATTGGCCCGCGCCGCCGTCTTGTCGGCCACCCGCAACAGCCAAGCCTTCTTGTTGTAGCTGCCACTTCTGAACCCGCCCCGCCCCTCGTGATAGGCAAGGTACTGGTTGCGCGTGTCATGCTGGGAAATCCCGAGGTGCTCGGTGGTCTTCGACATGTACCACCCCATGAAATCGGCGGCGTCGTGAATATCGTTGCGGCGCGCGTTGTACCGCCCGCGCTCCTCGAGATATTCCTCCCACGTGCCGTCCAGGGCCTGGCTGTATCCATAGGCCGAGCTGATCCGGCCCATCGGGATCACCCCGAGCGTCCAGCGGAAGGGCGTGCGCGCCTCCCCGTCGAACTTGCTCTCCTGGTAGATCGTGGCCATCTGCACGTGGACGGGAACCCCCCATTGCCGCTCGGCGGCACGGAAGGCTCGGGCGTATTGCGGACGCTCGCGAAGGATCACGCAGGCGTCGTCGAGATTGTCGGGCGCGGGGCCGCTGCTGCGGCCGCCACACGACGCCACCAACAACAGCAACAGGACCGCGCGAAAGAGTCTGCTCATCTGCCTCTCGCTTTTTTTATGGTCTTTTTTGCCATTCTAGCGCATCCCGCGGCTTTGGGAAATGGCGAATCCGGGCCCGGATACTGTCATGGGCGGGTTCACACACTGTTTCTCGCGGTTTTGCCAGCGGGCATTGGACAAACGGACCTTGAAACGGGTAATGTCTGCCTTTAGGGGCTGTTTTGAATGTATACGACACGTGCGAAATATCACTTGGGTCAGGTCGTGCGCCACCGGAAGCATCCGTTCCGGGGGGTGGTCTTCGACGTCGATCCCGAATTTTCCAATACCGAGGAGTGGTACGAATCCCTCCCCGAGGAAAGCCGGCCGTCGAAGGAACAGCCCTTCTACCACCTGCTGGCCGAGAACGACCAAAGCTATTACGTCGCCTATGTCAGCGAACAGAACCTGATCGCCGACTATTCCGGCGAACCGGTCGGCCACCCCGACATCCCCGATCTGTTCGGCCCGTTCGAAGACGGCCACTACCCGCTGCATTTCCAGCTGAACTGACCGGGCGGTGGGTTGCCCCCACCCTACGGTCGCGGGAGACGTAGGGTGGCTGTCGGCCCGCCACGACGCAACATATCCGCTGGTGGGTTCACACCCACCCTACAATCCCCTGATGTGCAGGGCGGGCATAAAGCCCCCATTCGCCGTCATCCGTAGGGTGGGTGCCAACCCACCACCGGCTCAATACCCCAGCGCACACCCGTCCTTGCGCGGATCGCTCCCGCCTTCCAGGACCCCGCTCTCGTGCATCAATATCGCCTGCGCCCCGCCGATCGGCTCGTCGGGCACCACCACCTCGTGGCCCATGTCGGCCAGGGCCCGCCGCACCGCCTCCGGATACCCGCGCTCGACCCGCAATTCGCCGCCATCGGCGAAACTCCGCGGCGCGTCGATCGCCGCCTGCGGCGACAGTCCGAAATCGCGCAGGTTGCTCACGAACCGCGCGTGACCGTTCGGCTGATAGGCCCCGCCCATCACCCCGAACGGCATCACCACCCGGCCGCCCTCGCGCAGCATGCCCGGAATGATCGTGTGCATCGGCCGCTTCCCGCCGCCCAGCTCGTTCGGATGGCCCGGCGTCAGGGTGAACCCCGCCCCCCGGTTCTGGAACAGGATGCCGAATTTCTCCGACGCGATGCCCGACCCGAACCCGTGGAAAATCGAGTATATCAGCGACACCGCCATCCGATCCTTGTCCACCACGGTGATATAGACCGTGTCCTTGTGCACCGCCTCGGCCACCGGCGCCGCCTTCGCCATCGCCCGCTTCGGGTCGATCAGCGCCGCCAGCCGCTCCGCCGTCTCCGGCGCCAGCATGTGCTCCAGCCGCGCCGTATGATCCGGATCGGCAATGAACCGGTTCCGCGCATCATAGGCCAGCTTCGCCGCCTCCGCCTCGACATGCGCCCGCTCGGCGCCCCACGGATCCATCCCCGCGATATCGAACTGCTTGAGGATGTTCAGCATCAGGATCGCCGTCGCCCCCTGCCCGTTCGGCGGATGCTCGACCAGCTCCGTCCCGCCATACGTCCCCGCCACCGGCTGCGTGTACTCGCACGCCACGCCCGCGAAATCCTCGGCCGTGTGCACGCCGCCCATTCCGCCCAGCGCGGCCAGCATGTCCTCGGCCACCTCGCCCTCGTAGAAGGCCTTGCGGCCGTCCTTCGCCACCCGGCGCAGAACCTCCGCCTGCCCCGGCGCGCGGAACAGCTGCCCCGCCGTCAGCGGTTGGCCGCCATCGGAATAATGTGCCACCCCGTGCCCCTGAAGCACCTTCACGTCACCGGGAAAATCGAACGCCACCCGCTCGGCCACCGGAACCCCGGCCTCGGCATAGTGGATCGCCGGCGCCAGCACCGCGTCCAGCCCCAGCCGCCCGTGATCCGCTGACAAACGACAGAACGCATCCACCGCCCCCGGCATCGTCACCGCCTCGACCCCGTGCACCGGCACCGTCTCCTGCCCCTTGTCCCGCAGCGCCGCCGCATCCGCCGCCGCCGGGGCCCGGCCTGACCCGTTCAGCGCCCGCACCTCGTCGCTTCCGGCCTCGCTGAACAGCACGAAGCAATCGCCGCCGATCCCGGTCATCTGCGGCTCGCAGATCCCCAGCAGCACGGCCCCGGCAATTGCCGCGTCCACCGCGTTGCCGCCCCGTTCGAGAATGTCCACAGCCGCCTTCGCCGCCAGCGGATGGGACGTGGCGCACATGCCATTGGCCGCCAGAACGGGCGACCGGCCCGGAAGATGAAGATCGCGCATGGATGAAAGCCCTCCTCTGAACCTCTCGCCGCGACACTAAGGCCGCCGCGCGGGAATGCCAACAAACCGGCGAACCGGATAGGCAATTGCAGGTTTTCAGGGGGGGTAAGTACCTCGACGCCGCGCACTGGGTGGGGGCTGTTAAACGCGGCGCCGAGGGAAGCCATATGCAGCTACAAGACCGGTTATGACCTTTGTTTCGGGCGGTTTTTCGTAATGATTGCGGCGAGATTAAGGTTTTTGCCCCCTCACGCCCCCGATCGCGGCGCAAACCGCAACCCAAGGGTGTTTTGACCCTCGCTCCGGCTGTAAGTCACCGCATCCGCCTGGCTGTGAATCAGGTACCAGCCGAATCCGCCCTCGGGCTGCCGCTCGCAGGGCACATCCATATCCGGCAGCGCGCCCTCCGGCATCTCGTTGCCGGGCATTGGCCGGCCCCGGTCGGCGATCGTCACGCAAAGCGCATCGCCCTCCATCCCTGCCTTCAGCCACAAGCGCCCGCCGGCCCCGCCATAGGCATGTTCGCCGATATTGTTCAGCACCTCCGCCAGCACCAGCTCGACCCGGAACAGCAGGCCCGGCGCCGCCCCGGCCCGCGCCATGATCCCACGCACGGCCGCAACCGCCTCGCGCGTGGCCTCCGGCGTGGCCCGGATCGCCAGCGAAAGGCGAACGCCCTCCGCCACCCCGATCCGCCCCGCCGGCACGGCCCGCTCACCCGGCCGCGCGGCGCGTGGCACTGTCGACATCCCCGTAAATTCCGAACACCGTGTCCATCCGCGTCAGCCGGAACACCTTGTCCACGTTCGGCGTCAGCGCCGCCAGGTCCAGCTTGCGCTCCGGCCCGAGGAACTTCATCACCGCCACGATGGCGCCAAGACCGCTCGAATCGACGAACCCGACCCGCCCGAGGTCAAGCACCACCCGCGGCGCATCCTCGTCCACCACGGCGCGCACCGCGTCCTTGAACCGGATTGCGCCGGCCGAATCGATCCGGTCCGCCATCACCGAAATCACCTGCACGCCGTTCAGACTGCTGCTGTCGAGTTCCATGCGCACTCCGCCTTAGGTACTAATACGACGCAGGCTAGACCGCATTGGTTACCATTCGGTATTCTGCGGCATCAAAATCCGAGGAGGATCACTACCCATGAAAGACGTTGTCATAGCCGGAGCCGCCCGCACCCCCATGGGCGGGTTCCAGGGAGATTTCGACGGGGTCGAGGCCAGCCTTCTGGGCGGCACCGCGATCCGCGCCGCGCTGGCCGACGCGAAAGCCAAAACCGTGAACGAGGTGCTGATGGGCTGCGTCCTGCCCGCCGGCCAGGGCCAGGCCCCTGCCCGCCAGGCCGGCTTCCATGGCGGCCTTGGCGAAGACGTGCCGGCCACCACCCTCAACAAGATGTGCGGCTCGGGCATGAAGGCCGCGATGATCGGTTTCGACCAGATCGCGCTTGGCGACACCGACATGATGATCGCCGGCGGCATGGAAAGCATGTCGACCGCCCCTTACCTGCTGCCCAAGATGCGCGGCGGCGCCCGCATCGGCCATGCCGAGGTCAAGGATCACATGTTCCTCGACGGGCTCGAGGACGCCTATGACAAGGGCCGCCTGATGGGCACCTTCGCCGAGGATTGCGCCGAGAAGTTCCAGTTCACCCGCGAAGCGCAGGACGAATACGCCATCGGCTCGCTCGAAGGCGCGCTCGCCGCCCAGAAATCCGGCGCCTTCGAGGGCGAGATCACCCCCGTCACCCCGACCACCCGGAAGGGCAAGGTCACGATCTCCGAAGACGAACAGCCCGCCAAGGCCCGCCCCGACAAGATCCCGCACCTCAAGCCCGCCTTCCGCAAGGACGGCACGGTCACCCCCGCCAACTCCTCGTCGATCTCCGACGGCGCGGCGGCGCTGGTGCTCGCCTCGCGCGAGGCGGCCAAGGCCAACGGCCTCAACATACGGGGCCGTATCCTTGGCCATGCCAGCCACGCCCAGGCGCCCGGCTGGTTCACCACGGCCCCCGTCCCGGCGGCCCAGAAACTGCTGAAGAAACTCGGCTGGTCGAAGGACGATGTCGACCTGTGGGAAGTGAACGAGGCCTTCGCCGTCGTCCCCATGGCCTTCATGCAGGAAATGGGCCTGCCCCGCGAAAAGGTCAATGTTAACGGGGGCGCCTGCGCCCTGGGTCACCCGATCGGCGCCAGCGGCGCACGCATCATGGTCACCCTCTTGAACGCGCTTGAAACCCGCGGCCTCAAGCGCGGCGTCGCGGCCATCTGCATCGGCGGCGGCGAGGGCACGGCCATCGCCATCGAACGCGCCTGAACCCTACGCCACCGTAGGGCCTAGCGATCCAGGTCGCGCCGCATCGTGGCCATGCCACCGCGGCGCGACAATTCCTCGTAGCCCGACTTCTGGTAGAGCCGCAGCGCCGCCTCATTCTCCAGCTCCACCTTCAGCGTAATCGACAACGCCCCCAGGTCCCGCGCCGCCTCCTCCGCCAGCTTCGCCAGCTCTTCTCCGGTGCCGCCCCGCATCTCCTCCTCGACGAACACGTAAGTCAGGTGCCGCACCTCCGGCCCCACACCCACGCGCAGCGCGAAAAACCCCACCTCGCGCCCCTGGCCATCCAGCAGGTAGAACGACTCGTCATCCACCTCCTGCAACCACCGCATCTTCCACTCGCCCTCGTCGAACGGATACCGCGCATGCGGGTTCACGAGGGCCATGTCGCCCTCGTCCTTCAGCAGCCCTGCAAGCGGGGCAAGGTCGCGCTCCTCGTTATGGCGCAGGCTCAGGGTCGTCATATGTCTCTCCTTCGGCCGAAAATCGCGTGTCGGGGGCCGCACCTGCCATATCCCCCGGGGGCGATGCAAGGCCGGGGCTGGCGGAAGGCCCGCGCCCGTGCCATATCCACGCCCATGAGGATCGACTACGCCACCACCGCCAAGACCATCGCCGCCCTGACCGAGGGCGAAACCGACAACGTCGCGCTCATGGCCACGATCGTCTGCGAACTGCACCACGCCGACGACCGCTTCGACTGGACGGGCTTTTACCGGGTGACCCAGCCCGAGCTGCTCAAGATCGGCCCCTACCAGGGCGGGCATGGTTGCCTCGTCATCCCCTTCTCCCGCGGCGTCTGCGGCGCTGCGGCCCGCACCGGCGAAGTGCAACTCGTCGCGGATGTCGAGGCCTTCCCCGGCCACATCGCCTGCGCCACCTCCACCCGGTCGGAAATCGTCCTGCCCGTCCGCAACGGCGCGGGCGAGATCATCGCCGTACTCGATATCGACAGCGACCAGCCAGACGCCTTCACCGAGGAAGACAGCACCGGCCTCTCCGCCATCCTGAGGGACGTGTTCGGAAGAATATAGGCACCGCGCGGAATCGAGGCGCGCCAATGGCGCGCCGCCGCGCGATCGCCAGTCCGCCCCCCGGGCTGGCGATTGGGATAGGGCAGCACAAGGCTGACAGGTTTTTCGGAAGCTGATGGATAAAGTGCCCGCCATCCAGGTTGGTTCGCCACCCCGCGGACTGGCGATCGCGCGGCCCCTGATCCATTAACCAATCCTCAACCATTCCCGCCCACCTTGTTAACCAAATCTGGCAACGCAAGGGATGCGCGATGGTGGCCCGCGCCTACACGGTCGCGTTCGAGGGGGTCGAAGCGAAAACGGTCGAGGTGCAATGCGCCGTCACCGCCGGCATTCCCGGCTTTTCCCTCGTCGGCCTGCCCGACAAGGCAGTGACCGAGGCGCGCGACCGCGTGCGCACGGCGCTCACTTCCATGGCCATCGCCCTGCCCTCCAAGCGCATCACCATCAACCTCTCCCCCGCCGACATGCCGAAAGAGGGCAGCCATTTCGACCTGCCCATCGCCTTGGCCCTCCTCGCGGCCCTCGAAATCATCCCCGCCGACGCGGTCGAAGGCACCTGCTCGCTGGGCGAGCTGTCCCTCGACGGCTCCCTGCTGCCGGTGATCGGCGCCCTCCCCGCCGCCCTCTCGGCGGCCGAGGCCGACCGCACCCTCCTCTGCCCCAAGGGCTCGGGGCCGGAAGCCGCCTGGGTCGACGCCGCCCGCGTCATCGGCGCCGCCACGCTGGCCGATGTCGTCCGCCACTACACCGGCCAATCCCCCCTCCCCCCGGCCGAACCGGGCGAAGTGATCCCCGACAAATCCGGCCGCGACCTCACCGACGTCAAGGGACAGGAACGCGCCAAGCGGGCGCTGGAAATCGCCGCCGCCGGCCGCCACCACCTGATGATGGTCGGCACGCCCGGCTCCGGCAAATCCATGCTCGCCGCCCGCCTGCCCGGCCTCCTGCCGCCACTCACGGCACAGGAGGCGCTGGAAACCTCGATGATCCACTCCCTCGCCGGGCTGATCGAGGAAGGCGGCATCAACCGCGCCCGCCCCTTCCGCGAACCGCATCACACCGCCTCGATGGCGGCCATCGTCGGCGGCGGCCGCCGCGCCTCGCCGGGGGAGATTTCGCTGGCCCATAACGGCGTGCTCTTCATGGACGAGTTCCCCGAATTCACCCGCTCCGTGCTCGAAACCCTCCGCCAGCCCGTCGAATCGGGCGAGGTCGTCGTCGCCCGCGCCAACGCCCACGTGAAATACCCCTGCCGCTTCATGCTGGTCGCCGCGGCCAACCCCTGCAAATGCGGCTACCTGCCCGACGCCTCCCGCGCCTGCGCCCGCGCGCCCGCCTGCGGAGACGACTACATGGGCCGCATTTCCGGCCCCCTGATGGACCGGTTCGACCTCCGGATCGAGGTGCCGCCCGTCGCCTATACCGATCTCGACCTGCCCGGCTCGGGCGAGCCCTCCGCCACCGTCGCCGCCCGGGTCCAGGCGGCGCGAGACCTCCAGCACGCCCGCTACCGCGACCATCCCGGCATGCGCCTCAACGCCGATGCCGAGGGGGAAATGCTCACCGAAATCGCCACGCCGGATACCGAGGGCCGCGAGCTTCTCACCAAGGTCGCCGACCGCTTCGGCCTCTCGGCCCGCGGCTATCACCGCGTCCTGCGCGTCGCCCGCACCATCGCCGATCTCGACGGCTCCGACACCATCCGCCGGCCCCACGTGGCCGAGGCCGTCAGCTTCCGCCTTTCGGCCGCGAAAGAGAGTTGATCCACGCCGCAATTTCCCGCAGCGTCACCATCGCCTCCGGCATAAGTCCTTGGAAATACGGCCAGACATGCGGCAGGTCATGCTCGATCCGCATCTCCACCTCCACCCCCTGCGCCACCAGCCGCGCGGCCATCCGCCGCGTGTCGTCCAGCAATATCTCCGTATCCCCGACGCACAGCCACACAGGCGGCCCGCCCTTGAAATCGGCAAACAGCGGCGAGGCCCGCGGGTCTTCCGCATCCGCCCCGTCGAGATACATCTCCGCCGTCTCCGCCGCCCGGCTCGCGGGCAGCATCACGTCGGCCGCGGCATTGGTTCGCACGCTCTCGCCCGAAAACCCCATGTCGGTCAGCGGCGACATCGCGAACACCCCCAGCGGCAGCTTGCCCCCGGCTCGCAACACCTCCGCCACCACCGCCAGCGCCAGCCCGCCGCCGGCACTGTCCCCGCCGATCACCACCCCGCCGGGCCAGTCCTCCACGGCCCGGTAAACCGCCAGCGCATCCTCGACCGCCGCCGGAAACGGATGCTCCGGCGCCAGCCGGTAATCGGGCAGGCAGGCCGGCAGCCCGGCCAGCGCCGACAGCCGCCCCAGCATCGCCCGGTGCGTCGTCGACGACCCGAACACGTAGCCGCCGCCATGCAGGTGCAACATCAGCGGCCCGGCCTCCCGGCGCACGCCCTTCGCCCGCGCCCATTGCACCGGCACCCCGCCCAGCACGCCGCGCTCGTAGCGCGTGCCGAACGGCGCCCGGAAGAACAGCCGTGCCTTGATCTCGAAATTCCGGCGCAGCGCGGCCGGCTCCTCCGCGCGCTCCATGTACCGCTTCTCGGTGAAACGCAGGTAGGGGTTCAGGAGGCGCCGCGCGACGCTCACGCCCGCTTGCCCTCGAGCGCCTCCCAGATCTGTCCGGCGACGTTCACCCCGTCGAACCGCTCCAGCTCCTGGATGCCGGTGGGCGAGGTCACGTTGATCTCGGTCAGGTAGGTGCCGATCACGTCGATCCCCACGAAAACCTGCCCGCACTCCCGCAGCCGCGGCCCGATGATGCGGCAAATCTCCCGGTCACGCTCGGTCAGCTCCACCTTCTCGGGCCGCCCGCCCACATGCATGTTCGACCGCGTCTCGCCCTCGCCGGGAATGCGGTTGATCGCCCCCACCGGCTCGCCATCGACAAGGATCACCCGCTTGTCGCCCTTCTTGATCTCCGGCAGGTATTTCTGCGCGATCAGCGGCTCGCGGCTGAACCCGGTGAACATCTCGTGCAGCGAGGCAAGGTTGCGGTCGCTCTCGGGCAGGTGAAAGACGCCGGCCCCGCCATTGCCGTAAAGCGGCTTGACGATGATGTCGCCATGCTCGGCCCGGAACGCCTTGATCGTGGCAAGATCGCGGGCAATCGCCGTGGGCGGCATCAGCTCGGGGAAGTCGAGGATCAGCAGCTTCTCGGGAAAGTTCCTCACCCAGAACGGATCGTTCACCACCAGCGTGCCGGGGCTCAGCCGCTGCAGCAGGTGGGTGGTGGTGATGTAGAACATGTCGAAAGGCGGATCCTGCCGAAGCCAGACCACGTCCATCTCCGACAGGTCGAACAGCTGCTCCTCGCCCAGCGTGAAGTGATTGCCCTTCTCCCGCCGCACCTCCAACGGCCAGCCCCGCGCCTCCACCCGGCCCTGGTTATAGGCCAGCCGGTCTGGCGTGTAATAGAACAACTCGTGCCCCCGCGCCTGCGCTTCCTCCGCCAGCCGGAACGTGCTGTCCGCGTTGATATCGATCGGCCCGATCGGATCCATCTGAAAGGCGATTTTCATAGGCTGTCCCCGGCAAATGCGTGCAGCCATTACATGGGCCAAACCCGGCCGGTGTGCAAATCCGAAATGCGCCGCTCAGAAATGGCTGAAGGCCGCGTCCCGAATTTCGACCTGTCCGCGGTCATCCACCACCGCCAGGTCGAACCGCACCTCGGAAAGCTGCCCTTGCGGCGTGTTGCCCAGGTATTCCGAGGCCGCCAGGTGAATGCGCTGCATCTGGTCGACGCGCAGCCGCTCCGCCGCCGCATCGAAGCTCGAGGCCTTCTTCACCTCGCAGAAGACATAGACGCCGCCATCCAGGAAGATCAGGTCGATCTCGCCCGCCTGCCCGCGCCAGCGCGTTTCCAGAAGGTCCGCGCCGCGCCGGTCATATTCCCGCGCGACCGCCTTCTCGGCACTGACCCCCGAAAGGTAGGCACGTCGACCCCGCCGCCGCTTCGCCGCCGGCACCGCGGTGGCCGTGCCCCCCTCGTCGAACCTGAAATGCGTCGTCATGCCTTCTCCTTCCGCAAAGCAATGCCCGGACTAGGAACAACGTCCAATCCATCAGCCAAAGCCCGGCCCGGCAAGAAACCTCGAACCAGCAAACCTCACTCACGCGCCTTCGCCAGCTCAAGCGCACGCTGATACACCGGACGCCGTTTCATGCCCAACTGCGCCGCCACGATATCCGCCGCATCCCGCACCGAGCGCCCCTCCAGCGCCTCGCTCAAAGCCGAATCTAAATCAATTTCGCTAACAGTTCCTGAATCCCCCTGCCCCACCAGCACGACGATCTCCCCCTTCAGCGTCCGCCCCGCCATTTCCTCCGCCAGCTCCTCGAGCGTGCCGCGCCGGACTTCCTCGAATTTCTTGGTCAGTTCCCGGCACATCGCCGCCGGCCGCGCGCCGCCCAGCACCTCCACCGCATCCCGCAGCATCGCCGCCACCCGCTTCGGCGATTCGTAGAAGATCAGCGTCCCGGGCACCGCGGCAAACTGCCCAAGCGCGGATTTCCGCTTGGATCCGCCCTGCGGCAGGAAGCCCGCGAAGAAGAACCGGTCCGCCGGCAGGCCCGAGAGCGTCAGCGCGGTCACCGCCGCCGACGGGCCCGGCGCCGAGATCAGCCCGTGCCCGCCCTCCACGGCCGCGCGGGCCAGGTCGAACCCGGGGTCCGACACCATGGGCGTGCCGGCCTCCGAGGCGTAAACCACTGATTTTCCCGCCTCCAGCGCCGCCATGATCCTTGGCCGCGCGCGGCCTGCATTGTGATCGTGGTAGCTCACCAGCGGCCGGTCCCCCAGCGGCACCCCGTGGATGTCCATCAGCTTGCGCAGGCTCCGCGTGTCCTCGGCCGCCAGCATGTCGGCCGAGTGCAGAATATCGAGCGCGCGCAGCGTGATGTCGCGCGCCGCGCCGATCGGCGTTGCAATCAGGTAAAGCCCCGGAGCCAGCTCCGGGTTGACCGGAATCACCACTGGACCCCTCCCGCATGACGTCTATGATCGGCCCGAAACCCGTACGGGACCCTGTCCCGCCGTCAGAAGGGAGCGCTTCTCGTTCATGTTCGCCGTTTTCACCAAGCTTCGCAAGCTGATCCTCGGGCCGCTGGCTCTCCTCTCCATCGCCCTGCTCGCCGCCTGCGCGAGCGGGCCGATCATCGGCTCCGGCCCCTCGATCAACCCCTCGGCGCCGGTGCCGGTGGCCCTTCTGGTGCCCTACGGCTCGGCCGACACCAATGAGCAGAAGCTCGCGAAAGACCTCGAGAACGCCGCCCGCATGGCGGTCTCCGACCTGGGCGGCGTGCAGGTCGACCTGCGTGTCTACGGCACCGCCGGCAATGCCGAGAAGGCGGGCCAGGTCGCGGCCGAGGCCGTGGCCGAAGGCGCCAAGATCATCATCGGGCCGCTGCACGCCGAATCCGCCAACGCGGCGGCGCTCGCCGTCGCGGGCCGGGGCGTGAACGTGCTGGCCTTCTCCAACAACCCCACCATCGCCGGGGGCAACCTCTTCGTGCTGGGACAGACCTTCGACACCACCGCCAACCGGCTGGTCAGCTATGCCGCCTCGCAGGGGCGCAACCGCATCATGACGGTCTATTCCAACAACCTCGCCGGCCGCCTCGGCCGCGCCGCGATCCAGGAGGCGATCACCCGCAACGGGGCCGTCCCCTCGGGCGCCGTCAGCTACGAGTTTTCGCAACAGGGCGTCGTCGCGGCCCTGCCCAAGATCAAGAACACCGCCCAGCAGACCGACGCCAACGCCATCTTTCTCACCGCCAACACCGCAGGTGCCCTGCCGCTCTTCTCGCAGATGCTGCCCGAGAACGGGCTGGGCCAGGACAAGGTGCAGTATATCGGCCTCGCCCGCTGGGACACGCCCCCGCAGACGCTCGAGCTGCCGGGCGTGCAGGGCGGCTGGTTCGCCCTGCCAGATCCGGGCCGCTCGGCCCAGTTCCAGAGCCGCTTCCAGTCGGCCTACGGTGCGGCCCCGCACGCGCTTTCCGGGCTGGCCTATGACGGCATCGCCGCGGTCGGCGCCCTGGCCACCGGCGGCGCCCGCAACGCGCTCTCGAAGGAGGCGCTGACACAGCCCGCCGGCTTCCAGGGCGTGAACGGCGTGTTCCGTTTCCTGCCCAACGGCTCGAACGAGCGCGGCCTCGCCGTCGCCACGATCCAGGACAAGCAGGTCAAGGTGCTCAGCCCGGCGCCGCAAGGCTTCGAAGGCGCGGGCTTCTGATCCCGCGCCGACCGGACCGGAATGAAAGACGCAACGCCCCCTCCGGCTGACCTGATCGGCCCGGCCGACGGTATCTTCGACGAGGATGCCGTCGGTCGCGCGCTCGACGCGGCCATCGGCACCGCGGGCAGCGATGCCGCGGCTCAGCGCAAGGCGGTGGTCGACACGCTCGCCGCGGCGATGGAGGACGGGCGCGACGCCATCGCGGCCGGCCTCTCGGCCGACCCCTTCGCCGCCGAGGCGGCGATCCGCTCCTACAGCTGGCTGACCGATTGCGTGGTCCGCGCCGCGCTCGACGTGGCCGCCCGCCACTTGCACCCGCTGCCCACCCCCACCGAATCCGAGCGCATCGCCGTCTTCGCCGTCGGCGGCTACGGCCGGGGCGAGATGGCGCCGTTCTCCGATGTCGACCTGCTGTTCCTGACGCCCTACAAGATCACCCCCTGGGCCGAGAGCGTCATTGAAAGCACCCTCTACATCCTGTGGGACCTGCGCCTGAAGGTCGGCCATTCCAGCCGCACGGTGAAGGATTGCCTGCGCCTCGGGGCCGAGGATTTCACCATCCGCACGGCCCTGCTGGAGAAACGCTTCATCTACGGCGATGCCGCGCTGGGCGAGACCCTCCACACCCGCCTGCGCGAAGAGCTCTTCGAAGGCACCGAGCGCGAATTCATCGAGGCCAAGCTCGAGGAACGCGGCACCCGCCACCAGAAGCAGGGCGTCCGCTACATGGTCGAGCCCAACGTCAAGGAGGGCAAGGGCGGGCTGCGCGACCTGCAATGCCTGTTCTGGGTCGCCAAGTATGTCCACCGGGTCGACGACGTGGCCGATCTCGTCACCCTCGGACTCTTCGCCGAGGAGGAATTCGCCACCTTCGCCAAGGCCCACAATTTCCTCTGGGCGGTGCGCTGCCACATGCACCTGATCACCGGGCGCGCCACCGAACAGCTCACCTTCGACCTTCAGGTCGATGTCGCGGCCCGCATGGGCTACGTTGACACGCCCGGCCGCCGCGCGGTCGAGCACTTCATGCAGGATTATTTCCGCCACGCCACGGCGGTGGGCGAGCTGACGCGCATCCTGCTGACCAAGCTGGAAGCCTCGCACGTGAAATCCCAGCCGCTCCTGCAACGGCTCTTCAAGCGCAAGCGCAAGCTCAAGGACAATTACGCCGAGGTGCATGGCCGCCTTGCCATCGTCGACGAGAAGAAATTCCTCTCCGACCGGATCAACCTCCTGCGGCTCTTCGAGGAAGGGCTGCGCACCGGCCTGCTCATCCACCCCGACGCCATGCGCCTGGTGACGGCCAACCTGAAACTCATCGACGAAAGCTTCCGCAACGACCCCAAGGCGCGCAAGCTGTTCCTCGACCTGCTGCTGAAACACGGCAACCCCGAACGGGCGCTGCGCCGGATGAACGAGCTGGGCGTGCTCTCGGCCTACCTGCCGGAATTCGAACCGATCCGCGCGCTGATGCAGTTCAACATGTATCACAGCTACACGGTCGACGAGCATATCATCCAGTGCATCTCCCAGCTCGACAAGATCGAACGCCACGAGCTGAAGGAGGCCCTCCCGGTGGCCTCCTCGATCCTCGAGGAGGGGGTGAACCGCCGGGTGCTCTACGTGGCGCTGCTGCTGCACGACATCGGCAAGGGCCGGGACGAGGATCACTCGATCCTCGGCGCCCAGATCGCCCGCAAGGTCGGTCCTCGCCTCGGGCTCAAGCCCAAGGAGGTCGATACCGTCGAATGGCTCGTCCGCTATCACCTGCTGATGTCGGACATGGCCCAGAAACGCGACATCGCCGACCCCCGCACCGTGCGCGACTTCGCCAAGGCGGTGCAGACCAAGGAACGGCTCGACCTGCTCTGCGTGCTCACCGTCTGCGATATCCGCGGCGTCGGCCCGACCACCTGGAACAACTGGAAGGCCTCGCTCCTCCGGGCGCTCTACCGCCAGACCCGCCGCGCCATGGAAGGCGGGCTCGAAGAGCTCAACCGCGAACAGCGCGGCTCCGACGCCAAGCGCAACCTCCGCGAGGAGCTGGCCGACTGGGATCCGAAGGATCTCAAGGCCGAAACCGCCCGCCATTACCCGCCCTACTGGCAGGGGCTGCACGTTACGGCGCACGTGGTCTTCGCGCGGCTGCTGCGCGACCTCAAGGAAGACGAGATCGCCATCGACCTCGCCGTCGACGACGACCGCGACGCCACCCGCGCCTGCTTCGCGCTGGCCGATCACCCGGGCATCTTCTCGCGCCTCGCGGGCGCGCTGGCCCTCGTCGGCGCCAACGTGGTCGACGCGCGCACCTACACCTCGAAAGACGGCTTCGCCACGGCGGTCTTCTGGATCCAGGACAGCGAGGGCCACCCCTACGAATCCGAACGCCTCCCCCGCCTGCGCCAGATGATCACCAAGACCCTCAAGGGAGAGGTCGTCGCCCGCGACGCCATGCAGTCGCGCGACAAGCTCAAGAAACGCGAACGCGCCTTCAAGGTGCCGACCCATATCACCTTCGACAACGAAGGCTCGGAGATCTACACCATCATCGAGGTCGACACCCGCGACCGGCCCGGCCTGCTCTACGACCTCACCCGCACGCTGGCGGCGGGCAATGTCTACATCAACTCCGCCGTCATCGCGACCTATGGCGAGCAGGTGGTCGACACCTTCTACGTGAAGGACATGTTCGGCCTGAAATTCTACACCGAAAGCAAGCAGCGCGTCCTCGAACGCAAGCTGCGCGAAGCCATCGACAAGGGCGTCGAGCGCGCCTCCGAGTGATCCCCGCCCCGGACCTGATCCGGGGCCTCCCACCACGCCACCGCCCGAATTCTTTAAAAGAATTCGACCCGATATCTTTTAAAGATATCGTCCCACCTGCGACCCCGCCGCCACGGTTCCCCCCGGCAGGCCCCGACCACGTCGACAAACCCGGCAACACGCGGTAAACTGCTCACAAATCAGCCGAAACGAGCTGACACAGGCAGGACAGAGCAGTGGGTTACAACATCAGCGAAACCACGGGTGCCACCGGCGGTGGCACATCCGGGATCGACACGTGGACATTCGACGTCGCCCTCACCGGTGCCGACGTCACCACCGTCTCCGGCGACTTCGACGAAGTCCCGATGATGGGCGGCGGTGCCAGCGAAGCCACACAGGGCTACACCTTCACCGTCACCCAGGGCGGAGAGTACGGCGACCTCGAATACGACCCCGCCACCGGCGAGTTCGAGTTCCACGTCGACCGCGAGGCCATCTTGGCCTCCGGTTCCGACCAGACCATCGTGATCTCCGTCACCGGCCGCGACAGCCAGGGCACCGACACCGACACGATCATCATCAACGTCACGATCTGCGTCGCCCGCGGCACCCTGATCGACACCGAAACCGGCCCCGTCCCGGTCGAGGACCTGCGCATCGGCGACCGCGTCTGCACCCTCGACGGCCCGGCCCGGCCCGTGCGCTGGATTGGCTGCCGCCACGTCCCGGCGGCCGAGCTGGCCGCCGACCCCTCGCTTCGCCCCGTCCGCATCGCCGCCGGCGCCTTCGGCCCGGGCCAGCCCGCGCGCGACCTCACCGTCTCGCCCCAGCACCGCATCCTCCTCGACGACTGGCGGGCCGAGCTGTTCTTCGGCGCCGCGCAGGTGCTGGTGCCCGCCAAGGGGCTGGTCAACGACCTGACCATCCGCATCGACCATGCCGCCCCCGGGGTCGATTATTTCCACGTCCTCTTCGACCGGCACGAGATCATGCTGACCGAGGGCCTGCCCACCGAAAGCTTCCACCCCGGCGAATACGCCCTCCGCGACCTCGCCGAGGACACCCGCGCCGAGCTCTTCCGCCTCTTCCCCGACCTCGCCCGCGGCACCGGCGCCCCGGAAACCGCCCGCATGGTGCTGCGCCCGTGGGAAACCGCCCTGCTCAACGGCCACGCCCAGGACCGGAGGATCGCCTCATGACCGCCCTCACCGACGATACCGGCAAGACCCTCCCCGATATCGAGGCCCCCTCGCCCGAACGCCTGCGCGCCTATGGCGACATGATGTTCCTCGCCTTCCGCAGCCCGCGCCACGCGCGCATGCCGGTGGCCCAGCTCCGCACCTACCTCGAACCGCCGCTGCTGCTGGGCCAGTTCCGCCTCTTCCGCTTCGACGGTGTGGCCCGCGGCCTCTACACCTGGGGCTGGCTCGGCACCGAGGCCGAGCGCCGCCTGGTCACCGGGGAAGACCTCCGCCCCGAAGACTGGAACAGCGGCGACCGCCTCTGGATCGTCGACATCATGGCGCCCTATCGCGGCCTGACGAAAAGCATGGTCCGCTGGATCATGCAGGACGGGCACTTCACCGACGACGATTTCCATTTCCGCCGCGTCGGCGACGACAACCGCACCCGCCGTATCGTCCATATCGACTTCCGCCGCGACGCCCTGTCGAAGGTCTACACCGAGGCGGAGTTCCTCGACCGCCCCGCCTGACGCCCTTACCGGCTGACTTTCCAGGCGCGCCGGAAATCGCCCCGCCTGCCCTGTCACCAGAACGGCGAGACCTCGGGGGAATTCAACGGTCGGAAAGTATGTTGCGCATCGCGGGATCAGCATCGTCAAGATCGCGCTGGCAGCCAAAGCGGTTGGCAGAAACGACCACTTGAGACTCGGCCTTGCCATGGCGCAACAGCAATGGCCGTTTGGCATTATCCTTGAGGAAATGGTTATGGGTGACGAAACCTTGCGCCGGTTCATTAAAGATCAAGCGGCCCGAATTCGCTTCGCAAACGTTCGACTCGAAGTGAACATCTCCGGAAATATGCGCAATATCACCAATGGTATCCTTGCCGCGCAAACCATGAAAGTCGCAATCCCGGATAACGGCATGTGTGTCTGGCTTGGTCATGATTGCACAAGAGCCGCCGCCGCCGCCGAACGACACTCCGAAGAATTTCGCTCTGCCTTCCAACAGGCTCACGCATGGCGACTCGACATGCCCGCACGTCACTCTTCCTCCAAAAACCTTTAACCCTCGTACCGGATCCAATCCCGATATCCGCAACAGAGGCCCCTTTGCGGTTTTCTGCCACGGAAGCCAGCCATGCATCATGCAGTCGCGAAGGGTAATAAGTCTGGGTTTTTGTACTCCCTTTCCAGCTCCGATCTCCATTGCACAACCATTTGGAAAGATGATGAAGACCGATTGGAAAATGACATTGTTGCAGGCGTCACCCTCGGGTTGCGCTTCGAGCGACACTGCAGCCTGATCGGGCGTTCCACAATCCAGCATGTGAATATCATGAAAGCCCGTTTCCATGACCGAAGGACCAAGACGCAAGCCCGGCCCGTCCAGTGTTCGATGAATGAACAGCCCCGAGAACATGCCCTCGATAAGGAATTCGACGGAAAGCCCCTTTCCCTGACCTTCGCCGTCAATGCACAGATCACGCAACACGATTCCATGGGTACGGATTTCCATGTTGTAGAGCCACGTTGTGGAATCGCGTATGACCTGTCGCCTCGTGGGGCTGCGCAAGCTGGCGTTGACCTCAATTGCATATTGTCCTGCGGGCGGTATCAACTTGGTCGCGTAACCGGCCCCCTCAAGGGTTACAGGTTTGTCGACCCGGATCGGCTTGGTCAACTGGAAACGACCAGCCGATACTTGTATGTGACCGACGGAGTCATCGCACAGGTCAAGCGCGTATTCGAACACACTGGACGCCGACTCGGCCGGCGCGGACATGAACAATCTTGAGCCGTCGTAGAGAGCAACGCGCTCTTCTTCTCGAACAATCTTCAGAGTATCGGCCATGCTGCTCAACGTCCTGCTGGACGGGCGCGGAACATCATCTGGTTAGCAGGGTGCCGCCAATCGCCGATGAAGTCTGCATACCACCCTGTCGTCTCGCAAAAGTCTTCAATGTCTTCTTTACGATAGAACCAGTTCTTGTTCGGATCCGAGGGTCCACCGGGGTTTTCCGGGCTACGTCCTTCTTTCAAGAAGACGGTAAAGTAAAACTGGCTGTGAGCGTGGCACTTTCCTCGCATCGCGCTCAGGCACGACCTGATGTCATCCGGGTCGAGATGAGTAAAAAGTGACTGCGCGATTGCAAAGTCGAAATTCGGAGAAATTCCGAAATCGAATTCTTCGTTAACAAAGAAACGCGGATTTCTTAGAGCGATGATATCAATATAGAATTCCTTCTCAATTCCGATATCGATCAAGGTCTGATCCAGGTCCAGACCGTGATATCGCCCGTCGTTCAGGTACGGAATCAGGTACTGTCCGAGCCGCAACGATCCACAGGCAACATCGTAAAACACGTGCTCGGGCTTAAGGCCTTGCTGCACAAGGAAGTGATATTGCAGCTTTCCAATTTCGTACCAGAGCTGATCTGAAAACCCTCCGACATATTGACGATGGCCGACGGCCTTGATCCTGTCTGCAATATTTTTCTCAAAGTAGTCGTCTGGCCAACGGCTCGTCATGTGAACATCCTCGATTTCTCGGTATCTTAGCATGATGTGGACAGGGCGAAACTGTTCATGACGGCGTGCCGACCTGCCACGGAACGCTCACCCTGTTCCGGATCGCTCCAGCCCCCGTCACGACCCCCGGCACCCTGCCGCCGCGGCCTTTCAGCCACTCTTCCCCCGCCCCCGGCAATCCGCTACTCCTCGGCAAACGACACACCCCAAGCCGAAAAGGCCACCCCCCATGAAGCCCATCCGCCTTCTCTCCGGCATCCTCACGGTCGGCGGCTGGACCCTCATGAGCCGCCTGCTGGGCTTCGCCCGCGACGTGCTGATCGCGGGCTTCCTCGGGCCCGGCGTCCTGATGGACGCCTTCGTCGCGGCCTTCCGGCTGCCCAACATGTTCCGCCGCTTCTTCGCCGAAGGCGCCTTCAACGCGGCCTTCGTGCCGATGTTCTCCAAGCGGCTCGAGGCCGACGAATCCCCCGAGGCCTTTGCCAGCCTCGCCCTCTCCGGCCTCAGCCTCGTGCTGCTCACCCTCACGGCGCTGTCGATGATCTTCATGCCGGCACTGGTCTACGCCACGGCCGAAGGGTTCTACGGCGACGCCCGCTTCGACGTGACCGTCGATTACGGGCGCATCGTCTTTCCCTACGTGCTCTTCATCTCGCTCGCCGCGCTCCTTTCGGGCGTGCTCAACGCCACCGGCCGCTTCGCCGCCGCCGCCGCCGCGCCGGTGCTGCTCAACGTGATGCTGGTCACGGCCATGACCGTCGCCTGGGCGATGGGCGGCGAGGTGGCAAAGGCGCTGGTCTGGACAATCCCCTTCGCGGGCATCGCCCAACTCGCACTGGTCTGGATCGCCGCCGACAAGGCCGGCCTGCGCATCCGCCCCGTCCGCCCCCGCTGGACCCCCGAGATGAAGAACCTCGTCCGCGTCGCCGTGCCCGCCGCGCTGGCCGGGGGCGTGGTCCAGGTCAACCTGCTGGTGGGCCAGCTCGTGGCGTCGAACTACGACAAGGCGGTCAGCTGGCTCTACTCCGCCGACCGCCTCTACCAGCTCCCCTTGGGCGTGGTCGGAATCGCGGTCGGCATCGTGCTGCTCCCCGACCTCTCCCGCCGCCTCAAGGCGGGCGACGACGCGGGCGCCCGCAACGCCCTCTCCCGCGCGGCCGAGCTGTCGCTGGCGCTGACCATCCCCTGCGCCGTGGCGCTGATGGTCATCCCCCTGCCGCTGGTCTCGGTCCTGTTCGAGCGCGGCGCCTTCGGGGCCGACGACACCGCCGCCACGGCGCTGGCGGTCGCCATCTACGGCCTCGGCCTGCCCGCCTTCGTGCTGCAGAAGATCCTGCAACCGCTCTTCTTCGCCCGCGAGGACACGAAAAGCCCCTTCCATTACGCCCTCGTCGCCATGGTGGTAAACGCCGCCCTCGCCATCGGCCTCGCCTTCGCCATCGGCTGGCTCGCGGCGGCCATCGCCACCACCGCGGCGGCCTGGGTCATGGTCTGGCAACTGGCCCGCGGCGGCCGCCGCTTCGGCGAGGTCGCCCGCTTCGACGACCGCTTCCGCCGCCGCATCTGGCGCATCGTGCTGGCCTCGGTGCTGATGGGCGTGGTGCTCTGGGCCGTCTCGGCGCTGCTCACCCCGGCCTTCGGCCTGGGCGGGTGGCGCTGGCTGGCGCTGCTCGGGCTGATCGCCTCCGGCACCCTGGCCTATTTCCTCCTGGGCCAGCTCCTCGGCGCCTTCCGCATCGCCGAGTTCAAGGCCGCCATGCGCCGCTGATCCCGGCGCCCTTGCGAAGGGTCACGAACCTGCGAGATGATACCCGGCAACGACGCTCGAAAGAAGAAGGCTGGACATGCCCAACGACCTGGCAGCGCTGAAATCGAAGTACCCCTCCGCCAGCACCTTCAAGTTCGGCGACAGCGCCGCGCTTTCCGACGCGCTGGTCTCGCTGGTGCGGCGTGGTCGGAAAACGGCAACCTGCAGCGCCCTCCGCGACTTCGGGGAGGACGAGCCCCTGCCGGAAGTCGGCCGGCGGGATATCTGCCTCAACTGGGACGATACACCGGCCCTCGTGATCGAGACCGCCGAACTGATCCAGTGCCGGTTCGACGAGGTGACCGAAGAGATGGCCCTGGCCGAAGGCGAGGATGACAGCCTCGAGGGCTGGCGCGCTGGTCACAAGGGCTATTTCGAACGAAACGGCGGGTTTTCACCGGACATGCAGCTCATCTGGGAACGGTTCGTTCTGGTCGAGGATCTCGCGCCGGGCCGGTCAGCCGTTTGATCGCGACACCAGATCCGGTTGCCTCGCTCGAACGAGGCACCGGCCACCGGCAAGGCGACCGACCCAAACCGCAGGCCCCCTCACCCCCCGCTCTCCTTGACGCGATCCGCCCCCGGAAGTAAGCGAGGCCAACACGGCATTCCAGACGGAGCACACCCCATGACCGAGGTGGTCCACACACCGCGCGTTTTCTCGGGCATCCAGCCCACCGGCAACCTGCATCTTGGCAACTACCTCGGCGCGCTCAAGCGCTTCGCCGACAGCCAGGAGGAAGGCATCGAGTCGATCTTCTGCATGGTCGATCTGCACGCCGTCACCGTCTGGCAGGAACCCGATGACCTGCGCCACGCCACGCGCGAGCTGGCCGCCGGCTTCATCGCCTCGGGCATCGACCCGACGAAATCCATCCTCTTCAACCAGAGCCAGGTGGCCGAGCACACCCAGATGGCCTGGGTCTTCAACTGCGTCGCCCGCATGGGCTGGATGAAGCGCATGACCCAGTTCAAGGACAAGGCCGGCAAGAACGCCGAGAACGCCTCGCTCGGGCTCTTCGGCTACCCGGCGCTGATGGCGGCCGACATCCTCGTCTACCACGCCACCCACGTGCCCGTGGGCGAGGACCAGAAACAGCATCTCGAGCTCACGCAGGAGATCGCCCGCAAGTTCAACCACGATTTCGAGGTCGATTTCTTCCCCGAGACCCAGCCCGTGATCGAGGGCGCGGCGACCCGCGTCATGAGCCTGCGCGACGGCTCGAAGAAGATGTCCAAATCCGACCCCTCCGACATGTCCCGCATCAACCTCACCGACGATGCCGACACGATCGCCAAGAAGATCCGCAAGGCCAAGACCGACCCCGAGCCGCTGCCCTCCGAGAAAGGCCCGCTCGACGACCGGCCCGAGGCCCGGAACCTCGTCAACATCTACGCGGCGCTGGCCGACCTGAGCGTCGAGCAGGTCATCGCAGAGCATGGCGGAAAACCCTTCTCCGAGTT
>Ga0189287_100228_pt1 | contig 22725 bp, 20 predicted proteins | sample UW86minimetaG_FD_130319 | JGI IMG/M metagenome (GOLD analysis project Ga0189287, IMG submission 130319) | Marine microbial communities from the Costa Rica Dome - UW86 mini metaG | ecosystem: Environmental > Aquatic > Marine > Oceanic > Photic zone | place: Costa Rica: the Eastern Pacific... | reverse complement strand
CTCTTCGGCGTAGACCTCGGGGTCGATGTAATGCGCGTTGGGCAGGCCGTGCGCCTTGTCGACGGACAGGCGGACGTGGCTGAGATCGGTCACGGTGGCGGTCATCGCGGGTCTCCATGCGTTGGCTGGGGAGAGCTACGCATGAAAGGGCCTGTCGCGACCGACCGGCAGCGACCCGGATTATCTCAGGGCGACAAATTGAGGGGCGGCGCGCCTAGCGGAAATCCTCGTCGGGGCGCAGCAGGTGGCGGTAGAAGCGCGGCACCTTGTCGATGGGCACGACCCCGGTTTCGCGGGCGGCCTGCAGGATGCGGGCGGAGGAATTGCCCAGGTGCTCGTAGACCATCCGGGTGGCGCGGTTGCCCGAGACCTTTTCGCGCACCGTGCGGGAGGCGTAGCCTTCCCACAGGTTCGACTGGAAGGAGGTTTCCGGCGTCAGGAAGTTGAACGAGCAGGAGAGCGAGGCGCGGTGGGTGACCACGGCCATGATCCCCTCTTCCTGGCGCATGACGATACCGCGGTATTCGCGGGTGTGCGGATCGGTCGAGAGGCCCTGTTCGCGCACGCCCTGGCGCGGCTCGAACCCGCGCAGGAAGGTGTAGCCGTCGCCGCGCTTGATCATCACCAGCCCCAGCACGAAGCGCGAGGCGTCGACGAAGCTTTTTCGGGCGAAGCGGTAGAAGCCGCTGGGGAAGACATCGGTGGAGACGTCGACCGTGGGCTTGCCGAAGAACTCGGCAAGGAAAGGGTGGTTGAGCAGGTCGTTCGGCTTCGGGGCGAGGGAATCGACCGGTTCGAGCAGGATGCGGGCATCGGTGCCGAAGAAGGCGCAGATGCGGTGCAGCACGTCGGGGCGGGGGAAGCTTTCGCCGGACATGTAGCGATTGAACTGGGTGCGGTTGATGCCGAGCTCGCGGCAGAGCTCGGACACGGAAGGGTAGCTGGCGCAGAGGCGGCGCAGGTTGTCGCCGAAGACCTCCCTCAGCGCGGCCGGGTCAGTGTCGCGTGTTCGCGAGTCGGCTGTGCGTTGTTGTGTCAAGGGAGGACATGCTTTATAGTTGCAAAGGCGGGGATATCATCACGCTATCGGAGATTCCCGGGCGTTTCCACAAGAATCGACGCTAATCAGAGTCAAACGTGACGCGACTTGGCGTCAGGTTTGCCCCGGTTTGTCACAAATTGCCGGCGGTTCAGGGTCAATCACCCCATTCACTTTTATTCAAACTCTTTCAAAATCGGGGGTGAGGAAGAAGATTGGGGTCACCATGTACGGCGTAGTTCTTTGGAGTGATAAAAAGCATAACCGGGCGGTCATCTGGTGCGAGGATCACCGCAACCTGGCCTTTTACAAGGACGAGGAAAACCTGTCGGAGGCGAGTTGTTTCGTGCCCGGCGACCTTGTCGAGTTCGACCTGCGCGAGGTGGACGACATGCGCCTTGCGGTCGATCCCAGCATCGTGTCGAAGCATGAATTCGCCTCGTTGCCCGGGGATCTGAAGATGGCCAAGGCGAACCTGCGGCGCAACAAGATCGCGCCGCCGAAGACGGGTGCGGGCCGGCAGAACGTGGTGGCGCTGCATCCGCGCGGCACGCCCGGGGCACGTCGCGCGGCGGAATCCTCCTACCGCTGATCAGGCGCCGCGCGAGAGCGCGGCGATGCCTGTCCGGGCGATCTCGGTCAGGCCGAGGGGCCGCATGAGATCGGCGAAGGCGTCGATCTTCTGCGGGGTCCCGGTGATCTCGAAGACGAAGCTGTTCAGGGTGCTGTCGACCGCGTTGGCGCGGAAGATGTCGGCAAGGCGCAGGGCCTCGACCCGTTTTTCCCCTTCACCCGCCACTTTCAGGAGCGCCAGCTCGCGTTCGACGGAATGCCCCTCGACCGTGAGGTCGTGGACGTCGTGGACGACGACGATGCGGCCCAACTGTGCCTTGATCTGTTCGATCACCTGCGGCGTGCCGGTGGTGACGATGGTGATGCGCGACATGTGGCCGGTATGGTCGACCTCGGCCACGGTGAGGCTGTCGATGTTGTAGCCGCGGCCGGAGAAGAGGCCGATGACGCGGGCCAGAACGCCCGGTTCGTTGTCGACGATCACCGCCAGCGTATGCGTCTCGGCCTTGTCGGAGAAGGTCGGGCGCAGGTTGTAGGCGGAATGCTTGGTCGAGCCTTTCTTGATCTTGAGCGCTGACATTGGGTCTGGTCCTTCAGTGGGTTTCTTCGGGGGTGGCCGGCGTGGCCGCAGGGCGGGGCCTGAGCAGGGCGTGCCACAGGCAGGTGAGAAGCGCGATCGACGCGAGGGGCAGGAAGACCGGGCGGAAGACATCGGCCGCGCCGGACTTGAGCAGGACGAGGGCCGAGGGGCCGAGGCTGAGCCACATGGCGAGGCCGAGGAGCACGGTGAGGGGGCGCCCCGGCGTGACCACGCCGGCGCGGGTGAGAAAGAGGGCGGCGGGGGCGAGCAGGGCGGATTCGTAGTGCCACAGGTAGGGCGAGGCGAGCGGGATGGCGCAGAGCAGCGTGGCGGCGCGCAGGTCGAAGGAGATGGAGGGGCGGCGCCAGGTCAGGAAGACGGCGGCGGCGCAGAGGGCGGTGAGGGCCCATTGGGCGGCCAGCGCGGTGGTTTCGGCGAGGCCCATGAAGGTGAGGGTGGCGTAGGCGCTGATCATCAGGTTGAGATCGGCGATTGCGTTGCGGACGGTGTCGCCATGCTCGCGCATCATGGCGAGCATCTCGGGCCAGTAGGCGGTGCCGAAGAGCGCGGTGGGAATGGCCGCGAGGAGGAGGGTGGTCACGGCGGCCGAGGCGATCGCGCGCCACTGGCCGGCAGCGATGAGGGCGAAGGGGATGAGCAGGCCGAGCTGGGGTTTCAGCGTCAGGAGGCCGATGAAGGCGCCGGCGAGGAGGGGCTTCTCGGCGCGGAGCGCGGCCAGCGCGGCCATCAGCCCGGCGAGCCAGAGGATGGTGGTCTGGCCCACCAGCAGGCAGGGCAGGATCGCGGGGGCGAGCGCCGCGCCGAGCAGCACCTGCGTGCGACCGGCGGCGAAGGGGCGGGTGGCCAGCACGAGGGCGGCACAGGAAACGGCCATGAACACCGCCCAGGCGGGGGCGAAGGGCAGGAGGCCCAGCGGCATCACCAACAGAAGGAAGCCCGGAGGATAGGCCCAGGGCATCCAGTCGTCATGGGTCACGGCGGCCATCTCGGCGATGCGGGTGACGTCGAATGCGTCGAGGGGCAGGCCCTGAAGCGCCAGCTTGGCGGCGGCCCAGAAGACGTAGAAATCGACCGAAACCGAGATCAGGTCGGTGTTGTTGACCTCGACGATGCCGCCGATGATGAAGATCGCCCCCAGCATCACCGTCACCACCGCGCCCAGCAGGCCGAGTTGCCAGCCGCGGCGGCTGTCGAAGATCGCGAGACGGGCGTCTGCGGCGGCGTGGGGCGTCATGCGGCGGGTCCTTGGGCGGCGCGAAGGGGGTGGCGGGTGGTGGGTTTCACCCACCCTACGGGGGACCAGTCGGGCGGGGGCAAGGTGGTGGGTTTCACCCACCCTACGGGGGAGGGTGGGTGAGAGTGGGTCATTACACCAGGACCGCCCCGGACGTGCTGATCGCGTCCTTGGTGGAGGCGTTCTCGCCCAGCAGCATCTTGTTGTGCGGCTCGCCCGAGGGGATCATCGGGAAGCAGTTCTCGTGCTTCTCGACGAGGCAGTCGAAGATCACCGGCCCGTCATGGTTCAGCATTTCCATGATCGCGTCGTCGAGGTCGGTGGGATCTTTGCACTGGATGCCCTTGGCGCCGAAGGCCTCGGCGAGTTTCACGAAGTCGGGCAGGGCCTCGGACCAGGAATGCGAGTAGCGCTCGCCGTGCAGAAGCTCCTGCCACTGGCGGACCATGCCGAGGCGTTCGTTGTTCATGATGAACTGCTTGACCGGCAGGCGGAACTGCACCGCGGTGCCCATCTCCTGCATGTTCATCAGCCACGACGCCTCGCCCGCGACGTTGATGACCAGCGCGTCGGGGTGCGCCATCTGCACGCCGATCGAGGCCGGGAAGCCGTAGCCCATGGTGCCCAGGCCCCCGGAGGTCATCCAGCGGTTGGGGTCGTTGAAGCCCAGGTACTGCGCCGCCCACATCTGGTGCTGGCCGACCTCGGTGCAGATATAGCGGTCGTGATCCTTGGTCAGCTCTTCGAGACGCTGGAGGGCATATTGCGGCTTGATGGTCTTGCCCGCCTGCGTGAAGGCGAGGCAGTTGACCTTCTTCCAGTCGTTGATCTGCGCCCACCATTTCTCGATCCCCTCGCGGTTGGTCTTGCGGCCGCGGGATTTCCAGATCTTGAGCACGTCTTCCAGCACGTGGGCGATGTCGCCGACGATGGGGATGTCGGTCTTGATCACCTTGTTGATCGAGGACGGGTCGATGTCGATATGCACCCGCTTGGAGTCGGGGCTGAAGGCGTCGACGCGGCCGGTGATCCGGTCGTCGAACCGGGCGCCCACGTTGATCAGCAGGTCGCAGTCATGCATCGCCATGTTGGCCTCGTAGAGACCGTGCATGCCGAGCATCCCGAGCCACTTGTCGCCATTGGCCGGGTAGGCGCCGAGGCCCATCAGCGTCGAGGTTATCGGCACGCCGGTGGCCTCGACCAGTTCGCGCAGAAGCTGACTGGCGGCGGGGCCGGAGTTGATCACGCCGCCGCCGGTGTAGAAGATCGGGCGTTCGGCCGTCTCAAGTGCCTCGACCAGTTCGGTGATCGCCTCCATGTCGCCCTTGACCTGCGGCTGGTAATGCGAGGTCTTGGCCTTTTGCGGGGGCGTGTATTCGGCGCTGGCGAACTGCACGTCCTTGGGGATGTCGACCAGGACCGGGCCGGGCCGGCCGCTGGTGGCGACGTGGAAGGCCTGGTGCAGGACGTTGGAAAGGTCCTTGGTGTCGCTCACCAGCCAGTTGTGCTTGGTGCAGGGGCGGGTGATGCCGACGGTGTCGGCCTCCTGGAAGGCATCGTTGCCGATCATGAAGGTGGGCACCTGGCCCGAAAGGACGATGAGCGGGATCGAATCCATCAGCGCGTCGGTGATGCCGGTGACGGCATTGGTGGCACCGGGGCCCGAGGTGACGAGGCAGACGCCGGGCTTGCCGGTCGAGCGCGCATAGCCTTCGGCCGCGTGCACCGCGCCCTGTTCGTGGCGGACGAGCACGTGGCGAATGTCATTCTGCTGAAAGACCTCGTCGTAAATCGGTAGCACGGCCCCGCCGGGGTATCCGAATACGACGTCCACACCCTGATCCTTGAGGGCCTGAACCACCATTTTCGCTCCGGTCATGTGACGTGTCATCTTGATTTGCTCCGTTTATGACGTGTCTGTCGCTGCGCAAAAAAAAGCCCCCGAGTTTCGGGGGCGCATGGGGTACCGTTATGGTGTCCGTTACCGGCCCATGCGCCATTTACCTACCAGAATTACGATCGAACCGATCATCGGAAGCTCCTGTCTGCGTGCGCGGGACATTATGGCGGGGGACGGGACCCGTCAACCGCTGTCATGGGGGTGTTGGTGAAAAAAATGTCGCAGGGCGGCGGGTTTTCTTTCCGGATGTTGCGCGGGAGCGGGGTATGCCGACAATGGTTGTCAGGGGGCCGGGATAGGAAAGGGGGAGAGATGGCCTGAAGCGAAGGAAAGCGGCATGATCAAGTATTATTATCCCAATGGCGACCATTGCTACCGGGCGCTGCACACGGCGCACGCGGTCTATCACGACGCCGAGGGCCGGCTGATCGCGCGGGCGATGCGGGCGGACAACAGCGCGCTCTACGAGTTCGAGATCGTGGCGTTCGAGCTGGTGGAGGCGGGGGTGCGCTGTACCTGAGGCGGCGTCATTCCGCGCAAGGCGGGGATTTTTCGGCTCCGGGGCGGGTTTGATGAAAAGGGACACATGGATTTTACAGGAATCACCCAATGCAGGGGGACAGACAGTCTTTGAAGCAAGGGAGATGCCAGCCATGAAAGACGCGCAGGGAAACCGGATATCCGCCGACGAGTGGGACGAGCTGAACGACCCGCGCCCCGAGGGGTGCGATTTCGACGAGGTGGTCGAGCGTGCGCTGTCGCGGCGCGGCTTCCTTGGCGGGGTGATGGCCTTCGGCTCGGGCGCCGCGGCGATGGGCACGGCGCAGCTGTTCGGCTCGGCCGCCGAGGCGATGGAGGTCTCGCGCTTTGCCTTCACGCCGATCGGGGCGCAGACCGATGCCACGGTGCATGTGCCCGAGGGCTACCAGTGGGATGTGCTGGTGCGCTGGGGCGACCCGCTGTTTTCCGACGCGCCGGAGTTCGACCACGAGACCGGCGGCGATGCGGAGAGCGCCGACCGGGTGTTCGGCGAGAACACCGACGGGATGGAGAGCTTCGTGCATGACGGGCACGAGCTGATCGCGGTGAACCTCGAATACACCAACCAGGAGATCAACCTGCCGCAGACCGAGGAGGGCGTGCCCGCCAGCCTCGACGACGTGCGAAAGCTGCAGAAGCTGCAGGGCGTGACGGTGATGGAGATCGAGAAGGGCGAGGGGGGCTGGGCCGTCGTGGTCGACAGCCCGTATAACCGGCGGATCACGCATCTGACGCCGATGACCCTTGCGGGGCCTGCTGCCGGGCATGACTTGCTCAAGACCGAGGCCGACCCGAGCGGGGCCGAGAGCCTTGGCACGTTCAACAATTGCGGCTCGGGCAAGACGCCGTGGGGCACCTACCTGACCTGCGAGGAGAACTTCAACGGGTATTTCGGTGCCACGTCCGAGGGTGATGTGCCGGAGGCGGTGCAGGCCGGGTACGAGCGCTACGGGATCGGGGCCGATGGCTGGGGCTACGATTACCACAAGTGGGATGACCGGTTCGATACGGCGAAAAACCCCAACGAGCCGCATCGCGCGGGCTGGGTGGTCGAGATCGACCCGGCGGACCCGGAGAGCACGCCGGTCAAGCATACCGGGCTGGGCCGTTTCAAGCACGAGAATGCCGAGGTGGTGCTGGCACCCGACGGGCGCGTGGTGGTCTACATGGGCGACGACGAGCGGGGCGAGTTCATGTATCGCTTCGTCTCAAACGCGGCTTATGCGCCGGGCGGGTCGACCGGGGGGCTGCTGGACGAGGGCACGCTCTATGCCGCGAAGTTCAACGATGACGGCACCGGCGAGTGGCTGGCGCTGACGCCGGAGAGCACCGGCATGGAAAGCCTGGCCGAGGTGCTGATATTCGCCCGGATGGCGGCCTCGAAGGTGGGCGCCACGACGATGGACCGGCCGGAGTGGATCGCCGCCAACCCGCATGCCGTCGAGGCCTATTGCTGCCTGACCAACAACAAGAACCGCGGCGTGAAGCCCAATGCGGGCGGTGACGAGACACCGGTGAACGGGCCCAACCCGCGCGAGACCAACAATTACGGCCAGATCGTGCGCTGGCGGCCGCACGAGGACGATCATGCCGCCGATACGTTCGACTGGGATCTCTACGTGATGGCGGGCAACCCGGACGTGTACAAGAACGTCTATGGCGGCTCGGAGAACGTGACGAACGGCAACATGTTCAACTCGCCCGACGGGATGGCCTTCGACAGCGCCGGGCTGGTCTGGATCCAGACCGATGGCGATGACAGCAACGAGGGCGAGTTCGCGGGCATGGGCAACAACCAGATGCTGGCCGGCGACCCGGTGACGGGCGAGATCGCGCGGTTCCTGACCGGGCCCAAGGGCTCGGAAGTGACCGGGCTCACGTGGTCGGCGGACCGGACGGCGATGTTCGTGGGCATCCAGCACCCCGACGCGCCTTTCCCCGACGGCGAGGGCAAGCTGCCGCGCTCGTCGGTGGTGGTGGTCTGGCGCGAGGATGGCGGGCTGGTCGGCTGAGCCTGGGAAAGACGGCCCCGGTGTTTCGCGGCACCGGGGCTTCTTCTGGCCGGAAATATCCCGAGGGAGACGTTGAAATTCCAAGGGAATTTCGACGTTGGGGGCTGGCCCCCCGCAACGCCGCCTAAAGCGAGACGCTGGTGCCCTGCAGCATGCCGTGTTCCATGGCGTAGCGGGTCAGGCCGGCGGTCGAGCTGATGCCGAGCTTGCTCTTGATGTTCTTGCGGTGGGTTTCGACGGTGCGGATCGAGATGTCGAGGTCGAGCGCCACCTCGCGGTTCGACCGGCCCTGGGCCACCTGAAGCAGGATGGTCTGTTCGCGGTTGGTGAGCTGTTCGCGCAGGCCGCCCTCGCGCGGGGCGAGGGAGCCTTGCGCGCCGGTGCAGAGGTAGCGGCGCCCCGCCATGACCGCGTCGATGGCGCGCTTGATCTCCTCGGTGGGGACGTCTTTCAGCACGTAGCCCACGGCTCCGTGGCTGAGGGCGGAGGAGATGTATTCGGGGCTGTCATGCATCGACAGGATCAGGATGCGCGTCTCGGGGCGGCGTTCGAGGATGATCTCGGTGGTCGAGAGCCCGCCGATGCCGGGCATGTTGAGGTCGAGCAGGATCACGTCGGGCCGGAGTGTTTCGACGTTGTCGATGATCTGCTGGCCGGTCGAGAGCGTGGCGATCACCTGGACATCATCGTAGCTTTCGAGGATCGACTGGATGCCTTCAGCGACCATCGGGTGATCGTCGACGATGACAATGCGGGTGGGCGTGTCGGTCATGCACTGGCCTTGGTATTGGTGTCGGTGCGTTCCTGTGGCGGCAGGAGGTGGGTGAGGGGCACGGAGGCCTCGATCACGGTGCCGGACTTGCTGGACAATATTCTGAGGGTGCCGTCAAGCTGTTCGATGCGTTCCTGCATGTTGCGCAGGCCGAGCCCGCCATTGCCGGTGCTGTCGCGGCGGCCCGACTGGTCGAGCCCGCGGCCGTTGTCGGTGATCCGCAGGGTGGCGCCGCGGGCGTGGCCGCGCAGGTCGATCGAGACGCGGGTGGCGCCGGAATGGCGCTCGACATTGGTCAGCGCCTCCTGGGCGACGCGGTAGAGGGCGATCTTGGAATCGCCGTCGAGCCGATTGCGGAAGACGACCGTATCGAACTCGATCTCGACGCCGGTGCGCTGGCCGAAATCCTCGATCAGCGCCTTCAGCGCCGGCCCGAGGCCGAGATCGTCGAGCACGCCGGGGCGCAGGTCGCGGCTGATGCGGCGCACTTCCTGGATCGCACCGGAGAGATAGGCGATGCCCTTGTCGAGATTGTCGGCGGCGCGGGTGTCGCCCGCCGCCATCCGCCGGCGGGTGGTGTCAAGCGCGTAGCGGACGCCGACGAGGATCTGGCTGATGCCGTCATGCAGCTCGCGGGCGACGCGGCCGCGCTCTTCCTCCTGGGCGTCGAAGACCCGCTGGGTGAGCTTCTTGAGCTTGGCGTCGGCGAGGCGGCGTTCGCGGATGTTGATGAAGAGGCCGGTGACGAAGACCAGCAGCAGGGCGGCGAGGGTGATGCCGCCGATCCAGAGAAAGGTGCGCTGGACGCGGTTTTCGACCCCGGCGCGGGCGGCGTTCACGGTGGCCACCACGTCATCGACGAAGACGCCGGTGCCCACGGCCCAGCGCCAGTCCTGCAGGCCGACCACGTAGGTGATCATCGTCGCCGTCTCGCCGGTGGAGGGCTTGGGCCATTCGTAGCTGTGGTAGCCGCCGCCGGTGCGGGCGAGGCGGATCAGCTCGTCGGTGACGGGCGTGCCGTTCTCGTCCTCGAGCCCGGACCAGTTGCGGGTGATCAGTTCCGTCCGGCGCGGGCTGACGAGGTTGGTGCCGTCGTAATCGAAGACGAAGAAGTAGCCGTCCTGCCCGTAGAGCATGGCCGAGAGGATCTGGGTGACGGCCAGTTTCGCCGCCTCGTCATCGGGCGCCGCGCGGCCGTAGATGTTGACGAAGGCGGTGCGGGCGATGGACATGTAGTTCTTGAGCTCGTCGCGCTTGGCGGCGATCAGCTGGTCCTCGAGGTTGCGGATTTCGCGCTCGGCCAGTTGCCGGGATTCGAGCGTGACGATGACCGAGATCAGGACCGCCGCGAAGACGAGCGGCAGGGTGGCGACGAGGAACAGTTTCTGCCCGTAATTGAGCCGGAGTCTGCTGTGTAAAGCCTGCATGACGAATCGATATAGCGAATCGTTGCGGTTGCACAGACTCATAACGTCGCGGTGGCTCAAAGCCTGATAATTAAGCGCTAAATTCGCGGCGGGGGCGGGTTTCTACGCAGAAGTCGGTATTCCCATGTTACCGTGTGCACGCTAGGGTCGTCGCACTTGCAACGATCCGCGCGCGGGACACCAAGAGCCTGCGGCGCTCAAATTGTATCGGGAGGAAACACCACATGGATCGTCGTTCATTTCTGAGAAATTCCGCACTCGGCGGCGGTGCCGCCGCCGCGTCGGCGCTGGCCGCACCGGCCTACGCCCAGGGCAACCGCACGCTGACCATGGTCACCACCTGGGGCCGGGGCCTGGCCGGGGTGCATGACAGCGCGCAATACTGCGCAGACGCCATCACCGCGATGAGCGACGGCCAGCTGACCATCGATCTCAAGGCCGCCGGTGAGCTTGTCGGCGCGTTCGAGGTGTTCGACGCGGTGTCGTCGGGCCAGGCCGACCTGTATCACGGTGTCGACTATTACTTCATGGGCCAGCACCCGGCGCTGTCGTTCTTCAGCCAGGTGCCGTTCGGCATGAACTTCATGGAATTCAACAACTGGTACTACCATGATGGCGGCGCCGAGATGGCCGACGAGCTGTACGGCATCTTCGGCATGAAATCCTTCCCCGCCGGCAACACCGGCCCGCAGTCGGGCGGCTGGTTCAGCAAGGAAATCAACAGCCCCGAGGACTTCCAGGGTCTGCGGTTCCGGATGCCGGGCCAGGGCGGCCAGGTTCTGGGCAAGCTGGGCGCGAGCGTGCAGAACCTGCCGGGCGCGGAAGTGTACCAGGCGCTGGCCTCGGGCGCGATCGACGGGACCGAGTGGATCGGGCCGTGGGCCGACGAGAAGGCCGGTTTCCAGGAAATCACCAAGATGTACTATACCGCCGGTTTCCACGAGCCGGGCCCGAACCTGAACCTGAACATGAACCTCGACATCTACGAGGACCTGACCGCCGCGCAGAAAGAGATCGTGAGCCAGGCCGCGCGGGCGTCGAACATCTGGACGATGTCGCTGTTCATGGCCAACAACTCGGCCGCGCTGCAGCGCCTGCAGTCGGGCGGCGTTCAGATCCGCGAGTTCCCGGACTCGGTCTGGGATGCGTTCGGCACCGCTGCCGAGGAAGTCACGCAGGAGCCGATGGGCGACGAGATGTACGCCCGCTTCTACGAGAGCTACATGGCGTCGCTGCGCAGCTCGGCCGAATGGATCAGCCGTTCGGAAGACGAGTTCACGCGCCAGCGCAACCGCGTCGTCGGTATCTGATCGGGCCATGGCCTGACGAGAAGGGCGGGTCCCCCGGCGGGGCCCGCCGCCATTTGGGCCAGCGGCCCGTACAACAGTCCCGGGGGGAGCGATGCTGGATGCAGTCGCCTGGTTCTTCCAGAATATCGGCCTGGCCTTTTACAACTTTTTCTACGCGATCAGCCATCCGGGGCTCTGGCTTGACTGGTCGGACAAGGAAGCGATCATGCGGTTCGTCTATTACGGCGGGTCGATCGAGTTCTTCTTTGTCGTCTTCACCGCGATCCTGATCCTGACCGCCGTCGGCCTGTGGAAGAACGGCGTGATGTGGGGCTGTGTCCGGGTGATGGAGGGGTTTGCCAACACGGTCGGCCGGTTCTTTGCCTGGGCCGGGCTGATCATGGTGCTGCAGCAGGTGATCATCGTCTTCGTTCAGCGCATCTTTGCCCGGCCGGACATCTCGATCGGGTTCGGGATCCCGCTGGAGATGGACATCAGCTGGTGGTCGGAGGAACTGAAGCTCTATAACGCGATGGTGGTGGCGCTGTGCTGTACATACACCTTCGTGCAGGGCGGGCACGTGCGGGTCGACCTGATCTATGCCACTGTCAGCCACCGCACCAAGCGGGTGATTGATATGGTCGGCAGCCTGCTGTTCATGCTGCCGATGGCGATCCTGATCTGGATGTATGGCTGGTACTTCCTGTGGCGGCACCTGATCACGCCCAAGCCCTCGGCCTCGGACACGCTGGAGCGGCTGCTGATGAAGGCCCGCGCGGTGCGCTGGAACGTCGAGACGATCGGCTTCAGCCCGAACGGGTTCAACGGGTATTTCCTGTTCAAGATCCTGATGGTGGCCTTCGCCGGCATGATCTTCATCCACGCGATCGCGTTCTTCTACCGGTCGTACCTGGAGTGGAAGGAAGGGCCGGAGAGCGAGAACAAGTACCTCGACAAGGATACGCTTGGCGATGGCGAAGAAGCCTATGAAGGCGCGCATTAAGGGGGCAGGGGACAATGTTATTCGGACTTGATGGCGTCGAGATCGGCCTGATCATCGTGTTCCTGTGCCTCTTCGGGGGCATTCTGTCGGGTTTCCCGGTGGCCTTCGCCATCGGCGGGGCCGGGGTGATCTCGTTCGCGATCATCGCCGCGCTCGACAGTGCGGGGCTGCTTATTCACCAGGCCATCGACACCTCGTCGCAGGCCTACAGGGACCTGATACAGAGCGGGGTGAAATCCGAGAGCATATCGGTCTTCCGATACCCGGATCTGCCAAGGATCGGCATGCCGGTCTTCGACCGCGGCTGGGAGATGGCGCTGGACAGGAACATCTCCTTTATCGTGAACCGGATCAACGAACGCGTGCTGGCCGGCCAGTCGATCGAGACGCTGCTGGCGGTGCTGATGTTCGTGCTGATGGGCATCACGCTGGAGCGGTCGAAGATCGCCAACGACCTGCTGACCACGATGGCGCGGGTCTTCGGCCCGCTGCCGGGCGGCCTGGCCGTGTCGGTGGTGGTCGTGGGGGCGTTCCTTGCCGCTTCGACCGGGATCGTCGGGGCGACGGTGGTGACCATGGGCCTGTTGAGCCTGCCCACCATGCTCAGGCACAATTACAGCCCCGAGATTGCCACCGGCGTGATTGCCGCGTCGGGCACGCTGGGGCAGATCATTCCGCCGTCCATCGTGATCGTGCTGCTGGGCACGCTGGCGGGCGACCTGTATTCGGTGGCGCAGGAGAACCGGGCGATCGAGGCCGGCTGTTCCGACGCGCTGACCTACCTGGGCGAGCCGGCGGTGGTGTCGGTGGGCACGCTGTTCCAGGCGGCGCTTCTGCCGGGGATCCTGCTGGCGCTGCTCTATGCGCTTTATGCCTTCGGCTACGCGCTGTTCAACCCGTCGAAGGCGCCGGCGGTCGATGACCTGGGCCAGACCAATGCCGAGCCGATCACGCGGGGCGAGAGCTTTACGTGGTTCATCGGCGTGCCGGTGGCGCTGGTGGCCGGGATGCTGGTGCTGTCGGAGTTCGGGGTGATCGGGTCGCAGAGCCTGAATGTCGACCGCTATTCCGAGCGCGGAGAGGCGGCAAGCCTGCGGACCAATGTCAGCCCCGATTGCCAGGAGGCGATGATCGACCTGCACGGACAGGCGGCCTGGGACAGGGCCGTGGCCGAGCAGGCGGCGATCGACGAATCCGGCGGGATGACCGAGGCGCACAAGCTGACGGAAGAGGAAATCGCCGAGAGACGCGCGGCCAAGATCGCCAACGCGGCGCCGATCGGCACCGGTGTGGCCACGATCATGCTGCTGTTCGCGCTGGTGCTGGCGGTTGCGCGGGGGATCATGCCCTCGGCCAGCCCGGCGCCGCTGCTGGTGGGCGGGCTTGGCGTGGTGCTGGGCCTGCTGGCCGATATCCTGCTGATCGGGCCGCAATGGAGCGCGGGCGGGTCGGTGATGGTGCTGCTGATCCCCTTTGCACTGGCGATGTATGGCTGTGTCCATGCCGCGGCGCGGCTGTCGAAGAACGAGCTGATCCGGGTGGTGTTCCCGCCGCTCGTGCTGATCGTGGCGGTGCTGGGCTCGATCCTTGGCGGGATCACCAACCCGACGCCGGCGGCGGCGCTGGGGGCCGCGGGCGCGATCATGCTGGCGGCCTATCGCAAGCTGCGCGACGAGGAACGCTCGGGCAGGATCATCATCTTCGCCACGCTGGCCATCGTCGTGGCGATCCTGATCGGGATCAATTTCGACCTGCGGATCAACAATGACAACGTGAGCTTCGACACCTGGGTGGCGTTCTTCCTGGCCTATGCCGCCTATATCTATGCCGCGTTCGGACTGTTCTTCGCGTGCTGGGTTCTTTACGCGGGCGGGGTTCTGACCCCGGTGGTGCGGGAGACGGCGAAGGTCACGTCGATGGTGTTCACCATCCTGATCGGCTCGCAGCTTCTGAACCTCGTGGTGATCTCCTTCGGGGGCGAGCATTACATCCAGCAGTTCCTGAAGAGCTTCGACAACGAGTTCACGGTGTTCCTGATCGTGATGCTGGTGCTGTTCATCCTTGGCTTCGTGCTGGATTTCCTCGAGATCATCTACATCGTCATCCCGATCGTGGGGCCGGTGATCTATGGCGGCACGTTCGACCCGAAATGGGTGACGATCATGATCGCGGTGAACCTGCAGACCTCGTTCCTGACGCCGCCATTCGGCTTCGCGCTGTTCTACCTGAGGGGCGTGGCGCCGAAGGAGGTGACGACGGGCCACATCTACCGCGGGGTGGCGCCCTTCGTGCTGATCCAGGTGGTGGGGATCGCGATATTGTGGTTCTTCCCGTGGATCGTGACGATCGTGCCGCAGCTCATCGGCTGACAATGGGCGCCCCGGCCGCCGCGGAAACAGGTGTCTTTCGGCGACCGGGGCGCGGGGCCGCAGCGCGGGTGGCGTTCGGCCAGGGCCGGTTTGCTTTGCGGGCGACACAAGTTTGAGTTCCTCGACCGACAGGCGCACTGTCGTAGCTCGGTTCAACCAACCCCTGGAGTCATGCATGAGAGACCCGACCGATTATGAACTTGGCGTTGGACGGGCCATCATCTCGGTCTTCGGGGTGGAGAAAAGGGTCGTTCAATTTGGGGATGATGGGGGCGGCAATGACTTCTTCGTCATCAGTGCGCCAGACTGTCCTGTCGACGGGGTGACGTCATACGGCACTGTGGGGTTGTCTCATGTGGTGCAGAAGGCGGGATCAAGCGACGTCAGGGTGGAGGTTGTCGGCGCCTGCGCATCGGTGACGCCGCATATCGACAACGTGGTGGCCAATTGCGTGTTCGAAAGTGTCGGGAATGGCACGAATGTCAGCTATGGCAGCTACATTCGCGATATCATTTCCCAGTATGGTATTTCCCGGACATTGAGCCATGTGACCTTTGTTGCGCCATTTCTCTGGCAGGGTCTGGACAGGCTCATGATTGGTGATCAACCCGTGTATTGCCTGATGATGGTACCGGTCTCGGACGCGGAGGTCGATTACCTGGAGCGTAACGGTATTGATGCGTTGGAGCGGCGCTTCGACGAGGAGCAGATTGATATCTTCGACATCAATCGGCCCTCGGTCGTGCAATGATCCGAGCGCCTTTCGAGTGAGCCGCCTGCAACGATGTGGCACGTGTGAAACGTCGTCGCAGGAGCCTCGCTCCGGCTCTTGTCAGCCCCGCTGCGGCCCGCGGAGGGGGCGGCTGTCGGGGAGGGAGATGTTGGCCACCTGCTCGGCGATGGGATCGTTCGAGAGGGGGTGGCGCTTGGAATGGTAGTCGGCCGGGTCGCGCATCTTCTGCCATTCGCCGGAGGAATAGACCTCGAGCCCGGAGAAGGCGGCCTTGTAGCCCATCTTGGCGCTGCCGGGCACCCAGTAGCCGAGATAGACATTGGGCAGCCCCGCCTCGCGGGCGATGTCGATATGGTCGAGGATGATGTAGGTGCCGAGCGACTGGCGCGGCAGGTCGGGCTCGTAGAAGGAGTAGACCATGCTGACCCCGTCATCGAGCACGTCGGTCAGGCAGACGGCCACCAGTTCGCCCGTCTCGCTGTCGGCATATTCGACGACGCGGGTGCGGATCGGGGTTTCCTCGATCATGGCGGCGAATTCGAAGGCGTCCATGTCGGCCATGCCGCCCTGGGCGTGGCGGGTTTCGAGGTAGCGGCGGAAGAGCTCGTACTGTTCTTCGGTGGCCCAGGCCGAGGTCGCGCGGCGTTCGAGATGGCGGTTGCGGTTGAGCGTGCGCTTCTGGCTTTTCGACGGCGTGAACTCGGCCACGTTGATGCGGGCCGAGAGGCAGGCCGCGCAATCGGCGCAGGAGGGGCGGTAGAGCACGTTCTGCGACCGGCGGAAGCCCTGCTTGGACAGGCTGTCATTGAGACGCTGGGCCGATTCGCCCTGGAGGGCGGTGAACAGCTTCCGCTCCATCCGGCCTTCGAGATAGGGGCAGGGCTGCGGGGCCGTCACGTAGAACTGCGGCGCGATGGGTAGCGTATGGCGCATGAAGGCTCGTTATTCATCCGGTCTGTTACAGAAACGATAACAACGAACCCGGCAGGCGCCAAGTGCGAAACCTTGCCGCGCCTTACGTTGCGGCACGCCGGTTGATCGCTACCGTCCCGAGCAGGTGGTCGGTGATGCCCTGCGCGCGCGGGGTGGTCAGCATGAAGATCATCGACGCGATCTGGACCAGGAAAAAGGCACAGGAGAGCGAGAAGCCCAGCGTGTGCAGGAAGGCCATGGGCAGGTCGAAGCGCTGGCCCGAGGCGGTGCGGAACTCGATGGCGACGAGGCGCATGCCCCACGTGGCCGAGCCGCCCGCGATGGTGAGCACGCGGTAGACGAAGCCCACCACCAGCATCAGGAAGGGGAAGAAGAAAATGCCGGTGAAGGCCGTGAAGGGCAGGATGAGCAGGCAGAGGACCACCACGAGGATCGTATCGACCACCCACGCGATCAGCCGTTTCACCGGCACGTCGGCGTAGAATTCCGGCTGTGTCACCGGGTCGGGGGTATGCCATGTGTAGTCGGTCATCTGGTTGCCTTCTATCAACGGGGAACCGGCCCGGGAAGTTCCGGGCCGGGCAGGGGGAGGAGAGGCGCGTTACGCCTCTTTCGGGGTCTCGTCGTCGCGATCCGACTGGGCGGCGCGGGCGCGCTCTTCCATGAACTGGTCGAACTCGGCCTTGTCGCGGGCATCGCGGAGACGCTGCAGGAAGGCTTCGAAATTGTCCTGCTCGCGCTCGAGCCGTTCCAGCGTGTCGGCCTTGTAGGCGTCGAAGGCGGCGTTGCCGGTCGAGCGGTTGATGTTCGTGCGGCCATGGCCCTTGTGGCGGCGCTGCGAGACTGAACAGGTCATTTTCTTGCTCCAGATCATGTAGGCGAGGAGGGCGAGGCCAACCGGCCAGAAGAGGATGAAGGCGAGCACCATGGCGGCGATCCATGCGCCCTTGCCCTTGTCATCCAGCCAGGCCTCGGCCCGGTGAAGCCAGCCGATCGGTCCGGTGGCGTGGGTGGATGAAGCGACGGTGGTCATTCGGCGTGTCCTTTCGGGTCAGCGTTGCTTTTCAATGTGAATGTCTTTCACATCTCCTAGATCGGGATTGCGGGCGGGTGTTGCAAGGGGGGATGTGAAGGTTTTTTACATTATTGGGCGTTGCGCTTGTTTTTTATGGCGCAAATTGGGGGCCAGCCCCCAAGCCCCCGGGATATTTTTAGCCAGAAGAAGCAGGGGGTTCGGCCTGAATTGCAACTGAGTCAGGCGGTGAAGTCGGCTTCCTGGGCGCCGGAAAGACGGAGGAGGTCGGCGGGGGCGATGGGGAAGACGTGGCGCGGGGTGCCGGCGGCGGCCCAGACCTGGTCGAAGGCGTGAAGGCGCGGGTCGAAGAAGGCGCGGGGGCGGGTGAGGTGGCCCACGGGCGAAACGCCGCCGATGGCAAAGCCGGTCTGGGTGCGGATGAGGGCGGCGTCGGCCTTGCCGAGCGGTTCGCCCGCCAGCGCGCTGGCCTTGGCGTCGTCGACCCGGTTGCCACCGGCGGTGATGAAGAGGATCGCCGCGCCGCTCTCCTCGCCGCGGAAGATGATCGACTTGGCGATCTGGTCGGTGGTGCAGCCGACGAGGTCGGCGGCCATCTGTGCCGTCGTGGCCTGGCCCACCTCGACGGGCAGGGTATCGACGCCGCCTTCCTGCAGGGCAAGGGTGACGCGTTTGAGGGATTTGGACATGGGGGGCGCGCTCCGTCTGGGGACGGGGCGGAGATAGATCAGCCGCGCGGCATTGACCAGACCCGGCGGCGCTGTATCACTGGCGCCATGAGTTTTACCGACCGCATGACCCGTTGCCCGCGCCCTTTCGAACCGGACCAGGGGGCGGAGACGCGCGCCCGGTTTCCGGACGTGGCGCCCGAACTGGGAGAGCTGATCGAGGGGGCGGCGGGGTGCAGCCCGTATTTGCGGACCCTGTGCGAGAAGGAAGCGGGATGGCTGCCCGGCGCGCTGGAGGCGCCTGAAGAGGCGCTGAAGGCAGTGTTGTCGGAGGTCAGGGAGGCCGCGCCGGACACGGTGGCTGACGGGCTGCGGCAGGCCAAGCGGCGGGTGGCGCTTTTGACGGGGTTGGCGGACCTGGCCGGGGTCTGGGCGCTGGAGGAGGTGACCGGGCGCCTGACCGAATTTGCCGATGCGGCGGTGCAGGTGGCGCTCAGGGCGGCGATCGGCGTGGAGATCCGGCGCGGGAAGCTGCCGGGTGTGGGCGAGGACGAGCTGGAGGTTGCCGGCGGCATGACCGTTCTGGCGATGGGCAAGATGGGGGCGGGAGAGCTGAATTACAGCTCGGATATCGACCTGATCTGCCTGTTCGACGAGACCCGGTTCGACAAGGACGACTATCACGACGCGCGCGCGGCCTTCGTTCGGGCGACGCGGAAGATGGCGGCGACGCTGAATGACAAGACGGCGGAGGGGTACGTTTTCCGCACCGACCTGCGGCTGCGGCCGGACCCGTCGGTCACGCCGGTCTGCATGGCGATGGCGGCGGCGGAGACCTATTACGAGAGCCTTGGCCGCACATGGGAGCGGGCGGCCTATATCAAGGCGCGGGCCTGTGCGGGGGATGTCGCGGCGGGTGAGAGTTTCCTGGCGACGCTGAAGCCTTTCGTCTGGCGCAAGCACCTGGATTTCGCGGCGATCGAGGACGCGCATAACATGCGGCTGCGGATACGCGAACATAAGGGGCTGGGCGGGCGGCTGAGCCTGCCAGGGCATAACATGAAGCTGGGGCGCGGGGGCATTCGGGAGATCGAGTTCTTCACCCAGACGCGGCAGCTGATTTCCGGGGGGCGCGACCCGGACCTGCGGGTGCGCGGCACGGTCGAGGGGTTGGAACGGCTGGCGGAGAAGGGCTGGGTGCCCAAGGACGCGGCGGAGATGCTGACACGGCATTACCGGGCGCATCGCGAGGTGGAGCACCGGTTGCAGATGCTGCGGGACCAGCAGACCCATGACCTGCCGACGAGCGGGGAGGAGTTCGAGCGGCTGGCGGCCTTCATGGATTGCGATAGGGCGGAGATGGAGGAAGGGCTCGAACGGCGGCTGACCGAGGTGCACGAGACGATCGAGAGCTTCTTTGCCCCGGAGGATGCGGGAACTGCCGAGGAGATCGGGGCGGAACTGGACCAGGAGATCATCGCCGGGTGGCCGAGCTATCCGGCGCTGCGGTCGAGCCGGGCGGTGGAGATTTTCAACCGGCTGAAGCCGGAATTGCTGGCGAAGCTTGCCAAGTCGATGGAGCCGAACGAGGCGCTGCTGGCGTTTGACGGGTTCCTGAAGGGGCTGCCGGCGGGGGTGCAGGTCTTCTCGCTTTTCGAGGCGAACCCGCAGTTGGTTGATCTGCTGGTGGATATCGCGGGCACGTCGCCCTCGCTGGCGGCACACCTGTCGCGGAATGCAGGCGTGTTCGACGCGGTGATCGCGGGAGATTTCTTTGCCAAGTGGCCGGGGCGCGAGGCGCTGGAGGCGGAGCTGGTCGGGCGGTTCGAGGCGGACGAGGATTACGAGCGGCGGCTGGATGCGGCACGGCGGTGGAGCAAGGAATGGCATTTCCGGATCGGGGTGCATCATTTGCGGGGGTTGATCGATGCCGACGAGGCCGGGACGCAATATGCCGAGCTGGCCGAGGCGGTGATCGGGGCGCTCTGGCCGGTGGTGGTGGACCAGTTTGCGGGCAAGCACGGGTCGCCGCCGGGGCGGGGCGCGGTGGTGCTGGGCATGGGCTCGCTGGGGGCGGCGAAGCTGAACGCGACCTCGGACCTGGACCTGATCGTGATCTACGACGCGGCGGGCGAGGAAGGCTCGGACGGGCGGCGACCGCTGGCGTCGCGGACCTATTATGCACGGCTGACGCAGGCGCTGATCACCGCGCTGACCGCGCCGATGGCAGAGGGGCGGCTTTACGAGGTGGACATGCGGTTGCGCCCCTCGGGGAACCAGGGGCCGGTGGCGACGGGGTGGCCGTCCTTCCAGGAGTACCAGAAGGGCGAGGCCTGGGTGTGGGAGCACCTGGCGCTGACGCGGGCGCGGGTGATCGCGGGGCCGGAGGCGCTGGCCGGGGATTTCGAGGCGTTCCGGTGTGACTTGCTGACGGAGAAGGGCGCAAGGGACCGGGTGTTGCCCGGCGTGGCCGACATGCGGCGGCGGATCGCCGAGGCCAAGAGCCCGGCGGGGGCGTGGGACACCAAGCTGGGCCCGGGCCGGATGCAGGAGATCGAGTTGGTGGCGCAGGCCGGGGCGCTGATGGCGGCCGAGCCGGGGCGGAGCGTGGCGGCGGGCTTGCAGGCCTGTGTCGCAATCGGCTGGCTGGATGACGCGGACCGGGCAGCGCTGGCCGAGGCTTATGGGCTTTGCTGGTGCGTGTTGCAGGCGGCGCGATTGCTGACGGACAAGCCGCTCGATCCGGAGAACCTTGGCGAGGGGGCGGTGGCGTTCCTGCTGCGGGAAACCGGGGCCGAGACGCTGGACGAGGTGCAGGCGCGGCTGGTGGAGGCGACGGGCCGGGCGGCGGAGATCATCGATGCCGCGCTGGCGGACGAGGGAAAGGACGAGGCATGAGCAGGGAGCGTGACCCGCTGGACCCGAAAGGGCTGATCCGGGAATCCTATCGCATCGAGGGGATCACGGAAGGCGAGTGCCGGTCGGTCTTTCTCGACTGGGCGCTGTCGCTGCCAGAGGGGCAGGAGACGCGAGAGGCGATCGAGACGCATCTGGCGCGGCGGGAGGGAGAGTTTCCCGACCACCCGATGACCACGGTGCTGCGGCAGGGGCTGGAGACCGCGGCAAAGCCACGGCGGCGCGGCGGGTGGCGGTCTCGGGAACGGGACTGAGCGGGGCACCAGCTTGACGTGCCCAGGGTCTTGGTAAAGGTCCGCTTTCGTCCAAAATGCGCCCGATTTCAAAGACATCCTGAATTCCAGGCAAAACGAGCAAGGCCTGCGTGCGGAGAAGACCGGGGAGACCGGCGAGACATCCCGGACGCGGCCGACTGGAGGACAGGATGAAAAGATCAGGGATTATCGCGGCCGTGACGGCAATTTTGGCGCTGTCGGCCTGTGGCGGGGAGCCGACGGAGACGGCGACGCGCAACGCGCCGGCGGATTTCGCGCCGCCGCGGGTCGCCCCGGTGGCAGCGTCGGTGAAGGTGACCGCCGTCAAGGTCAGCGTGCCGCGGACGCTGGAGGTGTCGGAGGCGAACCGGTTCTACCCCGGCGGCGATATCGTCTGGCGCGAAGACCCGCCGGGCGATCGCCATGCGCAGGTTCAGGCCATCGTCGAGGCTGCCATGCTGAAGGGCGTGCGCGCGGTCGAGGGCGAGGGGCGGCCGGTCTTGCTGGACATCGAGGTGACGCGGTTCCATGCGCTGACCGAGAAGACGCGGAACACCGTGGGCGGCGTGCATGCGCTGCAGTTCACGATGCAGTATCGCGATCCGGAGACCGGCGAGGCGCTCAGCGAGCCGAGATTCGTGAAGGCCGATTTCAAGGGGTTTGGCGGCAAGGCCGCGAAGGCGGCCGAGCGGGCCGGGCAGACCCAGAAGGTGCGGATTTCCGATCACCTGGCCGGGGTGATCCGGCAGCAGCTGACCGATCCGGCCCATTACGAGACCGAGCGGCTGGGGCTGATGAGCGCGTTCGACTGACTTCTGATCTTTCCCAGGCGCCGGAAAGGGCTTAAGGGGACGGCATGACGCCGTCCCCTTTGCCCGTGATCCGCCTGAAACCCAAGGCCAATGCCCGCGCCATCCGGCATGGGGCGCCATGGGTGTTCGACAACGAACTCGTGACCGACCGCCGCACGAAGGCGATTGCGCCGGGCAGCATTGCCGTGCTGGAGGATGCCGGGCGCGAGCCGCTGGCGCTGGTGGCGGTGAACCCCAATTCTCGGATCATGGCGCGGGTGCTGGACCTCGATACCGGGGCGGAGATCGGCGCGGACTGGCTGCGCAAGCGGCTGGCGGCGGCGCTGGCGCTGCGGGATAAGCTCTACGACGCGCCGTTCTACCGTCTGATCCATGCCGAGGGCGACGGGCTTCCGGGCGTGGTGATCGACCGGTTCGGGGATGTGGCCGTGATCCAGCCGAACGCGGCCTGGGCGGAGGGGCTGTTGCCGGAGATGGTGGCGGCGCTGCGCGAGGTCACCGGGGTGACGACGGTTCTCAAGAATGCCGGGGGCCGGGCGCGGGGGCTGGAAGGGCTCGACGACGTGAGCGCGGTTCTGGAAGGCGCGGCGCCGGAGGGGTCGGTCGAGGTGCCGATG
>Ga0189287_100227_pt1 | contig 22991 bp, 22 predicted proteins | sample UW86minimetaG_FD_130319 | JGI IMG/M metagenome (GOLD analysis project Ga0189287, IMG submission 130319) | Marine microbial communities from the Costa Rica Dome - UW86 mini metaG | ecosystem: Environmental > Aquatic > Marine > Oceanic > Photic zone | place: Costa Rica: the Eastern Pacific... | reverse complement strand
GCCTTCAAAGCGAAGTCCGGTTGATAGGTCAACGCCGGCTGTAATCGTGAGGGGAAGATTTCGAAGTGATGCAACACTCTCAGCTGGAATTGTGGGCGTGAAAGCTCCTCTTACATCCGTCGTCGTCGATAACTCACCCGAATCTAAAACGCCGTTTTCATTTGTATCAATAAAGACGGTTGCGCCGCGCAAATAACCATCAACAACTTCACCGCCGTATGTAACGTCCGCGGGAGGTGTATCGTCTGACACTGCGTCGTCGCGCTTTTTGTCCGTTTTATTTGCGTCCTCTGCAGCCTTTGCCGCCGCTTCCTCTGCGGCCTTTGCCGCCGCTTCTGCTGCCGCTTCTGCTGCTGCTAATGCTGCAGCTTGCGCGGCTTCTAACGCAGCTTGTGCAGCTGCCGCTGCTGCCGCCGCTTCCGCCGCTGCAGCTGCCTGCGCCGCGGCTAGTGCCGCTGCCGCTGCTGCCTCTGCCGCCGCCGCAGCAGCTGCTTCTGCCTCGGCCTCCGCCGCCGCTTCATCTTCAGTTCCCTCTGCAGCTTCCGCCGCAGCCGCTGCCGCAGCTTCAGCCGCATCTGCTTCAATTGACTCTAACCGTGCTGCCGCTTCTTCAGCCTTGGTCGCTGCCAATTCTTGCTTTGCGGCTGCGGTTTCCCGCGCCTGTTGTTCTGCTTCTTCAGCTGCAGCAGCTTCTTGTTCAACAGATTCCTGTTGTTGCGCGACCTCAGCTGAAAGGTGCGTATCTACACCCGCTGCATTTGCTGCGCCAACAACAGCGGCTTCCGGACTTACTTCTAACAATTGCGCTTTCGCTGTCGCCGCATCTTTTGCAGCTACGGCTGCTTCGGCTTGTTTGATCGCTGCTTGGGCACCTACTTGCGCCGCCTGGGCCTCTGCTGCCGCTGCCTGAGCGGCCGCCGCTGCTGCCTCTGCCGCTTCTTCCGCCGCCGCTTCCGCTGCCGCTTTATCTTCAGGTGTCTCTGCCGCCGCAGCTGCTTCAGCCGCTGTCGCAGCAGCTGCTGCCGCCTGCGCCGCTGCTTGTTCAGCCGCCGCCGCCTGTGCCACCGCAGCCTCAGCCTCGGCAGTTGCTGCTACTTCTTCTTGTGCAGCCGCTTCGGCTTCAGCCTGTTTCTGTTCTTTTTCCTCTTCCGCCGCAGCGGCCTGCTCTTTAACTTCTCGCTGTTCGTTGAAAGCCTGCTCGGCTTCCTGGAACACTTCTTGCGGCAGTGTGTTCTGCACGTTTGGCAGATTCTTCATCGCATCACCAAATGCCTGACCAAACTGACGCGCTGTCATCACGAATGGTTCAGACGGTGAGCCGGTCCGGCTGCCTACAGAAATCGCCTGGAAGGCTTGGTTGATCGTTTGCGATCCTACGTCCGTTGAGATCGTAACCTCACCGACGATCTGGCCCCGCTCGTTCGCGATAGCGATGGTCATTTGACCAACACCGTTCACAGAACCACCACCCGCCGTACCCCGAATACCAATCGTCGCTGTCGGCGTTTCAATGACCATAGCGTCAACGCCGGTCTTTGCGATTTGACCAGATACGAAGGTAAACGCGCCCTGCAGCAATGAAATCGCCGCCTCGCCTTCTTGCGCGCCTGGATCATAAATCATTTCGTCCAGGACCATCCGGCCGCCTTCGCCAAGCGAGAACGCACTTTCATCCGCAAACACGATACCAATAGCGCCGTTGTCACCGGTTTCAATGACATCACCCTGGAACACAGCGTCACCCGCACGAAGCGTGACTTTCGTACCATCCGCACGTGTTACCTCAACGGTGCCTTCGATGGTCTCGACAGTGCCGATCGGTTCGACCTGAGCAATCTCTTGAGATTGAGCGGTCTGAACACCGGTCCTGGGGCCTGCAAGAATTGTTGCTGTATCACCTTTGAGGACAACACCGTCTGGGGTACGGATGTCCGGGGCGTCTGGCTGATTGAAGTAATCACGGATAACGACGTTTTCACCGTCCGGTCCTTTGATAACCAAATCCGGTCCTGCGCGATCAAAGTCCGCACGTAAGAACCACGGTTCGCTGAGGACGATGTCTTGTCCCGGCTCCGCGGTAAGGACGAGTTGCTCGTCACTGTTTTGTTTTCCGGCGTGAGATCCCTTGTCAGGATCGGGCGTGATTACATTCATTCGTGAGCCCCCCAAAGGCTCTGCATTTGACCAAAACTTAGGGGTCCAAATACAAAAAAGATTACTTAGGCTGCGATAGATTCTTTACCGCAGTTATTGTTTATGGCGACCCCAGTCAAATCCTACTGTGATAGCCATCACTTTAGTTAAAATTTTAATTAAAATCCGAGTGTTACCGGAATTTCGTATTGCGATTGAGTTTACCGCACAGGCCCCTATCATGACCAAATAAAACGACGGCCATTTCAATTTTTATTGAGGGATTCCAACCTGTTCAATCAACCTAACCCGTCAAAATCAACTGCACCTGACACAAATCCAGATATCGAATGGGTTTTTGGCTATGGATCGTTAATGTGGCGACCAGGTTTTGAGTTCCTGGAACAGTGTGTTGCGCGACTCAACGGTTTTCATCGTGCACCATGTATTTACTCGCATCATCACCGTGGTACCGCGGCGGTTCCAGGTCTGGTCCTCGGGCTCGACCGCGGCGGATATTGCGATGGCATAGCCTTTAGAATTGACATTAAGAATAGAAATGAAGTTATTGAATATCTTCATGAAAGAGAACTTATAGGCTATGCCTACAAGCCTATTGTTCTGAATATTGATCTTGGAACGTCAATGGTCCCTGCCTACACATTTGTTGCGGATCCAGATCATCGCCAGTACGCTGGCGATCTGGGCCTCAACCGTGCTGCGGAAGTCATTATGAAGGCACAGGGAATCAGCGGATTAAATCGAGACTATCTCATGAATACAGTGCAAAAACTGGAAAGTGAGGGATTCGTGGAGCCGGCGCTCCATAACTTGCGCCAACGGGTCCGGGAATTAACCGGTGCAATCGATCAGGGTGGTGGAATTTAAATATTCATCTGTCCGTTGCTTTGCGAATGTTATGAAACGTGAAAAGTGTTAAATTACGATTCTTAGCGACACTATTCACAATCCGTTAACCAAACACGCTTTAGGATAATAACCATGGCAGATGAACGAGAATTTGGCGTCAAAAGCGACGGCTCGCGGAGCGAGATGGAAGCTGTCCTCGATGTAAAACTCGAGGTATCGGCGGTGCTTGGCACTGCAGAAATGCCGATCAGCCAAATTCTGAAACTTGGTCGAGGCGCGGTTGTGGAACTTGAACGCTCAGTTGGCGAAGATATTGAACTCCATGCCAACAACCAGCTCATTGCCAAAGGCGAAGTCATCGTTGTCGATGACAGACTTGGTGTCACCGTAAGTGACGTGATCAAAAGCCCTTCCGGCTAAGAGGAGTTGTGATGACTTTATCTCCAGAAGTATATCGTACGGCGACGTTGATGATTGCCGAATATGGTGAATTGGCACCCGCCGGTGCATTCATCAAAGCTGATCAATTGAGCGATGCTGGTGATGAGCAAGGACGCGATGTCTGGCTTCGTGTCGCAAAGGCTGTCGAGGAGTTACTTTCGGAAGAACGTCCAAACGACAGTATCGTTCACTAAGGATTAGTTCGTCGAACGCTTAGGCTTTATCTTTACATTCAAATGTAGAGACCACCGTTCCAACAAAGTAATCACGATTGATAGCGCTGCGTTGTACAGGCACGGCAATCTTGTCGAACTTGGCACAGTGCTCACTTGCTTTTGATTGAACAAGCAGACTGTTTTTTGATGAATGCCGAATGGAGATGCCTGCCTCTGTTTCGACAACGGTGCTGCACCCCGCCAAAACCAGAAGTGTGAAAAGTAATACGCTAAGGTACTTGGTTTTCCTCATGACTACGGACTATCATAACGCCCGGATAATACGCAAACACCTTATTGCGATGCGCGATAGTATGAGGACACGGCATGAACCTGATTGGCACCTTTCCAAACCTTACTGAGGACGAGCGCCAATGGTTGGTGTCGAACGGACAATCCACAGCCTATAAAACTGGTGAGGCCGTCATATCCGAAGGCGAGGTGGTTACCTCCCTACTCCTCATCAAAACTGGCAACCTTCGTGTGACGCGAACCTACCTTGATGAAATGTCTGCTGAGTTCGCCGGGCCGTTGGGTCCTGGCGAAGTTATTGGCGAGATGTCATTGATGGATAAGAAAGGTGCCAGCGCAAACCTGATCGCGGATGGTGACACTGAGATCCACGCAATCCCAGGCGAGTTACTGATGCGCAAACTAGAGGATGATGTTGAATTCAAGGCGCGTTTTTTTGAAAGCCTCTTCCTTGATCTAACGCGAAAGCTCCGCTCCACCAATCAACGGGTTCTCCCTGTCCCGCCTTGAACCCGCGTCGTCGCCTACACAATACTCATCAAAATCTACAGTCTTTATAATCAGGCCATACTCAATGTCCTGACATAAATGTGATGCCTTGGCATTGGATGTGAGTTTTGCTGCTGCGCTCACTTCATTAGGTTCATGACACTATCGTTCTTATGCGTGTTAACCCTGAACAAAGAAGATTGAGACAATGAACCATATTGTGTCTGATAATCGCTTGATGAACCTGAGCGCAAATGGGATCGCACATCAATGGGATGCTGACACCGATATCGATTGGACCGCCGATATCAAACGGCCCAATTGGTTACTCGGCAAATTTCATGGCGCGCTGATAACGCAATTCAAGTATGGAGAACTGGCCACAATCAAGGTCTGTCAGGCATTGATTGAACAGATACCTGATTTGCATATCCAAGCACTTCTTCATCAACAAATCGCCGATGAAACCCGGCACGCAGTTGTATACGACCGTTACCTTGCGCGGGTTGGAGATATCGCGCCGTATGATCCAGCGATGGCAGAATCCATCAAACGTATTCTGCAATGGAAAGGCTCATACCTGGGCATCATCACAGCCGTCCATGTCATCTTGGAAGGTGAAGCCCTCCGCACACTACAAGATCTGGCCGACGATATTCCCTGCCCGCTTTTCTCTCAGATCAACATGAGAATCTCACGAGATGAAGCCCGCCACGTTGCATTTGGGAAGGTGTACCTTCAGGACCATCTCCCGGCGCTTGATCTTGATGAGAGGGCGGAAATCTTTCGGTTCGTCCGAGAAGTCTGGCGAGATTGCACATCAAACATTCTGGCTGATTTCAAAATTCCCGGGTTCGTATCTGGTCCTCTCCGAAAGCGCTGGGTCGATGCCGGCTGGCGACGTCATTGTCGTTCGATGGTGGATATTGGCCTTTTGAGCGACGCACAAATCTCACGGGCATAGGTGAATGTAATCATGATTTCAGTCATCATCCCGACATTGAACGAAGCCGCGAACTTACCCGGACTGTTGCGGGGACTCTCTGCTCACAAGCAAGATGTCGAAATCATTGTCGTCGACGGCGGCAGTGACGACGCAACGATGGACATTGCTCATCAGTTTGGGGCGCGTGTCATTGAAACCCGACCGGGACGCGGACATCAACTTCGAGCAGGTGCTGATGGGGCAACAGGTGAAATCCTCTGGTTTCTTCACGCCGACAGCAAAGTCGGTCCCGGCTCACTCGATGCCATCAGCCAGATGATGGGCGCACACCCTGCCCTCATCGGAGGGAACTTTCGTCTTCAATTTGATGGAAACGATGAATTCAGCGAATGGTTAAACGCATTCTATGCACGTATTCGGGCACGTGGTTTCTATTATGGTGATTCAGGTGTCTTTGTAAGGCGTCAGGTTTATCAGGAGCTCGGCGGTATACGTCCGCTTGCCTTGATGGAAGATTACGATTTCAATCGCCGCCTCGAGAAAGCAGGCAGCACAGGTATCATTGACGATCCATGCCTCACTACATCCTCAAGGCGCTTCAAAGGTCGCCACAAGTGGAACATTATTTCCGAATGGGTGCTTATCCATGCGTTGTTTTATCTTCGTGTACCGTCACCGATACTCGCCAAAATCTATAACGCGCAACGTCACAGACGAACCGCTTATCGTGCAACACCATCGTTCAGCGACCAATCGTAAGTGTAATCCAGTATGCGCGGGATTGAGGCCAACTTTTGCCGCAAATCATCGTCGGCATATTGCTTGAGATGATTGAGGATACTTTGATCGTCGCCACCAAAATCATCTGCAAACCATGAATAGATCTTTGAGACCGTGATTTCATCGCCAATAAATTCAATATTCCGGGGCGCATTCACAAATGTTCGCGCCGCGTGATCCAGCATATCATTGAGGTATTGTGACTTGTACGCTTTGCTCGCCAAATTCGGACAGCCAACAGACGCGCAATTTACGGCGTAGTGTATACGCGGGTCATTCCAGATCGGCCTTAGAATTCGATGCTCTATATCGTTCAGGCTAAGCGCCTCATCTTCGATATTGATAACCTTCTCGTCCCAAGGTCCATCAGCAAAGAAACCGTCGCCCAAATCAATATCCCTGATCGATGCGACTGGATAATGCGCAAGCACCACGCGCAGCGTCAGCGCATTGTAGGCATTGATCCAGAATGCCATCTGTTCATTTCGACTAAGTTCATCAACCTTCGTTGTCCCCAATGTCTCGATATACCTTTTCAGCATGGCATCGCCAGTGCGTTGAGCACCCGCATAGTCAAATCGGTTCAAACCATCACTGTCGGTTGTAATATAGGCTTGGAGGAACTTGTCGAAATCACTGTGATCCACGGTCATCGTCGACGCGTTGTCATGGTCAAGCCAACGCGCCCACAAATCAGGTTTTGGCGCAAAGAGCGCTTCTATTGTGGAAAATCCCGATAATGAAAATATCAACGATACGGCGATAGCTGCTCGATAAAGTGGTGATCTCATCGTGGTCATTTAGGCGGTAGCCTCGCTCATAATTTCGCAACATCAAGTTGGCGAATTTATGAAGAGAACCATGCCCGGAAACAAATCTCGTTTCTTCACTGTTACGTGAAGCCTGAATGAATACTTCGGGAGTTCAGAAACCCTGACGTATATCGGTCATGAGGAAGTCGGCGCAACGATTTGGGCCTGCCGTATGACGCGAAGGGAACTTTTGATGCCAGGCATCCATTTTGTTATCGAGCTTACACAAGATACCGCCGATAGCACCGTGGTTATCCTCAACCATTTTCTTAAACTCGCCAAATTTTTCGGCACTCATATCATCCCACATCTCATTGGTGCTTTGCGTAAACAACTGAAAGCGACCGCGCAGAACATCCCGCATCTTTTTCACGCGAGATTTCATGCGTGTGGCGGCCGCGACGACGTCGGCGTTGGTTTTCAACTGTTGATGCGTTGCGATGATATCCATCGCCGTAATGAAATTGTCGATCTTAGGTTCTAGTTGATCGAGGATGTTTCGGTAATACGCGATCGACAAATAGATATCGCCATAATCCTCAAGGAATAGCGGGACCTTGGCCAAGTCGATCTGTATCTTTTGCGCGATAAGTTTCAGGTTATCGCGTGCCTTTGCGGGATCGGCATTTTTGAGCAGTTGGCCAACATCACTATTGGCAGCTTCTTCTGAATCATTTCCAAAAATCGAACGAGTCAACCGCGCCGTGAATGGCCGCACGTACTTCTCGAGTTCAGATTGCATATCTTTCGAGAGCTTCAAGTAGTTTGCGTCGTTGACCTTGATGCCCAATTCGCGAAGAGAAATACGTAAACAATAGACGTCAAAGCTGTGAAGTTTCCCGACCTTCTTGACGATATCCATGTCCGCCCTGGAAATTTCGCGGATCGTTTCCTTCAAATTGGATGGATGAATGTGCCCGGCCCCTGCCCGACTGTCGTCGAACATTTGCACAACACTCTCGCAATGAATATTTTTCACCATCAGCAAGCCGCGTAACGTCACGGATCCGAAAGGCAAAATTGCCAGCGGTAGTGTTGATAGTGAGTCCGTGTCTTCATTACGAACAGCAATATTCATCATGGAATCAGTTGGGACGATAGACACTTATAGACCTTTGACGTGACAAATTACCCAAGGGCAGGTGTTGCAGTGTAATGATACCGGGAAGAGCTTGTCACGGATTGATATCTTGGCTAGCGGCGGACATAGCTGGCACGCATCACATAATCGCACTCCAAAGGGCTAGTTTACTCTGGTACCGAATTTTTCGACGGCGGCTTCGGAGAGCGTCAATCCAATGCCAGCATCTTCGTTCAGCGTCAGCCAGCCATCCGCCATGTGCGGCGGATTTTCGTACAACTCTGCTTGAAGAGGATCGCGTTCCGGGTCTGTGAAAGATTCCACGATGCGCCCGGCAGGCGTCGATGCCACCAATGGCGCATGAATAAAGCAGTCATGGTGTGGTGCGACGTCGACATGGTTCAATTCACACAATGCCGCAAGTTTACGGCCTTCCGTAAATCCACCGAACATCGTGCAATCGAATTGCAGAATCTGAATAGCCTGTTCTTCGAGCATTGATCGGCAACCGTAGCTTGTGATTTCACTTTCACCGCCAGACAATGGTATCGGTGTGCGGAGCGACAAAAGTTTCAGATCGCGCCGGTCATCTACCCACTGCACCGGTTCTTCCAACCAGGTCGGATTGAGGTCTTCCAAAAGACGCGCCCCTTCTATGGCAGTCTTGAGATCCCATGCCCGATTAACATCAACCATCAAATTGCGGTCCGGGCCAATGACATCACGAACAATTTCCATGCGCGCAATATCTTCTTTCAGGCTCAAGCCACCAACTTTGCCCTTGAAGCCCTGATGTCCTTGATCCACAAGCATCTGGATTTCATCTCGCAGTTCCGCATTATCTTTGCCATCACGGTAGTACGCGCAGGTGACATAACACGGCACCTGATTACGATGCCCCCCGAACAGACGATACAAAGGCATCCCCGCTGTTTTACCAACAATATCCCAGCACGCGAGGTCAACAGCAGATGAAATTCTGATCAGGGCCTCACGGCTCCAACTCCGTTCCGCAGCATAACGGCTTGCCGTCAGCGCAAATAGCTTTTGGTACACCTGCTCAGGGGCGAGCGGATCCATTCCGATGATCTGATCAGCGAGACCGTCTTTGATGACTTTGGTGATTGGGGAAATGTCCGTGTAACTGGTGCCCAGTCCGAACCCTTCAACGCCGTCGCTCGACGTGATGCGAACCAACAATTCATTCGCGGATGGTACTTTGAAAAGACTAACCCAATGCGGCCGCGTTTCGGCCGGAGCCGATAGAACATAAAACTCAATTTTTTCGATGGTCGCCAACGTCATTCCCCCTCAAAATTTCAGGAGGTATCATCTTCTGCCCGGTCGCAAAAATCCAGCCGAAACAAAGGCACTGAATTTGTTATGAAATTTCATAAGTTACCGAGTGCCGATCAGGCAATATGAATATTCACCCAAATAAAATTCCCACCAAAAACCCCGCGAACCATTTCTGGCTGCGGGGTTTAGGCTTGGCGAAGCATTAAAATACGACCATAGACAGCCCTACAAATGCAATACGCGTTACACAGATTTCCAGCTACTGTGCACGGTACCAACAAATATTGATTCTGAAAGGCATTCAAATACTTCCCGTCTGATTCGTTCCCATACGCAAGCCTTAAATTGTGCTTCAAAGGCAGCAGCGGCAACCCCAGGATTTGCTGTGATAAGTCCAAGAACAGTGGCACCGACCGCAGAAGCAACGGCACACTGGAAAAGGACATCCCAAAGCCAGTCTTCCACTTCAAAATGGGTTGCGAGGGCGACATATAGCTTCTTGAACGCCGTACGTCTTTTGAGTTGCGGCAGTCGAATATGCATTGTTACGCAGCCGACGCGAATTGAACGACGCACCCACACAACCTTAAACTGCGGCCAGCTAAACAGCGTTGCAACGTCTTTATGATCTTTCCTGGCAGTTACAACGGAACAGCCATTCATTTCAGCAATTTGCCCTTCGTCGTACATAAACCGATCAACCACATCAGCAATTCGCTGATCTAACTCATCAATAATGTCAGGGTTCGGTAACTGATCAGGCGGCGGTGTGCCGTCACGATCATCCCAATACTCATCTTCAAGAACCACGTCCCCATCGTGCCTCAACGGACCAGTCGGCTGAGCCAGGCGCGCACGGAAATTGTAAGAATTATACTCAATAACTTTAAATGCCTGTGGTCGGTTCCCGTTAGAGTACATCATTCGCTGGGCCAAAGAATTCTTAAGCACCTCCACAGCACTCTCTTCAACTCTTTCGGATATCTTGTTGAGAACACATCCAACGTCGATCAAATAAAGTTCATGAGAGAAATCAGGTCCGAATACATCAGTGTTATCGGAAACAAACTGAACGACATAACGCTGCAAATCATCTTGTTCGTTTTGAGAGAAATTCCGCATTCCTTCTGCAAGCTTGTCTCTTTGGTTTGCCGGCAATGTCTCATGAACGAGAAGATGGGCCACAAGTGACATTTCGATTTCACTTGTTACAGGTAGTTCCAAACGGAATCTGGAACGAGAACTTGTGCCAGTAATAATGAACTCGCGCTTTTCGAACGTTACCGCAGTTTGATTCGGAACGGAAAAATTGATTGGATGCTTATCGTGGAACACAAAATTTTCTGGAATGTCTGGGGACCATTCGTATACATCCCCCCTTTCGAATAAATGATCATCTCCGAGACCATTTGTACTTCTTTCGTCTTCAAAACCTTTAACGATGTAATCGGACAAATATCGCCGACCAGATGAACTGCCGTCATCAGTTGATGAACTATCATCAACACTTAAATCCAATGACAAAACCAAATTTATCGCCATTTTCGAACTCCTATACCAATAAATATTCGTTCAACTATGGTTGCTAACAAAATCCAGTTATTCGTATAGAAACAACCCCCCTCAATTTCTTTCAAGTGTATACCCACTGGGTCTGCATTCATACATTTATCGTTAAGCCAAAGTTTGACAAAAATTGGCTCCAAACTTTCACCTATAGCTTTATGGCTTCGTAAATACCAAAAACCCCGCGAACCATTTCTGGCTGCGGGGTTGAATTGGTACGCGCTACAGGGATCGAACCTGTGACAACCTGATTAAAAGTCAGGTGCTCTACCAACTGAGCTAAGCGCGCTCAAAGCGATTGCCATGCAATCTATTCTTCTTTTATGTCCCTGCCAACACAAGTGACGCCGAAACGAACCACCCAATTTGTCAGGAACGCCGGGACATTACGGAGACACCCGCCGATGGTCAACGATGGATTTGCATATTCCGGTAGATTTTTGCACTGATTGCGTTTTCCCGCGGTTATTCTGCAGAATCCAACTCTGCAAAACGCGAAATCAGACGCGTTTTTACGTCCTGAGAGACGAAATGCCCGATATCTCCACCGAGTCGGCCAATTTCTTTTACAAATCGCGAAGAAATGAACTGGTTTCTCTCAGATGCCATCAGAAACACGGTTTCGATATTGTCATCAAGGCGTGCATTCATGGATGCCATCTGAAATTCATACTCGAAATCGGACACAGCCCGCAGCCCGCGTAGAATGACCGTTGCCCCCTGATCGTTGACGAAATCCACAAGCAAGTTGTCAAACGGCACAATCCGGATGCGTGACGCCGTATCCGTAGAAAATTTGGCGATTTCTACGGCCAGTAAATCAACCCGCTCGTCGAGATCAAACAGTGGCCCTTTGCCGATATTGATTGCAACCCCGACAACAAGCTCGTCAACGACCTGAGCCGCACGTTCAATGATGTCCATATGACCGTTTGTGACCGGATCAAAGGTGCCCGGATATACGCCGATCCGTTTAGACGTCATGATCCGCTTTCCTCATCCGGCGCCTCGTCTTCAACCACGGTATCAGGAGTTTGCGACGTTTCACCTTCAGCATCAGCGTTTTCCGCGCCCTCTTCGGTGTCTTCGTCCGCATCGTCCTCGCCATCAATGGCTTCGCGGATACGGGAAACAGATACAACGTCCTCGCCGTCAGCGACGTTAAACAGACGCACGCCACGCGCACTCCGCCCGACGACCGAGACCTGATTGACCGAGGTGCGGATAATCTGACCACCGTCGGTCACCATAATGACCTGATCCAGATCGATAACTGCAAAAGACGCCACGACCTTGGCAGTGTCTTCGCCTTTGCCACGATCCAGGGAAATCGCCGTGATCCCCTGCCCGCCACGACCGGAAATACGGTATTCATAGGCAGACGAGCGCTTGCCAAACCCATCCCGCGTCACAGTAAGAATAAACTGTTCATTTTCGGCGAGTTCGGCGAATTCCGGTTCATTCATACGCGCAGCCAACTCTGTATCACGCGCCTTATCGTCCGGACGGTCTGTATAATCAGAACTGCCCAGGCGTCGTGACGCGTGTTCAGCCTGCAAGTACGCATCGCGGGTCTCGGTATCTACCTCGATATGATGCAGAATCGACATGGCGATCACTTCATCATCTTTCTTGAGGCGAATACCGCGCACACCGACCGACGTCCGGCCTGAGAACACACGCACATCATTAACCGAGAACCTGATACACTTGCCGTCCCGCGTCGAAAGCGCGACATCGTCAGTGTCGCTACAGGTCCGCACACGAACAAGGGCATCCCCTTCGTTTAGCTTCATCGCAATCTTGCCGTTCGACATCACATTTGTGAAATCAGAAAGCCTGTTTCGGCGTACGTTGCCGGCCGCTGTCGCGAACATCACAAACAGGTCTTCCCACGTTGCCTCGTCTTCAGGCAGTGCCATCGTCGTCGTAATGGTTTCGCCAGGATCCAGCGGCAACAGGTTAATCAATGCCTTGCCGCGGGCTTGCGGCGTGCCAATCGGCAGCTTGTAGACCTTCATCTTGTAGACCATGCCGGTCGACGAGAAGAACAACACAGGCTGGTGCGTATTTGCGACATAGACCTGAGATACAAAATCTTCATCTCGGGTCGCCATTCCTGCACGCCCCTTACCGCCACGTCGCTGGGCCCGGTAGGTCGATACAGGGACACGTTTGATGTAGCCTGCATTGGTCACCGTCACGACCATGTCTTCGCGCTGGATCAAATCCTCGATATCGTGCTCGTAGGCGTCTTCTTCGAGGGTCGTGCGACGGTCGTTTGCGAATTTATCCCGCACAGCCTGCATTTCCTCGACAAGGATGCCCAGAAGCTTCTCACGCGAGCGGAGAATCTCGAGATATTCAGCAATCCGTTCACTGATTTCTCGAAGGTCATTTCCAATCTTGTCGCGTTCCAGACCTGTCAGACGGTGCAGACGTAATTCGAGGATTGCCCGCGCCTGTTCTTCCGAAAGGCGGTACGTGCCATCGACAACACCGCGCCCTGGTTCATCCAGCAGCGCAATCATCGGCGCAACGTCTTCGGCTGGCCAATCCTTGGCCATTAATTGCTCACGTGCGGTCGTCGGATCAGGCGCATTCCGGATCAAGGCAATTACATCATCAATATTTGCAACGGCAACGGCGAGACCAGCCAACACGTGCGCCCGCTCACGTGCTTTGCCAAGCTCATAAATTGTCCGGCGGCGAATGACTTCTTCACGGAACGCAACGAAAGCAGCAATGATCTGCTTCAGGTTCATTTGCTGTGGTCGTCCCTCGTGAAGGGCCAACATGTTCACGCCAAAGCTTGTTTGCAGTGGTGAATAACGGAACAACTGATTAAGTACGATTTCAGGCTCGGCATCGCGTTTGATCTCGATAACAACCCGGACACCGCGGCGATCCGATTCATCGCGAAGATCAGAAATTCCCTCAATACGCTTATCACGCACGGCTTCGGCGATAATTTCGACCATCCGCGCCTTGTTCACCTGATACGGCACCTCATGAACGATGATCGCCTGACGCCCTTTGGCCATCTCCTCAACAGAGGTACGGCCCCGCATCACAACAGAGCCACGTCCCGTCCGATACGCGGACAAGATGCCATTTTTCCCCATAACCAGACCACCCGTCGGGAAATCCGGCCCTGGGACATGGTTTTCGATGATCTCATCCACCGTAATGTCCGGGTTTTCGATGTATGCAAAGCAGGCATCAATAACTTCACCCAGATTGTGTGGCGGAATATTCGTCGCCATACCCACCGCAATACCGCCCGCACCATTCACCAACAGGTTCGGGAATGCGGCTGGAAGTACCTTAGGCTCAACAACCGTTTCATCGTAGTTCGGCTGGAAATCAACAGTATCCTTGTCGATATCCTCGATCAGTTCATGCGCGGTCCGATGCAGACGGGCTTCGGTATAACGCATAGCCGCTGCACGGTCGCCGTCCATGGACCCGAAATTGCCCTGACCGTCGATCAATGGCAGACGCATCGAGAAACCCTGCGCCATCCGCACCATTGCGTCATAAATCGCCTGGTCACCATGCGGGTGATATTTACCCATCACATCACCGACGATACGCGCAGATTTACGATAAGGTTTGCCGGCCTCGTAGCCACTTTCCTTCATCGCATAGAGGATGCGACGGTGGACTGGTTTCAGGCCATCTCGAACATCGGGAAGCGCACGAGACACGATTACGCTCATCGCGTAATCGAGGTATGAGCTGCGCATTTCGTCGATAATCGAGACTGGCGTCACATCATCGTCTGGAGTCGCCGGTGGCGGCGCTTCTGGCGGTTGGGTCAATTTATAAAAATCGCTTTATTATCAGTTACTTGGACGTCTTCATAAAAGTCCAATAACAAGACTCTGCTGAGACCCTTATTTGTACCATTTTCACCCCACCCGAACAACCGCTGAGGCGGTTTTTTTAAGCGCTCAGGTCGATAGTCTCTTGCGGGTCCTTGCGCCGTACCAAATAGCGATAAGGAACGCCACAGCGACCGGCACAGCCGCAATCAAGTTAACGGCCACCCAACCCAACTTTTCATGTAAAACTCCGGACGCAAATGCCGTCATCGCAACCGTCCCAAAGACGATAAAATCATGCGCGGCCTGGGTCTTTGCTTTCTCTTCAGGTGAATACGCTTCTGTCAAAAGCGTTGTGCCGCCAATGAACATAAAGTTCCAACCAAGACCCAGAACAATCAAACCCGCTGAGAAGTTGAAGAATTCGATCCCAGACAGCGCAATGCCAATCGCCAGCGCCTGCAACAGTGCCCCTGCTGCGATGACATTCACGACACCAAACCTCTTGATGATACTGCCCGTAAAGAAGCTGGGGGCAAACATACCGACGATGTGCCACTGGATGACAGTTGCTGACGAATTGAAATCGAACCCGCAGAATTGCATTGCCAGCGGCGTTGAGGTCATCAGCATATTCATCATGCCATACCCAATCGTCGACGACAGAACAGCCACGATAAACACTGGAGTTCTCATGATCTCTACGATTGGACGCCCTGCCCCGCTAAGACTGACAGCAGGCGGCTTGGGGATGCGAATAAACTGCAATGTGAACAAAGAAACCACACTGAGCACTGCGATGGCGGCAAAACTCGCTGAAAACGTTACAGCCCAGAGGGTTTCAGTATACTTTGCCAGTTGCGGGCCGCAAAAAGCAGCAAACAGCCCCCCTGCCATCACATACGATATTGCACGGGCCCGATAATCCTCGGTTGAGACATCTGCCGCCGCAAATCGATAATATTGCCAGAATGCGTTATGGATACCCAACAAGAACGCACCGACCATAAACAGCGGGAATGACGCGGTAAAAACCGCGTACGAAGATAAAGCACCGCCCAAAATGCCCATTATCTGGCCAATGCTAAAGCCCCATCGGCGACCGACACGGGCCATGAAAAGCGATGCCGGGATCGTTGCGCACATTGTCGCTGCGAACTGTAATGCCATCGGCAGCGTCGCGAGGGTCTTATCTGGCGCAATCATTAACCCTGCCAAGCCACTGACGGCTAAAAGCATTGATGCGCCGCTCATCGAGAAGCCCTGGCAAATTGCCAATAAAAAGACGTTGCGGCGCGTATCGTTCATCGAATGAAACTCACGGTATGAATTACCACGTAAAGGCAACAATACGTCGTCATCGGTTCTTTGCTAGCAATGCCACCAACGAACGACATACGTTGTTATTGTACTCTGAAGGACTCAGAGCGTCATAAATTTGACGGTATTGGTCTTAGAACGGAATTTCGTCGTCTAGATCGCCACCCGGCGCACTACCACCGCCAGATTGTCCGCCGCCACTGCCGCCATTGTCAGGACCATCCCAAGAAGGACCGCCACCGTCGTTACCGCCGCCACCGCCGCCGTAGCCGCCACCGCCGCCGCTCCCAGCGGAGTCGAGCATGGTCAGTACGCCAGAGAAGCGCTGCAGGACAACCTCGGTTGTATATTTTTCAATACCGTCGTTGCCGGTCCATTTTCGTGTCTGAAGTGCGCCTTCGAGATAAACCTTGGAGCCCTTCTTGATGTATTTCTCGACGATATCCGCAAGGCGCTCGTCGAATACAACAACCCGGTGCCATTCGGTTTTCTCACGTCGTTCGCCAGATTGCTTGTCACGCCATGTTTCTGACGTTGCAACACTCATATTGGCAATTTTCTGCCCTGATTGTGTAAAACGGATTTCCGGATCACGGCCAAGATTACCGACGAGAATGACTTTGTTTACCGAGCCTGCCATAGGTCCCCCATAAGATTTAGATATTTGACGGCACTATAGCGCCTGGCGAATGACGAGTGGAGTCGATTTCCGTAGTTTATTGCTCTCGCGGCACCGGAAATGCAGATTCCTGAAAACCCCGTGCCTTTTCGATGAAGCCTTTGGAGACATCCAGAATAGTTTCATCGGATTCTTCAAGCTTTACCAAGGCTGCAATGCCGATTTCGAGCAATGCCATTCCATATACGTATTGGCTGACACCTTTGTCCTGAAAGGCTACAAGCGCGTCAGATAGAACAATGTCTGCCTTCTCAAATTCCACGTCCAGTTCTTCGCTCATAGCGATTCTCCTCAATACCGGTTGGAGTTTATGGGCGCAGTCTCCGCACGAAACTGCTCCTGTCAATGTCAACTATCTCTGGCATATAAGAGCCAGAGGGCTTTTTTTACATTTAAACGTGAAATAATAAAATATTTCTATTTTAACGTATAAAAATATTTATCCACACTGCGGTTCTTTACCGCCACCATAATCCCATATATCCATGGTCGATTATACGCTTGCTCAAAAAAAGAAGTTTTGGCTGATATGGATACCATTCGCGTCCGGGGTGCTCGAGAGCACAACCTACAAAATGTCTCTGTGGACCTCCCTCGCCACAGCCTGACAGTCATTACCGGGCTTTCTGGGTCAGGTAAATCCTCATTGGCGTTTGATACCATCTATGCCGAGGGGCAACGGCGCTATGTCGAGAGCCTTTCTTCCTATGCGCGTCAGTTCCTGGAGTTGATGCAAAAGCCTGATGTTGATGCCATTGAAGGCCTATCACCGGCGATTTCCATCGAACAAAAGACAACGTCGCGGAACCCACGTTCCACTGTTGGCACCGTCACTGAAATTTATGACTATATGCGGCTCATGTTTGCCCGCGTCGGCATCCCCTATTCGCCCGCAACAGGGCTGCCCATCGAGGCACAAACCGTCAGCCAGATGGTTGACCGGGTTATGGCGATGGATGAAGGCACGCGTCTATATCTATTGGCGCCGATCGTGCGTGGTCGTAAGGGCGAGTACAAAAAGGAACTGCAAGACCTGGCTCGCCGCGGTTTCCAAAGGGTTCGCATTGACGGTGAGATGTTTGATCTTGAAGACGCCCCTGACCTAGACAAGAAATACAAGCACGATATCGAGATCGTGGTGGATCGACTTGTCGTCAAAGAAGGCATCGAGTCGCGTCTCGCGGACAGCTTTGAGACGGCGCTCGGTCTGGCCGACGGCATTGCCTTTGTGGATGACGCGAATGCAAAACCGGAATCCGCCCCAAAAGGCAAAAAAGGTGGCATCAAGGATCACGTGCCCGAAGGCCGTACGGTATTCTCTGCAAAATTTGCGTGTCCGATTTCCGGTTTCACCATTGATGAGATCGAACCTAGGTTATTCTCGTTCAACAATCCGTTTGGGGCCTGCACGTCATGTGATGGACTTGGCACGGAGATGTTCTTTGACGCCGAGTTGGTGGTTCCAGATGACGGTAAATCCCTGACCAAGGGCGCAATTGCACCTTGGGCCGGTTCAAGCTCGAAATACTATGTGCAGACGCTTGAAAGTCTTGCCAAGCACTATGGGTTTAAGCTGGATCAGCCGTGGTCAAAGCTCTCCAAGAAACACCGCGAGACGATCCTGTTTGGATCAGGTGCCGAGAGCGTCACCATGAATTATAAGGACGGCAGCAAAAGCTACGAGATCAGCAAGCCGTTTGAAGGTGTCGTGCCCAACATGGAGCGGCGGTGGCGCGAAACGGATAGCAACTGGGTACGTGACGAGTTGCAACGTTATCAAACTGTTGCACCGTGTGAGACTTGCGGCGGCAAACGCCTGAAGGCCGAGGCATTGGCCGTGAAGATCGACAAGCGCGACATTTCAGACGTTTGTGATCTTTCGATTGAGGATGCGGCAGAATGGTTCGACAGCCTTGAGAAGAAATTGACCAAGAAGCAGATCGAAATCGCGCGCCGTATTTTGCGCGAGATCAATGAACGGCTGCATTTCTTGCGTAATGTCGGGCTGGAATACCTGTCACTCTCGCGCGCTTCCGGCACATTGTCCGGCGGCGAAAGTCAGCGTATCCGTCTGGCATCCCAAATCGGCTCAGGTTTGACCGGCGTCCTTTATGTGTTGGATGAACCGTCGATTGGCCTGCATCAGCGTGACAATGCGAGATTGCTCAAAACCCTCGAGCGACTTCGCGACATTGGCAACACTGTGATCGTTGTTGAGCACGACGAGGATGCTGTTCGTGCCGCCGACTACGTTGTCGATATGGGCCCGCGTGCGGGCGTCCATGGCGGGCATGTCGTCGCAGCGGGTACGCCTGCCGATATCCTGGCCTGTGAAGAGAGCCTGACCGGGCGTTATCTTTCAGGCAAAGAGACAATTCCCATTCCATCGACCCGTCGGCCCGGCAAGAAAGGCCAGACGCTCAAACTTTCAGGGGCGACGGCGAACAACCTCGACAACGTCAGTGTAAGCCTTCCACTTGGCACGATGGTTTGTGTGACCGGCGTCTCCGGTGGCGGCAAGTCATCACTGATCATCGAAACCATGTACAAAGCCCTCGCCCGGCGCATCATGAATGCCCGCGAGATCCCGGGGGCACATGACAAACTTGAAGGGCTCGAGTTTATCGACAAGGTCGTCGACATTGATCAAAGTCCGATTGGACGCACGCCGCGCTCAAACCCAGCTACATATACCGGTGCCTTCACGCCAATCCGTGACTGGTTCTCAAGTCTTCCCGAAGCAAAGACACGCGGCTACAAGCCCGGTCGTTTCTCGTTCAACGTCAAAGGTGGACGCTGCGAGGCCTGTCAGGGTGACGGCGTCATCAAAATTGAAATGCATTTTCTTCCCGATGTGTATGTGGAATGCGATGTCTGTAAGGGCGCGCGTTACAACCGAGAAACTCTGGAAATCAAGTTCCGCGGCAAATCAATCGCCGAAGTACTGGACCTTACCGTCGACGAAGCTGTGGACTTTTTCAAAGCTGTGCCATCCATTCGAGACAAGATGATCACGCTGCAGCGGGTCGGGCTTGGCTATATTCATTTGGGTCAACAGGCGACCACTCTGTCTGGCGGTGAAGCGCAACGTGTGAAACTCGCTAAAGAGCTTTCCAGACGCGCAACCGGCAAGACGATCTATATTCTCGACGAACCCACAACAGGATTGCATTTCGATGACGTGCGAAAGTTGCTGGAAGTATTGGACGCGCTTGTTGAACAGGGTAATACGGTGATTGTCATCGAGCATAATCTTGAGGTCATTAAGACCGCTGACTGGATCGTCGATCTGGGTCCTGAAGGTGGCGTTAAAGGTGGGCGTATTGTTGCCGAAGGCACGCCCGAGCATGTCGCCAGCGTCAAAGAAAGTTACACCGGCCAGTACCTGGCACCTTACCTTGCGTCAAAACGAAAGAAGAAAAAGGCGTCTTAGGCAATGTGCAAAACCACGTTGGGGTTTTGTCATAAGCTAGATCGTCGAATACGCTATCGGCAACCGGGGGAGAAGTCTTATGTCCAATGATATGACAGCAAGTTTCCACGCCAAGCTTGATGCCGATGCGCTGTTGGCAATTTTGGCCGAAGCGCAGGACACCATTCGAAATTATGATACCAAAGCCGAAATCAGCGGTGTTGGGTTTATCCTCGCCGTCGGCATCGTCAAACAAGCCGGCGATAGCATCATGGTGCCTATTGAGTACGCGATGTTCTATGTTCTCGCCGGGTGGCTGGTTATCGTCATTCCCATCATCATGTTCGCCCTGGTCCTGTACCCGGCGCGGTTCGACAAAACGACGACAAGCGTGCAGCCCGATGACGTTCTGAATGTCATGTATTTTGATCGTCGGGTATTCCCGAATGTTGATGCTTATATCGACGCCACGAATAAATCAGATTGGGCAAAAGAGATCGTTTTCGAAATCATGAAAGTTTCGGGTATTCGAGATTTAAAGCGTCAACGTTTTCTGCGCGCACTTTATTGGTCCGCAGGTTCTTTCACATTCCTTTTTCTGTCGCAGATGTTGCGCGCAAGTGGAGCCTTAACATAATGCCAACCTACCCGCTTCCCCATGTCACAATAGATTGGCTCAAAGAACGCACCGTCGGCGCATTGGCTGGCCACATGGGCCTTGAGCCCGTCGAAGTAGGCGAAGGCAGGCTCGTCGCACGTATGGAGATCAAGCCACATCACACAGCCCCTAACGGATATCTTCATGCAGCGTCGGTTATTGCGCTAGCGGATACCGCCTGTGGTTTTGGCACACTGGCACATATGCCAGAGCACGGTAAAAACTTCACAACGATTGAGCTTAAATCAAATCACGTTGGCACGGCCACGGATGGCGCGATACGTGCAGTCGCCACGGCGCGCCACCTCGGTGGCATGACGCATGTATGGGATGCGGAGGTAACCCGCGAGAGCGACGGCAAAACAATCGCCCTGTTCCGTTGCACTCAAATGATCTTGAAATAAATACGACGTACCCCTCTCCTTGGGGAGAGGGTCGGGGTGAGGGGTTCATGTATGATATGATCACCCGCAAGCCCCCTCATCCTATCCTTCTCCCAAGGGAGAAGGGACTCACGCACAAAAACCTAGCTGCGATTTTGCTTAAACAACGTATTCAGACTGGCGAAGACTTCGCGGAACAGGCGACCAATGCGTTCAATATCAGATGAACCCTGACGCAGTCGCTCGTCCAATGTGGATAAATGTGAATCGGCACGGATATCATTTGCAAGGTCATTGCCGCGCCCAAGATTGACGATCTTTGAGCCGCTAGAGATATCCACGGTGTCATGGATTTCTCGACCTTTTGGTTCATAATCCGGTGCCTTGGCCTCGGGACTGGAGGCAGCCGTATTTTGCTGACGTTTCCCAAGTAATTGGGAAATCAGATCCTGACGTGCGCCGCTCTGATTAGATACTTCAACCATGCTGGGATCATAGGCGGATTATCGCCAAATAGATATGCAATTCATCACAACCAATTCGGGTCATCATTGTCCGCGCCTAGCGGCCTTGGCGCCAACCTTACCGACGTTGGTGTCTTGGACATTTTGATCGGTGAGCCGACAATGCGCGTCGGGCCGATCGTTGAATGCTCAACCGTTGTGACCATTCCCCGCTCGGCCAGTTCCGGGGCGTCCATAACCTGATCGACCGAACGCAATGCACCTGCTGGCAACCCCTCGGCATGCAGCGCAACCAGCCATTCGTCTCGCGTCTTTGTCTTAAACCTGGTTTCAAGAATTTCATAAAGCGCGACCCGATTTTCCACGCGTGCCGGGTTCGTTGCAAATCGCTCATCTTCTGCCATCTCAGGCAAGTCCATTGCCTTCGCGAGTTTACGAAACTGCCGGTTAGCTCCAATCGCCAAAGCAATAGGATAGTCGGACGTCTCAAAGGGACGATACGGGCAAACTGTCGGATGATCGTTGCCCAGGCGTTTTGGGCGGTCGCCTGTCATCAGATATGCCGCGCCCTGGTTTGCCAGTAACGTGACGGCTCCATCCAAAAGCGAGATATCAATATCCTGTCCTTCGCCGGTTTTCTCTCGGTGGAATAAAGCGGCGAGAACGCCCTGCGTTGCATATTGCCCGGCGACGATATCCGTCACAGCCGCACCAACTTTCATGGGGGGCTGATCCTCGTCGCCAATGATCGACATCAAACCGCTTTCCGCCTGAATAACGAAATCGTATCCAGCGCGGGCCGACATCGATCCCGCTCGTCCGTACCCTGATATGGAACAAACGATAAGACCGGGATTTTCTTTACGGAGATCAGCCGGGCCAAGGCCGAATTTTTCCAGCGTGCCTTCGCGGAAGTTCTCAACAAGGATATCCGCTGTCAGGGCCAGCTTTCGAACAAGGGCACGCCCTTCGTCTGTTTTCATGTCCGCAACAACGCAACGCTTATTGCGGCCAGCCACCATGAAATATGCGCTTTCGCCTTTTTCAAACGGCGGGCCGAAATGCCTGAGATCATCACCTTCCGGGCTTTCAACCTTGATCACATCTGCACCAAGATCGCCAAGCACCATGGCGCACCAGGGGCCAGCCAGAACACGCGAAAGATCGAGAACTTTGATACCGTCTAATGCGCCCGTCATATGATTTTCTATGCCGCCACGCCAAGGACATCGCGCGCGAACGCAGGATAGGTATCACCGATTTCAACACCGACCGACGCGCGTAACAACGCCAGACGGTCTTCTTCGGGGATAGGTGTTTCCGGCACTTGCTCAGGAACGTCAATTTCAAATCCGGTGTTGTCG
>Ga0189287_100226_pt1 | contig 23007 bp, 20 predicted proteins | sample UW86minimetaG_FD_130319 | JGI IMG/M metagenome (GOLD analysis project Ga0189287, IMG submission 130319) | Marine microbial communities from the Costa Rica Dome - UW86 mini metaG | ecosystem: Environmental > Aquatic > Marine > Oceanic > Photic zone | place: Costa Rica: the Eastern Pacific... | reverse complement strand
GTCGATGCCGCCAACCATGTAGAAGGCGCCCTCGGGCAGGTGATCGTATTCGCCGGCGACCACGGCCTTGAAGGACGAGATCGTGTCTTCCAGCGGCACCTGCACGCCGTCGGAACCGGTGAACACCTTGGCCACGTCGAACGGCTGCGACAGGAAGCGCTGGATCTTCCGGGCGCGGGCCACGGTCAGCTTGTCCTCTTCCGACAGTTCGTCCATGCCGAGAATGGCGATGATGTCCTGCAGCGACTTGTAGCGCTGAAGGATCCCCTGAACGTCACGGGCCACCTTGTAGTGCTCTTCGCCCACGATCGCCGGGTCCATCAGGCGCGAGGTCGAGTCGAGCGGGTCAACGGCCGGGTAGATGCCGAGCTCGGAAATCGCCCGCGACAGAACGGTCGTGGCGTCGAGGTGGGCAAAGGTCGTGGCAGGCGCCGGGTCGGTAAGGTCGTCCGCGGGCACGTACACGGCCTGGATCGAGGTGATCGAGCCCTGCTTGGTCGAGGTGATGCGTTCCTGCATCGCGCCCATGTCGGTGGCCAGCGTCGGCTGGTAGCCCACGGCCGAGGGAATACGACCCAGAAGCGCCGACACCTCGGACCCCGCCTGCGTGAAGCGGAAGATGTTGTCGACGAAGAACAGAACGTCGGTCCCCGACTGGTCGCGGAACTGCTCGGCCAGCGTCAGGCCGGTCAGCGCAACGCGGGCACGGGCCCCCGGAGGCTCGTTCATCTGGCCGTAGACCAGCGCCACCTGGCTCTGTTCGAGGTTGTCGGGCTTGATGACCTCGGATTCGATCATCTCGTGGTAGAGGTCGTTGCCCTCACGGGTCCGCTCGCCCACACCGGCGAAAACCGAGTAGCCCGAGTGCACCTTGGCGATGTTGTTGATCAGTTCCATGATCAGAACCGTCTTGCCCACGCCGGCGCCGCCGAACAGGCCGATCTTGCCGCCCTTGGCGTAGGGCGCCAGCAGGTCGACCACCTTGATGCCGGTCACGAGGATTTCCGACTCGGTCGACTGTTCCTCGAACTCGGGCGCCGGCTGGTGGATGGCGCGGGTCTCTTTCGCCTTGATCGGCGCACCCTCGTCCACCGGCTCGCCGATCACGTTGATGATCCGGCCCAGCGTCGCGTCGCCCACCGGCACGCTGATCGGGCCGTCCATGTCGGTCACTTCCTGGCCGCGGACAAGACCCTCGGTCGCGTCCATCGCGATGCAGCGCACGGTGCTTTCACCAAGGTGCTGCGCCACTTCCAGAACCAGCCGCTTGCCGTTGTTGTCGCATTCCAGCGCGTTCAGAATCTCGGGCAGGTGGTCGCTGAACTGAACGTCCACCACGGCGCCGATCACCTGGGTGACTGTGCCTTTAGCGTTTGCCATGTTTCGTCTCCGGTTTTCGTCAGAGCGCTTCCGCGCCCGAAATGATTTCAATAAGCTCGTTGGTGATCACGGCCTGACGCGAGCGGTTATACTCGATGGTCAGCTTGTCGATCATCTCGCCGGCGTTGCGGGTGGCGTTGTCCATCGCCGACATCCGCGCGCCCTGTTCCGAGGCGCCGTTCTCCAGCAGCCCGCTGAAGATGGCGGTGGCCACGGCCCGCGGCAGAAGCTCGCGCAGGATCTCGTCCTCTCCGGGCTCGAAATCGTAGAACGCACCGTCATCCTGTGCCTGCTCGTCCCCGCCGACATCGGCCGGGATGACCTGCTGCATCGTCGGAATCTGGCTGACCACGTTCTCGAACCGCGAGAAGAAGATCTTCGCGACGTCGAACTCCTCGGCCTCGAACCGGTCGAGGATGTTGGCGGCCACGGCCTGCGCATCGGCATAGCCCACGTTGCGCACGTCGGACATGTCGACATGGTCGACGAACAGGTCCGAGTGATCCCGCTTAAGCGCGTCACGGCCCTTCTTGCCGACGGTGATGACCTTCACCGTCTTGCCGGCGGCCTTGAGCTTTTCGATCTCGGCGCGGGCCAGCTTGGCGATGTTGCCGTTGAAGCCGCCGCACAGGCCCCGCTCGGCGGTCATCACCACCAGCAGGTGGGTCTGATCGCTGCCGGTGCCGCGCAGAAGCTTCGGCGCGCTCTCGCTGTCACCGACCGAGGCGGCCAGCTTCGCCATCACGGCGTTGAACCGCTCCGCGTAGGGCCGGGCCATCTCGGCGGCATCCTGTGCCCGCCGCAGTTTCGCGGCGGCCACCATCTGCATGGCCTTGGTGATCTTGCGGGTCGACTTGACCGACTCGATCCTGTTTTTAAGGTCCTTAAGACTCGGCATTGCCTCGTCCCCCCTTATGCGAAGTCAGCGGCGAACTCGTCCAGCGCAGCCTTGAGCTTCTCCTCGGCGTCCCCGGCGATTTTCGGGTCTTCCTTGGTGATGTAGTCAAGCAGGTCCTGGTGCTTCGACCGCAGGTGGTTGAGCAGCCCGTCCTCGAACCGGCCGACCTCGCTCACCTTCAGCTTGTCGAGATAGCCTTTCGTGCCGGCATAGATGACACAGACGATCTCGGCGTTGGTCAGGGGCGAGTACTGCGGCTGTTTCATCAGCTCGGTCAGGCGGGCGCCCCGGTTCAGCAGCTGCTGGGTGGCGGCGTCGAGGTCCGACCCGAACTGGGCGAAGGCCGCCATCTCGCGATACTGGGCGAGCGACAGTTTCACCGGGCCGGCGACCGACTTCATGGCCGAGGTCTGGGCCGAAGAGCCAACCCGGCTCACCGACAGACCGGTGTTCACGGCCGGGCGGATACCCTGGTAGAACAGCTCGGTTTCAAGGAAGATCTGGCCGTCGGTGATCGAGATCACGTTGGTCGGAATGAAGGCCGACACGTCGCCGCCCTGCGTTTCGATGATCGGCAGCGCCGTCAGCGAACCCGAGCCGTTGTCCTCGTTCAGCTTGGCCGAACGTTCCAGCAGGCGGGAGTGAAGGTAGAAAACGTCGCCCGGGTAAGCTTCACGCCCCGGCGGACGGCGAAGCAGAAGCGACATCTGGCGATAGGCCACGGCCTGTTTCGACAGGTCATCGTACACGATCAGCGCGTGGCGGCCGTTGTCGCGGAAATGCTCGGCCATGGCGGTTGCCGAATAGGGCGCCAGGAACTGCATCGGCGCCGGGTCCGACGCGGTGGCGGCCACGACGATGGAGTATTCCATCGCGCCGTTCTCTTCCAGCTTCTTCACCAGCTGCGCAACGGTCGACCGCTTCTGGCCGACGGCCACGTAGACACAGTAGAGCTTCTGGCTCTCGTCGTCGCCGGCAGCCTCGTTATAGGTCTTCTGGTTCAGGATCGTGTCGAGCGCCACGGCGGTCTTGCCAGTCTGGCGGTCGCCAATGATCAGCTCGCGCTGGCCACGGCCGATCGGGATCATGGCGTCGACCGATTTCAGGCCCGTCGCCATCGGCTCGTGCACGGATTTACGCGGGATGATGCCCGGTGCCTTGGTGTCGGCCACGCCGCGGGTCTTGGCGCCGATCGGGCCCTTGCCGTCCAGCGGGTTGCCCAGCGCGTCCACGACCCGGCCCAGCAGCTCGTCACCGATCGGAACGTCCACGATCGACTTGGTGCGCTTGACGGTGTCGCCTTCCTTGATCTCGCGGTCCGAGCCGAAGATCACGACGCCGACGTTGTCGGTTTCGAGGTTCAGCGCCATCCCCATGACGTTGCCCGGGAATTCCACAAGCTCACCGGCCTGCACGTTGTCGAGCCCGTAAACCCGCGCGATCCCGTCACCGACCGAAAGAACCCGGCCGACCTCGGCCACTTCGGCCTCTTTGCCGTAGTTCTTTATCTGGTCCTTCAGGATCGCAGAAATCTCTGCAGCTTGGATACCCATTTATCCGACCTCTTTCATTGCGTTCTGGAGGGAGTTGAGGCGCGAGCGGATCGAGGTATCGATCATCTTCGAGCCCACCTTGACGATAAGACCGCCGATGAGGCTTTCATCGACGGTCGCATTGATATTGACGTCCTTGCCCACGGTGGCCTTGAGCGTCTTGGCAAGTTTCTCCGACTGGGTCTTGGTCAGCGCCTTGGCGCTGGTCACGTCGGCGGTCACCTCGCCCTTGTCCTCGGCGATCATCTCGCGCAGCTTCACGATCAGCTGCGGCAGCACGAAGAGGCGGCGCTTCTCGGCCATCAGGCCCAGCCCGTTCTTCAGCACCGGCTCGAGGCCCATCTTGTCGGCAATCGCCATGACCGCCGCCTTCTGCTCCGACCGGGGCACGACCGGGCTGGCGATCAGCTCGGCGAACTCGTCGCTGGTGTCCAGCGCGGCAGCAAGATCGGTGACGTTGGATTCAAGTTTCGCCAGAGACTTGTCGTCTTTCGAAATCTCGAAAATGGCGGTGGCATAGCGTTCGGCGATGCCGGAGGAGATCGAAGCTGGTTCGGACACGTCCACCCTTCCGATTTCTGGCCCCGGTTCAGCAAAATGACGGCATAGGGATGCCGTCGTCCGGGGGCGTTAGGACACGATGCCTGTCTGTAAACATCGAAATTCGGCTGGGGTGTAGCAGAGCCTTGCGGACCTAGCAAGCGGCTTGAAACCAACGGTATACAATTGAATACTGAGCGTTTTCAAAGGGTTAATCCTCCTGCGACCGAATGCGCATATTTTCCGCGAAGAAAAAGCTGTGGATTTCTTCACGAAACCGCGATTCCTTCGCGCGACGACCCCGCAGAACGCCTTGCTGCAAAGGCATGTCGTTAGCGCCACCATCCCTCGCGGCTCGGCGAGGCCGTTCGCAAGGACAGGTGCGCGCACCGACGTAATACCGACAAAATACCGACGTGATACCGACGTCACACCGGCTTGGCCTCTGGCTTCGGTTGAAGCACCCCCAGCGGCTTTCTCACTGTCTCTCTCAGCCCCGGCCCAAGCGGCGCCTGAACCCGTTTCGTCGCCATCACCAGCAGCACCCCGCCCGCCGCCACCACCGACAGCGAGCCGCCCAGCTTCTCCCACATCCCCGAGGTCTTGCGCCAGAACCGCTTCTCCGACGGCGGCTGGAACAGGGTCGTGGCATGGCCCTCGGGCAGGAAATTGTGCGATTTCAACTGGTTCTCAAGCTGGCTCTGTGTATAGGGCCGGCCGAAGCCGAACGGCGTCCGGTCACTCCGCGACCACAGGCCCGCCCGGTTCGGCACGATGAACAGCGCCGATCCCCCGGGCCCCAGAACCCGCCAGCATTCCTCCAGCAACGCGCTCGGCTGCTCGCTCGTCTCCAGCCCGTGCACCACCAGCAGCTTGTCGACGTGCCCGGTCTCGACCGGCCACCACGTCTCCTCGCACAGAACCGAGACGTTCGGCATCCCCTGCGGCCACCCGATCACCCCCTGCGGCGCCGGCATGCAGGCGATGACCCGTTTGCTTTCAGCGAGGTAGGGCCGCAGGAACGGCACCGCGAACCCGAAGCCCAGCACCGTCTGCCCCTTGGCCTCGGGCCAGAACGTCTGCACCTCGGCGCGGATGATCTTCTGCGCAGCCCGGCCCAGCGCACTGCGGTAATAGAAATTCCTAAGATCCTGCACATCAAGATGCATTGCAGCCGCTGTCCCGATCAGTCAGTCTGAAGGGTATCAGTAACCGGCGAATGGGGAAACACAATGACACTTCAGATCGAAACCGTTCCCTGCCTGTCCGACAATTATGCCTACCTCGCGCATGATCCGGACACCGGCGAGACCGCGGTGATCGACGTGCCCGAGGCGGCCCCGATCCTGAAGGCGCTGGCCGACAAGGGATGGACCGCGACACAGGTCCTGCTCACCCACCACCACGCCGACCACGTGCAGGGGCTCGACGACATCCTCGCCAAACACGACGCCAGGGTCGTGGGCGCCGCCGCCGACGCCCACCGCCTCCCGCCGCTCGACACCGCCGTTAAGGAAGGCGAAACCATTCGCATCGGCAACGAGAGCGGCGAGGTGATCGACGTCTCCGGCCACACCGTCGGCCACATCGCCTTTCACTTCCCCGGCTCCAGGGTCGCCTTCACCGCCGACAGCCTGATGGCATTAGGCTGCGGCCGGGTGTTCGAGGGGACCATGCCGCAGATGTGGGAGAGCCTGCAGAAACTGGCGGCCCTGCCACCCGACACCACCATCTGCTCGGGCCATGAATACACCGCCGCCAACGCCCGTTTCGCCCTGACCATTGATCCCGACAATCCCAAGCTTATATCCCGTTCAGAGGCGGTCGAAACAGCCCGGGCGAACGGCCAACCCACCGTGCCCTCCACCCTCGCCGAAGAGCTCGCCACCAACCCGTTCCTGCGTGCAGGGGATGCGCGCATTCAGGACCATCTGGGACTGACAGGCGCCAACCCGGCCGAGGTCTTCGCCGAAATCCGGACGCGCAAGGACAATTTCTGAAAATCCCCGACCGTTTCCGGCCGGGCACAAAATAGGTGCAAAACCTCAATAACGTTTAGAAATGTGATCGGATGCCGCGAAAAAATACTTGAAGGACCCGGCAGATCGACCAAACTTTAAACCTATGAGGTCAAGACTCCGGGCAAGCCCCGGACGCAGATCAGAAGGAGCACAGGAAAGTGCCATCATTCTCGACGACACTGGAGCAGGCAATTCACGCGGCCCTCGCGCTGGCCAACGCGCGGCGGCACGAATTTGCGACGTTGGAACATCTTCTGTTGGCGCTGATCGACGAGCCCGACGCCTCGCGCGTCCTCAAGGCATGCTCGGTCGACACCGAAGATCTGCGCGCGACGCTTGTGGAATTCATCGACGAGGATCTGTCGAACCTTGTCACCGACATCGACGGCTCCGAGGCGGTGCCCACCGCCGCCTTCCAGCGCGTGATCCAGCGCGCGGCCATCCACGTGCAGTCCTCCGGCCGCACGGAAGTGACCGGCGCCAACGTGCTGGTCGCCATCTTCGCCGAACGCGAAAGCAACGCCGCCTACTTCCTGCAGGAACAGGACATGACCCGCTACGACGCGGTCAACTTCATCGCCCACGGGGTGGCCAAGGACCCGGCCTATGGTGAAACCCGCCCCGTGCAGGGTGTCAGCGACATGGACAACGAGAAATCCAAGTCCGAAAGCAGCGGCCCCGAGGCCGTGGAACAGGGCGAAAGCGCCCTGGCCAAGTACTGCGTCGACCTGAACGAGAAATCCCGCCGCGGCGATGTCGACCCGCTGATCGGCCGCGACCACGAGGTCGAGCGCTGCATCCAGGTGCTCTGCCGCCGGCGCAAGAACAACCCGCTCCTCGTGGGCGACCCGGGCGTCGGCAAGACCGCCATCGCCGAGGGGCTCGCGCACAAGGTCGTACAGGGTGAAACGCCGAAAGTTCTTTCGAAAACAACGATTTACTCGCTCGACATGGGCGCGCTGCTGGCCGGCACGCGGTATCGTGGCGACTTCGAGGAACGCCTGAAAGCGGTCGTGACCGAGCTCGAGGCGCACCCCGACGCGGTGCTCTTCATCGACGAGATTCACACCGTGATCGGCGCCGGCGCCACCTCCGGCGGCGCGATGGATGCCTCCAACCTCCTGAAGCCCGCGCTTCAGGGCGGCAAGCTGCGCTGCATGGGCTCCACCACCTTCAAGGAGTTCCGCCAGCATTTCGAGAAGGACCGCGCGCTCAGTCGCCGGTTCCAGAAGATCGACGTGGTCGAGCCCACGGTCGAGGACGCGATCAAGATCCTCAAGGGCCTCAAGCCCTATTTCGAGGATCACCACAGCGTCAAGTACACCAATGACGCCATCAAGTCGGCGGTGGATCTCTCGGCCCGCTACATCAACGACCGCAAGCTGCCCGACAAGGCCATCGACGTCATCGACGAGGCCGGCGCGGCCCAGCATCTTGTCGTCGCCTCCAAGCGGCGCAAGTCCATCGGTCCGAAGGAAATCGAGGCCGTGGTCGCCAAGATCGCGCGCATCCCGCCGAAGAACGTCTCGAAGGACGACGCAGAGGTGCTCAAGGATCTCGAAGGCGCCCTCAAGCGCGTGGTCTTCGGGCAGGACAAGGCCATCGAGGCCCTGTCGAGCGCCATCAAGCTGGCCCGTGCCGGCCTGCGCGAACCCGAGAAGCCCATCGGCAACTACCTCTTCGCCGGCCCGACCGGTGTGGGGAAAACCGAGGTCGCCAAGCAACTGGCCGACTCGCTCGGCGTGGAACTGCTGCGCTTCGACATGTCGGAATACATGGAGAAACACGCGGTCTCCCGCCTGATCGGCGCGCCTCCGGGCTACGTGGGCTTCGACCAGGGCGGCCTTCTGACCGACGGGGTGGACGAACATCCGCACTGCGTTCTCCTTCTCGACGAGATCGAGAAGGCCCACCCGGACGTGTTCAACATCCTCCTGCAGGTGATGGACCACGGCAACCTGACCGACCATAACGGCCGCACGGTGAACTTCCGCAACGTGGTGCTGATCATGACCTCGAACGCCGGGGCGACGGAACAGGCCAAGGCCGCCATCGGCTTCGGCCGCGACCGCCGCGAGGGCGAGGATACCGAGGCGATCGAACGCACCTTCACCCCGGAGTTCCGCAACCGGCTCGACGCGGTCATCTCCTTCGCGCCGCTGCCGAAAGAGGTGATTCTGCAGGTGGTCGAGAAGTTCGTCCTGCAACTGGAAGCCCAGTTGCTTGACCGGAACGTGACCATCGAACTGACCGAACCCGCCGCCGCATGGCTTGGCGAGAAGGGCTACGATGACAAGATGGGCGCGCGCCCGCTGGGCCGCGTCATCCAGGAGCATATCAAGAAACCGCTCGCCGAAGAGCTTCTGTTCGGCAAACTGTCCAAGGGCGGCATCGTCAAGGTTGGAGTCAAGGACGGCAAGATCGATCTTCAGTACGAAGGTCCGAGCCGTCCCCGGCTGTCGGGAAAAAAGCCGCCACTTCTGACGGCTGACTAGTGTCACCGTCGCGGATTGCGGCACTGATTGGCGCGGCCCTCTGGGCCGCGCCTTCGTTTGCGGAGCCCCCGCAGCTTTCCCTCCCCATCGACTGCACCCTCGGGCAGACCTGCTTCATCGAGGATTACGTCGATGCCGATCCGGGGCCTGGCCAGCACGATTACACCTGCGGCCTAAAAAGCCGCGACGGCCACCGCGGCACCGATATCGCCCTGCTGTCATTCGAAGCCATGGAAAGCGGCGTCGCCGTCCTCGCCGCCGCTCCCGGCCGCGTCGCCGCCCTGCGCGACGGCATGGCCGATATCGCCGTCACCGACGCAACCCGCGACACCATCCGCGGCCGCGAATGCGGCAACGCCGTGCGCCTCGACCACGGCGACGGCTGGCAGACCCTCTATTGCCACATGAAGAACGGCTCGCTCACCGTGCGCGACGGGCAAAGCGTGGCGGCAGGCGACACGCTCGGGCTGGTCGGGCTGAGCGGGTTGACCAACACCCCGCATATCCACCTGACCGTGCTGAAGGATGGCGAGATCATCGACCCCTTCCGGCCCGACACCAGGCAATGCGGCGCCGGCACCGGCAACGGCCTCTGGAAGACTGCCCCCGCCTACACGCCCACCGGCCTTTTCACCGCCGGCTTTTCCACCGCCGTGCCCACGCTCGACGATGTCCAGACCGGCGCCGCCCGCGTCACGCAGACCACGCCCGGCGACGCCCTCGTCCTCTATGGCCACGTCTTCCATGCCGAACCGAACGACACGCTGACCCTCTCCGCCACCGGCCCCGGGGGCGAGGTCTTCACCCGCACCGTCACCCTGATCGCCCCGCAACCCCAGCTGTTCCGCGCCTATGGCCGCCGCAGCCCCGACGGCGGCTGGCCCGCGGGCCAGTATCGCGGCTACGTCACGCTGAAACGCGGCGACACCCTCATTGCCGCCCGCCACGCCGACATAACCGTCGGCCAATAGTCCTTATTTCTCGGTGATCTTCAGCTCGATCCGCCGGTTCTGCGCCCTGGCCTCTTCGGTTTTCGCGGTGTTCACCGGCTGATACTCCCCGAACCCGTTCGCCGACAGCCGCTCGGGGTCCATCCCGAGGTCGTCGATCATGTAGCGCACCACCGACAGCGCCCGCGCCTGGCTCAGGTCCCAGTTATCCTCGAATTGCCGGCTGTTGCGGATCGGGATGTCATCCGTGTGCCCGTCGACCTGCAAAACCCAGTCGATGCCTTCCGGTATCTCGTCGGCCACCCCGCGCAGGATGTTCACCACCTTGGCAATCTCGGTCTTCCCCGCCTCTTCCAGCTCGGCCTCGGCCGGCGCGAAGAGCACCTCCGACGAGAACACGAACCGGTCGCCCACGATCCGCACGCCCTCCTGGTTGCCCAGCACCTCGCGCAGCCGCCCGAAGAAATCCGAGCGGTATTTCTCGAGGTCCTCGTTCTGCGCCTGAAGCGCGTTGCGCTCCTCCTCCAGCCGCCTGGCCTTTTCCTCTTCCAGCTGCCGGCGCCGGCGTTCCTCGGCCGCGGCCCGGGCCAGCGCGACGTTCAGGTCTTCCCCCAACGATTCAATCTGCACGTTCGCCGCCGCCTCGCGCGCCTTGGCGTCATCCAGCAGCGCCCGCAACTCGCCCAACTGCTGCCGAAGCGACGCCACCTGACGGTTCAGCAATTCCTGCTGCTTCTGCGCCTCCGATGCCAGGTCGGCCTGCTTCTCGCGCCCCGCCTCGGCCTCGGCCAGCTTGCGCCGCGCCTCTTCCAGCAGGATCTGGCGCTCCTCGGCCTTGCTGATCTCGGCCTGCGCATCGCGCTCGGCGGCCAGTTTCGCGGCCAGTGCCTGTGCCAGCTGATCGCGGATATCCTCGACCTCCTCGTCGCTCGCGGCGGCCTGTTTCTCGGCCGCCAGCTTGGCAGCCAGCGCGGCGGCCAGTTGCTTGCGCACGTCCTCGGAACTCACCGCTTCGGCCTCGGCGGCCTCGTTCGCCGCCAGCACCTCGGCCAACCGCCGGCGCACCTTCTGCAACGCCTCCTCGGTCCGGTTCAGCCGCGCCTGCAACTCAGCGATCAGGTCGGCATCCTCGACCGCCTCGTTCTCGGCGGCGGTCTTCGCGGCCAGCGCCTCGGCCAGCTTCTCCTCGAGGCTCTGCGCCTCGCCCGCCAGTGTCTCGCGCTCGTCCCGCAACGCGGCCAACTGGGTTTCCAGCCGCGCCAGCCGCTCCTCCAGTTCCGCGCTGGCCGTACCGGCCTCCGACTGGGCCTCCCGCGCCGCCGCCAGCCGGGTTTCCAGATCGGCCTTCTCCTGCGCCAGCGCCTCGACCGAGGCCTGCGCCTGCGAGAGCTGCGTTTCCAGCTCCACCTGCCGCGCTTCCAGTTCCTCGCCCGAAGCCTGCGCCTGCGCCAGTTCGGCCCGCAGGTCCTCCGTTTGGCTGGCTTCGCCCTGCGACGCCTCCAACTGCGATTTCAACGCCACGGTCTCGTCCTGCAAGGCCCGTCCCACCGCCTCGGCCTGCGACAGCTGCGTTGCAAGGTCATCGCGTTCCGCCGTCAGCGCCTCCGCCTCGGCCTCGGCCTCCGCCAGCCGGGTTTCCAGCGCGCTCACGCCCGCCAGCTCCGCTTCCAGCGCGGCCAGCCGTTCCTCCAGCTCGCCCCTTGTCGAAGTCAGCGCCTCCTGCGATTGCGCCAGCTTCGCCTGCGCCGTCTCGGCCTCGGCCTGAGCGGCCGCCAGCGCGATCTCGGCCGACGCGATGCGTTCCTCCAGCGTCCGGTTCTCTTCCGCCCGGCCCTCCGCAAGGCTCTGCGCCTCGCTCAGCTCAAGCCGCAGCTCGTCCAGCGTCTTGCCCTTGTCCTCTGCGTCCGCCAGCGCGGCGGCCAATTGCGCCTCGAGGTCACCCAGCGTACTGGCCCGCGCCACCGCGTTGCCCTCGGCCTCCGATACCTGCTCTTCCAGCTCCGCGATCCGGGCATCCTTCTCGTCGATGGCCAACTGCGCGGTGGTCAACTCCTCGCTGATCTGATCCTGCGCCAGCAGCGCGGCGGCCAGTTGGATATCCAGATCCTCCTCGGCATTCTCCGCCGCCGCCAGCAGGGTCAGCGTCTCCTCGGCCCGGCGCCGCTCTTCCTCCAGCGCCAGCGTCATCGAGGTGAGCTCGGTCTCGGCATTCTCCAGCTTCTCGCGCAGCGCCTCCGCCGCAGCCGCCTCGGCCAGCCGCAGCTTCTCTTCCTCGCTCAGCTCTGCCTCGAGCGTCTCGACCTGCCCCGACAGGCTGGCAACCTCCGCCTGCTCCTCGGTATAGCGCCGCCGCAGATCGGCAATCAGCGCCTCAAGCGCCTCGCGCCGGGCGGCGGCAAGGCGGGCCTCTTCGGTCTGGGCGTCGATCTCCTCGCGCATGTTGGCCAGCGCAAGGTTCAGCTGCTCCTGCTCCGAAAGCAATTCCTCCTGCCGGTCCTCCAACTCGGCGATGGTGCCGAGGTTGGTTTCGCGGTCCGACAACAGGCTCGCCACTTGCTCCTCGAAACTGGCGATGCGCGACTGCGCGGCGGCCAGCGCCTCGGCCTGTTCCTCGCGCTCCTGCCGCAGGCTGTCGATCAGGGCGGTCTGCTGCTCCTGCTGCTGGCGGGCGGCGGTCAACGTGCTGGTCAGCTCGCCCACCCGTTCGCTCAGCGTGGCGCTGCGGTCCTGTTCCAGCCCCAGCGCACGGCTCAGCGCCGCCACCTCCGCCGAGAGCTCGTCAAGCTTGCTGGCCTGCCCGCTGATCGTCTCGCGCAGCACGAACTGCACGACCATGAAGATCGTCAGCACGAACATCAGCACCAATAGAAGGCCGGTCATCGCATCCACGAAGCCCGGCCAGATCGAGGATTGAAAGCGTTGTCCTGTGCGGCGGGACAGGGCCATGGATCAGCCCTCCCGCTCCGTCTTGCCGGCGTCGGGCCTGACGCGAAGTGCGGCGCGGGCGCGCCCGCTCTCGGCATTGCGCAACTGGTTGAAGATCTTGGTCAGCGCCGCAAGGTCGGTGCGGATCTCGGTCATCGTCTCCTGCCGCCCGGCGCTGATCTCCTCGAGGATGCGCAGCATCTGCACGTCGATCGACCGCAGGCGCATCCGGCTTTCGGCATCGAGGCCGGTCTCGCCAAGCGACTCGTTGCGCGCCTCAAGCGTAGAAATCAGGCGTTCCTGCCCGTTCGCCACCTGCATCAGCGCGGTGTTGACCGGATTCGCCTCGCTCATCCGGTGGGTCAGCCGCTCGATCGAATCCGCCAGAACGCCCAGCTTCTCATCCACCATCGCCCGGCTCACATCCGACTGGCTGACCATCTGCTGCATGGCGTCCATCTGCTCGGATATATGTTCGAGGAAGCCGGCCATCGCGCTCTGGTCGCCCCCGCCTTCCCCGTCGCCCGAGGCAAAGCCCACGCGGGTGATCGACGACATCCACTCTTCCAGTTCGCGGTAGAACCGGTTCTGCCCATGGCCCGCGAACAGCTCCAGCAGCCCCACCACCAGCGACCCCGCCAGCCCGAGCAGCGACGAGGCGAAGGCCACGCCCATGCCGCCCAACTGCGCCTCGAGCCCGGTCATCAGCCGGTTGAACACCTCGACCCCGCCCTCGCCCTCCTGCGGGGCAAGGCTGCGGATCGTGTCGACCACCGCCGGCACGGTCGTGGCAAGGCCATAGAACGTACCCAGAAGGCCAAGGAAAATCAGCATGTTGACGATATAGCGGGTGATCTCCCGCGCCTCGTCGATCCGCTGTGCGACCGAGTCGAGGATCGACCGTGCGGAGGTCGAGGCGATCTGCATCCGCTTGCCCCGGCGCTGCCGCATCAGCGTCGCCAGCGGCGCCAGCAGCCGCGGCGCGCCCGAGGTATCGCTGGCCTGGTGATCCTGCGCGTATTCCTCGATCCACCGGACCGAGGTGATCAGCTGGAACACCTGCCAGAAACACGCCACCACGCCGATGAAGAATACGAAAACGATGAACCCGTTGAGATACAGATTCGACTGGAATACCGGCAACACCCGGGGCAGGGCCACAAAGGCCCCGAACCCGGTCAGCCCGAGCACGATCAGCATCAGCGTGATCTGACGGACTGGCTGTGAAAACTGCGGCTCGACCTCACGGTCCGGCTGGTCCATATGGACGGCTCCCGGCTCTGACGGTTCTTGGCGCCACACTACGATTTATATGGTGTCAAGCCAAGGATTTATCCCACGATCTGGCGCACCCGTTTTGCCAGCCACTCAAGGTCCTCATCCTCCAGCCCGAGCTCTTTCAGATGGCTCGTCGTGTTGTAGAGGTACTCGGTATTCGGCCCCCGCCCGCCGACCGCGTGGGCGATCATCTGCGCCTGCTCTTCCAGCGGCATCCCGCCGCAATACTGGTCGTGCGCGGCATCGATCACGTAGGTCACCGCCTCGACCTTGCGGCCATCGGTCAGCTCCAGCGACAACTCCTTCTCCAGGTAGGCCGACGAGATCAGCTCCCGCTCGCGCAGGTACTCCAGCACCTGCGCCTCTTCCGGCTCGTTCACCTTCAGGGCCACGCCCGTGCAATGCGCGCCCTCGGCCTCGTCCAGCGCCAGCACAAGCCCCGGCTTCTCCTCGGTGCCGCGATGGTGGATGCTGCGCATGCAGAAGCTGCGGTGATAGCCGGGCAGCGTGGCGATCACCTCCTCGCGCGGCTTGAAGCCGGGGTTCCACAGCAGCGAGCCGTAGCCGAATACCCACATCGTCATTTTGCCTGTTCCTCGCTCTTTCAAGGCCTTAAACACCATCGAAAGACCCTATGAAAGAGGCACCGGGCAGATGCGTATTTTGTTGACCCTGATCCTGATCGCGGCGGCGGCATGGTCGGGGTACTGGTATATCGGCAAGACCGGCGTAACCGAGGGGTTCTCGGCCTGGCTCGAGGCACGGCGCGCCGAGGGGTGGGCGGCCGAAACCGGCACGCTGGAAACGAAAGGCTTCCCCAACCGGTTCGACACCACCTTTACCGACATCACCCTCGCCGACCCCGAAACCGGGCTGGCGTGGGAAGCGCCGATGTTCCAGATCCTCGCGCTCAGCTACAAGCCGAACCACGTCATTGCCGTCTGGCCGGATCAGCAGATGGTCGCCACACCGCAGGAAAAGTTCGACGTGGAAAGCAGCGACATGCGCGCCAGCGTCGTGGTCGGCGCCGACCTGTCCCTGCCGCTGGAACGCACTACCCTCACGGCCGAGGAACTGGTCGTGACCCCCCGCTCCGCCGATCAGCCGACCCGGGCAAAGGCGGTGCGTGTCGCCGCCGAGCGCGTGGCCGCCCACCCCTCGACCTACCGGCTGGGGCTGGCCGCCGAGGGCCTTTCGCCGGCGCTGGAATGGCGCGTGCGGCTCGACCCGGCAGGCAAACTGCCGGAACGATTCGACGCGTTCGAGGCCGACGTCACCGTCGAATTCGACAAGCCTTGGGACCGCTCCGCCATCGAAGAAGCCCGCCCCCAGCCGCGCCGCATCGACATCCGCCTCGCCAAGGCCCGCTGGGGCCGGCTGGAACTTCAGGCAGCGGGCGAGGTGACGGTCGATGACCAGGGCTTCCCGGTCGGCGACGTCACGGTCAAGGCCCGCAACTGGCGCGACATCCTCAAGATGGCCGTGGACTCCGGCGCGCTCCCCGATGCCATCGCCGGCACGCTGGAAGACGGGCTGGGCCTGATCTCGCAGATGGCGGGCAACCCCAAGACGCTCGACATTCCGCTGAACTTCAAGGGTGGCAAGGTCCGTCTCGGGCCGGTGCCGCTGGGCGATGCCCCTCGCCTCCGCCTCAGATAGCCGCAGGCGGCGGAATGCGCTTGCTCCGCCGCCGGCAAGCGGATTAGTCCTTCCGACATGACCGGCTGGATTGCCAGAACCCTCGTCGCGCTGATCGTGGCGCTCGGCCTCCTCGTGCCACAGGGCGCGGGGGTTGCGGCGGCGCTCGGCCTGACCTTTGACCGTGTCATGGTCATCTGCACCGGTGACGGGCTGCGCACCCTGCGCTTCGACGCTGACGGCAACCCGGTCGAGGTCTCGGACAGCCCCGACACCTGCGCGCTGGTCCACGCCGCCGATACCGCCGAGCCGGTTCTGCCGGCCCCGGCCACGCAGCCGCTGATCCCGGCACCCGCCACGGTGACAGCCCGCCCCGCGCGGGCCCTGCCGTCTGACCACTCTCCGTCCCTGCCCCGGGCTCCTCCGGCCGCCTGATCCCTGAACACTACCCTTGCAAAGTCACGCCGCCATCCCTTCGCGGCCACGAGTCGACACGGAGAGACACATGAAAACCCTAATCGCAACCACCCTCGCCCTCGCCCTGCCGAGCCTTGCCGCGGCACATGACTACATGCTGGGCGACCTTCAGATCATTCACCCCAGGGTCTTCGCCACCGCCGCCACGGCAAAGACCGGCGGCGGCTACGTCACCATCGCCAATGACGGCGAAACCGACGACGCCTTGATCGGCGTGCGCGGCGACTTCCCGAAGGTCGAGGTGCACGAGTCCTACGAGGAAGACGGCGTCGCCCGCATGCGCCATATCGAGAAGCTTGCGATCCCCGCCGACGACATCGTCGAACTCGCGCCGGGCGGCTATCACGTGATGTTCATGGGGCTCAGCGACCCGTTCGAGGTCGGCGACGAGATCCCCCTCACCCTGATCTTCGAAAAGGCCGGCGAAATCGACATCGTCTTCAAGGTCGAGGAACGCAGCGGCGACGACCACGGCTCGCATTCCGAATAGCGCTCTGCGCCGCGGCTCTCACCGGGCCGCGGCCCGCCCGCCTTAGCGGCAGTAGGCCCCCGACCGGTAATTCGCCGTGTCGAAGTGGAAATGGTCCTGGTGGAAACGATCCGATTCCGGCCCCAGCACCGTGCCGAAGGGCCCGCAGGCCGACTCGTGCAGCCGCCGAAGGACGCGCCCCTTGCGGCCATTGCCCCAATCCGCAAGCACCGAGATCTCGCTGCCGTCCCGCAGGTGAAAGGCCGAGATATCGATCGCCCGCCCCTTGCCATGCTCCGAGACCTTGGCGCCCGGCTTGTGGTTCCGGGTTCGGCAGACGTAATGCGCGGCCACCCGAAGTTCCTGAACGCCGCCACCCATGTTGCCGACGATCTGGTCCATGTCGCGCTGGACCCATGCGTTCAGCACCCGCGCGGTGTTGCATTCCATGATCGCCGGCTGGCTTAGCAAAACCCCGCCGACACGGGTGACTTCGACCGCGTTCTCGATGCCGCAAATGGCGCTGGCGCCGTCGACCTCGCCCACCACCGACCCTTTGATCGCGGGCTGGCCACAGACCGATCCGCGGCTCGAAACCTGCTCATCGTCGCGCCCGCCGAACGCCCCGCATCCCATCAGGATCAATGGGATAACCCAAATGAAACGCATATGTCTCAGCCTCTTTTCACTCGTCCGAAGTCTGGTGCATCGGTATCCTGCCCGGCCTCGATGATACCACGCCGAATGGCCCGGGTGCGAGTGAAATAGTCGAAAAGATGCTGGCCGTCACCCGTGCGAATGGCGCGCTGCAGGGCGAAAAGTTCCTCGGTGAACCGCCCGAGGATCTCCAGCGTCGCCTCCTTGTTGTGCAGGAAGACGTCGCGCCACATGGTCGGATCGCTGGCGGCGATCCGGGTGAAATCGCGGAAACCGGCGGCGGAATAGCGGATCACCTCGCTGTCGGTCACCCGGCGAAGGTCATCGGCCACGCCCACCATCGTGTAGGCGATCAGGTGTGGCGCATGGGACGTCACGGCGAGCACGAGATCATGATGCTCGGCATCCATCTCCTCGGTCTTGGCGCCCATTCCCTGCCAGAAGCGTTCCAGCCTTTCTACCGCCTCGCGATCGCTGCCCTCGACCGGCACGATAAGCGTGAACCGGTTCTCGAACAGCTCGGCAAAACCCGAGCGCGGGCCCGAATGCTCTGTGCCCGCCAGCGGGTGGGCCGGCACGAAATGCACGCCCTCGGGCAGGTGCGGCGCCACCGCCTCGATCACGTCCTTCTTGACCGAGCCCACGTCGCTCACCGTCGCGCCGGGCTTTAGCACCGGCGCGATTTCCGCGGCCACGGCGCCCATCGCGCCCACCGGCACGCAAAGCACCACGAGGTCGGCCCCCTCCACGGCCTCGGTCGCGCTGTCGCAGACCCGGTCGCACAGCCCGATTTCGCGCGCCACGTCGCGGGTTTCGGCCGACCGCGCATAGCCCGTCACCTCGCCCGCCAATCCTGCACGCTTCATCGCCCAGAACATCGACGAGGCAATCAGCCCCAGCCCGATCAGCGCCACCCGGTCATAGACCCGGCTCATCGCGCCCCCTCCTTGAACTGGCCGATGGCATGGGCCACCCGCCGGCAGGAAGGCTCGTCGCCTACGGTGATACGCAGGCAATGCGGCAGGTTGTACCCCGCCACCCGCCGCACGATCAGCCCCTCGGACTTGAGGTAATCGTCACAGGCCTCGGCCTCTTCCCGGCTGGCGAAGCGGGCCAGGATGAAATTCGCGGTCGAGGTATCCGACGGCACCCCCTTCTCGGCCAGCGCCTCGGCCAGCCACGCCCGCAGGCGCGTGTTGTCGGCCCGGCATTTCGCGGCCCATTCGGCGTCCCGCACCGCTGCCTCTGCGGTGACCAGCGCGGCGGTCGACAGGTTGAACGGCCCGCGGATGCGGTTCAGCACGTCGATCACGTGCGCCGGGCCATAGCCCCAGCCCACGCGCAACCCGCCCAGCCCGTAAAGCTTCGAGAAGGTCCGCGTCATCACCACGTTGTCGCGCATGTCCACCAGCGCGGCGCCGCCGTCGTAATGCTCGACATACTCGGCATAGGCCCCGTCCACCACCAGGAGCACATGCTTGGGCAACCTGTCGGCCAGCCTTGCCAATTCGGCCTCGCCGATCATCGTGCCGGTGGGGTTGTTTGGATTGGCGATGAAGACCAGTTTCGTCTTCTTGGTACAGGCGGCAAGGATCGCATCGACATCCGTCACCCGCTCGCGCTCGGCCACCTCCACGGGCGTCGCCCCGTTGGCCTGCGCACTGATCTTGTAGATCGCAAAGCCGTGCTCGGTATGGATCACCTCGTCGCCGGGCCCGGCATAGGCCTGGCACAGAAGGCTCAGGATCTCGTCGCTGCCCACGCCGCAGATCACCCGGTCGGCATCGAGCCCGTGCACCTCGCCGATCGCCTCCCGCAGCCGTTCGTGGCCGGTCGAGGGATAGCGGTGCAGGTCGAACCCGGCCTTGCGGAACGCCTCCTTCGCGGCCTCGCTTGGCCCGAACGGGTTCTCGTTCGAACTGAGCTTCACCACGTTCTCGACCCCGTCGACTTTCGACGAACCGCCCACGTAGGGCGAGATATCCAGGATACCCGGCTGCGGCTTGATTTTCGTCATGAGCTTGCTCCTTCCGGGCCTTGTATCGGCGGGAAATCGCCTTGGCCAGAACAAACAAAAAGGCCGCGGCGGTCCCCCGTCGCGGCCCTTCGGCTGTTGCAGAAACGCCTTAGTTCTGCGCGTAGAATTCGATGACGAGGTTCGGTTCCATCATCACGGGATAGGGCACGTCGCCCAGGCCCGGCGTCCGCACGAACTTGGCGGTCATCTTGGTGTGGTCGGCCTCGATGTAGTCGGGCACGTCACGCTCGGCCAGTTGCACGGCTTCCAGCAGGACGGCCAGTTGTTTCGAACGGTTGCGCACCTCGACGACATCGCCTTCCTTCACGCGGTAGGAGGGGATGTTGACCTTCTGGCCGTTCACCCGCACGTGGCCGTGGTTCACGAATTGGCGGGCGGCGAACATGGTCGGCACGAATTTCGCGCGGTAGACCACGGCGTCAAGCCGGCGCTCGAGCAGGCCGATCAGGTTCTCGCCGGTGTCGCCGCGCACACGCTCGGCCTCGGCATAGATGCGGCGGAACTGCTTCTCGGTCAGGTCGCCGTAATAGCCCTTCAGCTTCTGCTTGGCGCGCAGCTGCAGACCGAAGTCGGACATCTTGCCCTTGCGGCGCTGGCCGTGCTGGCCGGGGCCGAATTCGCGGCGGTTGACGGGGGATTTCGGACGGCCCCAGATGTTTTCGCCCATCCGGCGGTCGATTTTGTACTTGGCAGACGTGCGTTTGGTCACGGCTGATCTCCTTCGTTCAGGGTTTCGAAGGGCGTTGTCCTCTCCCCGGATTTGGCCGGGGTGACAGGGATCCCCTCGCGGGGGCCACCAACACCAATGAAAGCGCGCTTATACAGCCACGCGAGACAGTGTCAACCGCGGAAAACACGGCAAACCCTCCCGCCCTTCTTCTGGCCGGAAATATCCCGGGGGGAGCGTTGAAATCTCCAGATTTCAACGCGGGGGGCAGCGCCCCCACTTAACCCGGCCCATTAGGCCGCCTCGTGCATCAGGATCGCCGCCTCCGAGGTATTCAGGTTTCGCCGCGCGAACCCGCCATAGGCCCTCGGCTCGTGCTCCAGCCCCGGGTTGATCGCCAGAAGCCGTGCCCTGTCGCCGGGGTCCAGCGTCGACAGCGCGGCCGAGGCCGGGTGAAAGCTCTCCGTCTCCACCCCGTTCGCCCACAGCACCTGGTGGCGGGGCAGCAGCAGGTGGATGTACGTCACCTCCCGCACGCTCCGATCGACCGTGATCGAGCCGTCATTCACGAGATCCTTGGCCGAAACCAGCACCTCCGGCGTGTTGAACAGCGCCCGCGCCACGGCCCCCTTCACAAGCATCCGGTGCTCGGGCGAGACCAGCAGTTCCTGGTCGGGCCGCTGCATGCCCAGCCCCCCGGCCCTGATCCTGACGGGGCGAAGCTGCGGCATGGCGAACAATCGAGCGCCGGTCATCCGCCGGCTGCCGATCCACTGCACCGGCTGGGCGCCGTTATCCTTGGTCTGCACGTAATCGCCCTCGCGGAACGCCTCGACCAGCCGCGGCCCCTCCGGCGTCTCGATCCGCGTGCCGGGAGTGAAACAGATCACCCCGCCCGTCTCCGGACCGGTGGCATTCTGCCCCAACCGGTCGAGCGAGTGATGCACCACCCACAGCTCGCACCGCTTGGGCGGAATGTCATCCACGAACATGACCAGCGGCGGCGCGCCGTATCCCACCGGCACCACCGTCACGTTGTAGGCCTTCAGCCCGTCCGTCACCACGAAGCCGGTATCGGCCAGTGGCCCGGCATCCTCCACCTCGTCGATGTTACGCGTGTCTGTCCTGGCCGCTGACACCAGCCGCCGGACAAGCTTGGCCGCGCAGCGGCGGCTTGTCCCGTTCCCATTTGCCCCTTCCAGCCGCAGCACACCGTTTGGCCCGTCAATCCGCACGATCTCGCCCTGCCACGACCATGTCGCGCCAACGGCGAGGGATTCGATTGGAGCGGCGGTCAAACCGTCCACTTCCGTCTGCGACCAGGAAATGACAAACGCGCCCCGAAAGCCCGTTTCCATCACCTGTCGTCCTGCCTCAGTCTCTTTTTTTATTGTGCAAAGCGTACCAAATGCGAATCACCTTGGAAACCCTTCACAAAGAACGTTTTTTCAGAATTTGATCCGTAGCTGCACGGAACCCACAACCTGTTCCTCGCGCTGCGTGCCGAATTCCTTGTCGAGCCACGTGAGCCCGTAGAACACGCTGCTGCCCGCCCGGCTGCGCCAATGCAGGCCGGCGCGCGCCCGGTTTCGCGTCTCGTTCAGCTGCACCGGGCCGCTCGACGGGATGAACTCGCTGCTGTGCACATAGGCCGTGTCCGCCCCCACCATCAGCGACAACCCGCTATAGGGCGCCTCCTGTATTACGCTGTAACGGTGGCCCGTGACCGGCGCCCTGACCAGCAGGCCGCCCTGCCCGAACTGCCCCAGCGTGAAGTCCGCGCCCGCCCGTACCAGCGTCTCGACCCCGGCCCGCGCCTCGACGAAGGGACGCAGCCGCGTCCGCTGGCCCAGCTGGAACTCCCGTCCCGCCTCGAACACCACCGCCGGATCGACATCGTTGCTGACTTGCGCCGCCTTCGTCGCGGGCGAGGCATCGCGGCCGCCCAGCACGTCGTGCAGTGCTTCCTGCACATGGTCGAGCTGTGTCATCGGTCCAGTCAGCACCAACTCGCCGCCAATCGCGTATTCGATGGCGTTCCGCCTGAAGTGGCTGTGCAGCCCGAAGGACAGCGCCTGCGCATAGACCCGGTCCAGCGGCGCCGGCGTGGCAAGGTTCTCCGGCCCCATCACCTCGGCATTGACGCGCAGCTCCCACACCTGGCCCAGCCCGTAATCCCCCTCCCCGGTCCAGCCCGGCGCCCACACGTGGCTCGACGCCATCGAGCCGGTACGCCAGCGGTCATGCCCATCGCCCAGCGAGTCATTGGTGACCAGCATGCCGAAACTATAGGGCCCGCGATCTTGCGCCATGGCCGGGATGGAAAGGGAAAAAATCACGCAAAGCGCGGCAAGAAGGCGTGTCATGAGTGCCGTAATCCTCAAATTCGCCCCCCGGCACCTGGGTGATAGCAAAGGCTGGCGGCAGAACGCCACCCTGTCCCGCGCAAACCGGGACCGGGGATTCGCGAATGCGGCGAAAGGGCCACAGGCAACGGGGCGCCGGCTGGCGCTTCGGGCTTAATGGGCGGCGACTCATAGGGCCAATGACAGAATTCAAGCCCCGTGAAGCGAACTCATGGCCGGCCCGGTATACGAAAAAGCAAATTTTGAATCGTTTATTTTCATGCGGTTAGGGGAAATACCGCGGATCGCGACATTAAGTGTCTTTACAACACTTATTGTTGGTGTCATATATACACCATCGAAACACGGCAATCACGCCACACACACAACACCACACCGAAAGGACCAACACAATGTTCAAGACCATCATCACCGCCGCCCTCTTCGCCACCGTCGCCGCCACCGCGAACGCCTCGATCTCCGACAGCTTCGACATCGACACCTCCTCCCTCGCCGCTCCCGCCGCCGGCCAGACCGTCACCGAGACCGAAAGCTTCGACACCGCCTATTACTGCGAGTGGGTCACCGTCTACGACTACTACGGCAACTGGGTCACCCTGTGGCAGTGCTACTGATCCCCCGCCTCTGAACCTCCCTCCCCTCCCTGAGCAACTGG
>Ga0189287_100225_pt1 | contig 23066 bp, 21 predicted proteins | sample UW86minimetaG_FD_130319 | JGI IMG/M metagenome (GOLD analysis project Ga0189287, IMG submission 130319) | Marine microbial communities from the Costa Rica Dome - UW86 mini metaG | ecosystem: Environmental > Aquatic > Marine > Oceanic > Photic zone | place: Costa Rica: the Eastern Pacific... | reverse complement strand
GCCCGAGACTTCGGCGATGCCGATGGGGCCGGACATGTTGCAGCTGCTGATCTGGCGGGTGATCATGTGGTAGAGGCCCGAGACCGAGCCGGAGATCACCTGCCCGACCTGCGCGGTGCCGTTGGCCAGCGCGTCGATGGGGCCAAGCCGTTCGGTGGCGGGCTCGAAGGCGAGGCCGCCGACGATGCCGATGCGCCACTGGGTGCGGAAGCCGCCCTCGTCCTGCGGCTCGTCCACGCGGCGGGGCGCGAGGGCGAACTCGAGCGTCTCGCCGTCGCGCCACACGTCGAGCTGAAGCACGCGGCCTTCGGAGGTTTCGACCAGTTCCTGGAGTTGCGCAAAAGACACGATCGGCTGGTCATCGACGGCGGTGATGACGTCGCCCTGTTTCATGTCGATGTCGTAGGCCGCCGATTGCGGCGAGAGCTGCACCACGTGCGGCGGCATCGGGTACGGCCCCTGAACGGTGATCAGGTCGCCATCGCGGCGGACCTCGTAATCGAGCAGGTCCTCCTGCGGCAGGGCGTCGATGAAATCCTGGAAACCCTCGCCGCTTTCGGCGTCGCGGGCGGGCACCTCCTGCCCTTCGATTCGGACCAGTTCGTCGCCGGGCTGCAGGGTGATCCCCTCGACCGGAAGGTCGGTCAGTTCGCCCACGGCCAGGGGTTCGGCCACCTTGCCCTGGGCCATCATGACGGCGGTGAAGACGATGATGGAGAGGATGAAGTTGAAGACCGGACCGGCGGCGACCGTGAGGGTACGCGCCCAGAGCGGCGCGCCCAGCATGGTATGGCGTTTCTGCTCGGCGTTCATGGCCTCGTAGCCGTCGCTGGCGGTGCCGCTGGCGGCGTTGGCGTCGCCCATGAACTTGACGTAGCCGCCGAAGGGCAGCGCCGCGAACTGCCAGCGGGTGCCGTGCCGGTCGGTGCGAGAGAAAAGTACCGGGCCGAAGCCCAGCGAGAAGACCTCGGCCTTGATGCCGCACCAGCGCCCGACGATGTAATGGCCGTATTCGTGGATCGCCACGATGATCGACAGGGCGACGATGAACGCCACCGCGGTCATGAAAATGCCGCCAAACTGGGGGATGATCGCCATCGGGTCCACGCGCAACTCCTACCTTGTTCTTTCACTTACCACGTCGTCTGCGCGGGTTCTTGCGAGGTGGTCTGCCTCGAGCACGGTTTCAAGCGTGAAGCCGGCAGAAGTGAGGCTGTCCTCTGACGAGAGCCGGGCAAGCACCTCCTCGACGATGTCGCACATGTCGCAGAATCCGATATGCCCGGCGATGAAATGGTCGAGCGCGCGTTCCTTGGCGGCGTTGAAGATCGCGCCGGAGAAGCCGCGCTCTTCCATCACCTCGCGTGCGAGCCGCAGGACGGGGTAGCGCTGGAGGTCCGGCTCGCGGAAGTTGAGCTGGCCCACGGCGGCGAGGTCGAGCTGTTCGACGGGCAGCGCGTAGCGTTCGGGCCAGTACATGGCGTGGCCGATGGCATGGCGCATGTCGGGCGGACCGACATGGGCGATCATCCCGCCATCGCAATAGGCGACCAGCGCGTGCACGAGGGATTCAGGGTGGATCAGGACCTCGATCTGCTCGGGGGTGAAGCCGAAAAACTCTCTCGCTTCAATCATTTCCAGCGCCTTGTTGAACATCGAGGCACTGTCGATCGTGATCCGCTGGCCCATCGCCCAGTTGGGATGGGTGGAGGCCTGTTCGGGGGTGGCGCGCTCGAGATCCTCGAGCGGCCAGTCGCGGAAGGCGCCGCCGCTGGCGGTGATGATGATGCGGGTGACGGCGGCGGAATCCTCGCCCCTCAGCGCCTGGAAGATGCCGGAATGCTCGCTGTCGACGGGCAGGATGCGGCCGCCATTGGTGCGGGCGGTCTTCATGACAAGCGGCCCGGCGGCGACGAGCGATTCCTTGTTGGCGAGCGCGAGCGTCGCCCCCTGTTCCAGCGCGGCGAGGCCGGGGCGCAGGCCGGCGGCGCCGACGATGGCCGACATCACCCATTGCGCCGGGCGCTGCGCGGCCTCGATCAGGGCGGTCTCGCCGGCCGCGGCCTCGACCTTGCTGCCTTTCAGGGCGGCGCGCAGGTCGTCGAGGCGGGTCTCGTCGGCGGTGACGGCGATCTCGGCGTCGAGGGCGATGGCATCCTGCGCGAGCTGGGTCACGTTCTGCCCGCCGGTGAGCGCCACCACCTCGAACCCCGCGGGGTCGCGGCGGACGAGGTCGATGGTGTTCTGACCGATCGAGCCGGTCGCACCGAGGATCGAGATCCGTTTCATGCGGTGTGCGAGATCACGTTGAGGGCCCAGAGCAGCATGGCGATGGCCGCGCCGCCGAGCAGCCCGTCGAACCGGTCGAAGACGCCGCCATGGCCGGGGATGAGGTTGGAGCTGTCCTTGACCCCGGCCCGGCGCTTGACCGCGCTCTGGGCGATGTCGCCCATCTGCGAGGCGAAGGACACGAGGACGGAGATCAGCACGAGGGCGAAGCCTGCCCCGGTCGGGCCGGCGAAGGCGGCGCCGGCGATGGCCGCGACGAGCCAGCCGCCGATGGTGCCGCTCCAGGTTTTCTTGGGGCTGATCGCGGGCCAGAATTTCGGCCCGCCGAGGCTGCGCCCGAAGAAGTAGCCGGCCACGTCGGTGGCCACGACCACGGCGACCAGCCAGAGGATCGAGGCAAGACCCGCCTGCCCGCGCAGCACCACGAGGGCGAGGCAGGCCAGAAGAATCCAGATGTGGACGCAGAAGCAGAGCGGCTTGTCGCGCCCTGCCCTTGCGGCGGTGACGACGGCCGAGGCCGCGAGGATCGGCAGGGCGAAGATGCCCGGCAGGAGGGCTGCGAGCAGAAGCGCGCCGCCGGCGAGCGCCCCGTCCTGCATCGGCGCGGGGGCGGCGAACATGCGCGCGTTTTCCCAGGCCATGAGGCCGCAGACGGTGCAGGCGACGATGGTGAAGACCCAGCCGCCGAGCCAGAGCGCGACGAGCCCCGCCACGCCGATCGCCACGCCCGAGAGAACGCGCGGCACGAGGTCATGCCACTGCCGCGCGTCGCTCATGCGGTCACGGCCCCGAAGCGCCGGTCGCGGGCGCCGTAGCCCTTCAGCAGTTCGGTGAAGACTTCCTTGGTGAAGTCGGGCCAGAGCGTGTCGATGAACTCGTACTCGGCATAGGCCGACTGCCAGAGCAGGAAGTTGGAAATCCGCGCTTCGCCGCTGGTGCGGATCACGAGGTCAGGATCGGGCAAAACGCAAGTGTCCAGGTACTTTGGAAGCGTTTCTTCATCCACGTCCTCGGGTTTCAGGCGGCCAGATGCCACGTCTTCCGCGAGCCGCCGGGTGGCGCGGGAGACCTCGTCGCGGCCGCCGTAGTTGAGGGCGATGGTCAGGTTGGTGCCGGTGCAATGGCTGGTCATCTGCTCGGCCTCGTCCATCAGCGCGCGCAGCTTGGCGTCGAGCCGGGGCCGGTCGCCGATGAAGCGGACGCGGACATTCTCTTTCACGAAGTCCTGCATCTCTTTCATGATGTAGCGGCGGAAGAGGCTCATGAGGCCCGCCACCTCGGTCTGTGTGCGTTTCCAGTTCTCGGTGGAGAAGGCGAAGATCGTCATGTACTTGACGCCGAGGTCCGGACAGGCGGTGACGATCTCGCGCACGCGGCGGGCGCCGGCGTGGTGGCCGAACAGCCGGGGCCGCCCGCGCGCCTGCGCCCAGCGGCCGTTGCCGTCCATGATGATCGCGACATGGCGGGGGCCGGTGGGGGCTTCGTTTGTCCGCGTGTCGCGCGCTTTTGCCATATCAGACCTGCATGATCTCGGCTTGCTTGGATTCGAGCGCCTCGTCGACCGCCGCGATATACTGGTTGGTCAGCTCCTGCACCTCGCCCTCCCAGAATTTCTGGTCGTCCTCTGACATGCCGTCGGACTTGGCCTTCTTGATCTGGTCCATCCCGTCGCGGCGGACGTTGCGGATGGCGACGCGGGCATGCTCGGCGTACTGGCCGGCGACCTTGCCCAGTTCCTTGCGCCGCTCCTCGTTCAGTTCGGGGATCGGCAGCATGATGATCGTGCCGTTCATCTGGGGGTTGATGCCCAGCCCGCTTTCGCGGATCGCCTTCTCGACCTTGTTGACGAGGGACTTGTCCCAGACGTTGATGGTTACCATCCGGGGTTCGGGCACGTTCACCGTGCCGACCTGGTTGATCGGGGTCATCTGGCCATAGGCCTCGACCTGGACGGGTTCGAGCATGCTGGCCGAGGCGCGGCCCGTTCTGAGCGAGGCGAACTCTGTCCGGAGCGAGTGCATCGCCCCGTCCATCCGGCGTTGCAGATCGTTTGTGTCGAGCTCGAAATCATCCGCCATGTCGTGGAATCCTTGCTTGCGGTCGGTGGTCTTGCGACCCTTTTTATCCTCAGGCGTGCACCGTTGTATAGGTGCCCTTGCCCGAGAGTATGCTGCGGAAGCCGCCCGGATCGTCGAGGGAGAAGACGATGATCGGCAGGTTGTTGTCGCGGGCGAGCGCGATGGCGCTGGCATCCATCACCTTGAGGTGCTTGGCCAGCACCTCGTCGTAGGAGACGTTGTCGAAGCGGACCGCGTCGTCATGCTTGACCGGATCCTTGTCGTAGACGCCGTCGACCTTGGTGCCCTTGAAGATCGCCTCGCAGGCCATTTCGCTGGCCCGCAGGGTGGCGGCGGTGTCGGTGGTGAAATAGGGGTTGCCGGTGCCGGCGGCGAAGATGCAGACGCGCTTCTTCTCGAGGTGGCGCACAGCGCGGCGGCGGATATAGGGTTCGGCGACCTCGTCCATCCGGATGGCCGAGATGACGCGGCAGAAGACGCCGAGCCCTTCCAGCGCGCTTTGCATCGCCAGAGCGTTCATGACGGTGGCGAGCATCCCCATGTAATCGGCCGTGGTGCGTTCCATCCCCTGTGCCGAGCCCTGGAGCCCGCGGAAGATGTTGCCGCCGCCGATCACCATGCAGACCTCGACGCCCATGTCGTGGACCGACTTGACCTCCTGCGCGATGCGCTCGACCGTCGGCGGGTGTAGCCCGTATCCTTGGTCCCCCATCAAGGCTTCGCCGGAAATCTTCAGAAGCACGCGGCGAAAGGTGGTCTTGTCGGGGTCTGAATCGGGCATTGGCTGGGGCTCCGTCTGCGCCGGGCTGGCAATCGCGCGCAAAATGTCGGAAAAGGCGGGCAGGTTCAATCCAAGAAACCCCTTTCCTGCGGATAAAGCGTGAAAGCGCCCCGCGCGAAGCCCCGGAGCCCGCGATACCCCCTGCCCCGCCATGATGCCTTTTGCCGATATCCCCGCCGACATGCCGGTGCTGATCGCCGGGCCGACGGCGTCGGGCAAGTCGTCTCTGGCGATGGAGATCGCCGGGGCGCAGGGCGGCGTGATCGTCAACGCGGATGCGATACAGGTCTATGCAAACTGGCGGGTTCTGACGGCGCGGCCCTCGGAGGCGGACGAGGCGGAGGTGCCGCATCTGCTCTACGGGCATGTGCCGCATGACGGGGAGTATTCCGTGGGCCGGTGGCTGCGCGAGGTCAGGGCGGTGCTGGAGGGCACGGCGCGGCCGATCATCGTGGGCGGCACGGGGTTGTATTTCACCGCGCTGACCGAGGGGCTGGCCGAGATCCCGGCGACGCCGCCGGCGGTGCGGGCGGAGGCGACGGCGCGGCTGGAGGCGGAGGGGCTGGCGGCGCTGCTGGCGGAGCTGGACGCCACCACGCTGGCACGGATCGACAGGCGGAACCCCATGCGGGTGCAGCGGGCGTGGGAGGTGCAGCGGACGACCGGGCGCGGCATTGCCGCGTGGCAGGACGACACGCCGCTGCCGCTGCTGCCGCCCGGGGCTTGCGCGCGGCTGGTGGTCGAGGCGCCGAAGGCGTGGCTCAACCCGCGGATCGAGCGGCGGTTCGACCTGATGCTCGAAGCCGGGGCGCTGGAGGAGGCACGAGACAACCTGCCGGCCTGGGACCCGGCGCACCTGTCGGCCAAGGCCATCGGCGCGCCGGAGCTGATCGCGCATCTGAAGGGCGACATGACGCTTGAGGAAGCCCGCGAGGCGGCGATCGTGGCCACGCGGCGCTTTGCGAAACGGCAAAGAACGTGGTTTCGCGCCCGGATGACGGGCTGGGAGCGGCTTTCCGCCGCCGACTTGTAGGAATCCGGACATTTTTTCCTTTTAATGCGCCCTCACCTCGTGAAAACTGTTGAAAAGGCGACAGGACGCGGAAGACGGGGCCGCAATTGACGAACCAAGTCAGGATCATGAGCATCGCCCAGTGGTCGGGCGCGGGCACGTGGCGGGCGGAACTGCCGCATTCGCACGACGATCACGCGCTGGTCTGGGTCACGCGGGGGCAAGGCCGGTGCATGGTGGAGGGCGTCTTGCGCGGCCTGAGCGTGCATACCGCGCTGTGCGTGCCGGCAAAGACGCTGTTTTCCCTGGAAATGGGCAAGCAGGGGTTCGGCACGGTGTGCACGATCCCGGCCCGCAGCGCGGTGCTGATGCCCGACCAGCCGGTGTTGCTGCGCATCCGGGATGTGCTGGCACAGGCGGAGCTGACGACGCTGCTGGAGACCATGCAGCGGGAACAGAGCAACGCCCGCCCCTTTGCCGACGAGGCGATGATGGCCCATGCGTCGTTGCTGACGGTCTGGCTGCGGCGGGCGATCATCGACCAGCCGGACGACCCGCCGGCCTTTACCGCCGCGCAGCGGCTGGTGATGGCCTACGCGGCGCTGGTGGAGCGGGATTACACGACGGGCAAGCCGATGTCGGATTACGCGCGCATCCTGGGGGTGACGCCCACGCACCTGACCCGCGCCTGCCGGTCGAGCGCGGGAATGACCGCGTCGGAAATGCTGACGCGGCGGACGGTGCACGCGGTGCGCGACCTGCTTGAGACGACGGACCATCCGGCGAACCGCGTGGCGGCGATGCTGGGGTTCCGCAGTGCCGCCTATTTCTCGCGCTTCGTGCTGCAGCATACGGGCCAGTCGCCGACGGCGCTGCGCAAGGCCAAGGCGGGGGCGACGCCGGCGGCGCGCCCTGCCGTGCCGCGGGCCGGAGCACCGGTCAAGCCGGTGCCGGCGCGAGCGCCGGTGGCGGCCCGGCCTGCAGTGCCTGCGCCCGCCCCCGCGCCTGAGCCCGCCCCGGCCCCTGCCACCTCGCCGGCGCCCGAGCCTGCAGCGGCTCCGGAGCGCACGGAAGAGCCGATGCTCTACCGCCGCCCCGCCTCGATGAAGACGCCGGACAGTTGATGGACGCGTGCGGGCGGAACCTGAAGAATGCGGGCGGGTTGAGTGCAGGCGGATGATCGCAGTCTTCCACAGTCAATCCCAGGTGTCCCAATGTCGTTAAGCAAACGTGCCGATCCCCCCCTGCATCCCGCCGCAGAGGGGCTCGCGCGGGAGTTGCGCGAGGGCGCCATCGGGCGACGGGAGTTCCTGGCTCGTGTCACGGGGCTTGGCGCCAGCACGGCCGCCGCCTGTGCGTTGGGCGGGTTCGCCCTGCCCTCGCCCGCCGCGGCGCAGATCGCGCAGGGCGGCACGCTGCGGATCCAGCAGACCGTGCGCGAGATGAAGGACCCGCGGCTTTTCGACTGGAGCGAGCTGGGCAACCAGACGCGCGGCTTTCTCGAGTACCTGGTGGAGTACCAGGGCAGCGGTGCCATCCGGGGAATGCTTCTGGAAAGCTGGGAGGTGAACGAGGACGCGACGGCCTATGTGCTGCATGTACGGCAGGGCGTGCGGTGGAACAACGGCGATGCGTTCACCGCGCGGGACGTGGCGCGCAATATCGAGAGGTGGTGCGACAGCACGGTGCCGGGCAACTCGATGGCCGGGCGGCTGAGCGGGCTGGTCGACCCCGGGACGGGGCAGCAGCGCGAGGGGGCGGTGACGGTACGGGACGAGCAGACGGTCGAGCTGTCGCTCAGCGCGCCGGACATCGCGGTCATTGCCAACATGTCGGATTACCCGGCGGCGGTGGTGCATGAAAGCTACGAGGGCGGTGACCCGTTCGCCCACGGCATCGGCACCGGCCCGTTCCGGCCGGTCAGCCTGACGCCGCGCGAGAGCTGTATCCTGGAGCGCAATGCCCAGCACGACTGGTGGGGAACGGAGGTTTATGGCGGGCCCTACGTGGACCGGGTCGAGTTTCTCGACCATGGCACCGATCCCGCGAACTGGGTCGAGGCGGCGCGGGAGGGCGAGGTTGACCTGCTTTACGAAACGGTCGGCGATTTCATCGACGTGATGGACGGGCTGGGCTGGACGCAGACCCGCACCGAGACGGCGGCGACGACCGTGATCCGCGGCAACCAGCAGGCGGAGATCGACGGGCGGCGGCCTTACGAGGATGCGGCGGTGCGCCGGGCGCTGGCCCGGGCGGTGGATAACGAGATCTGCCTGGAGCTGGGCTATGGCGGGCGCGGCACGGTGGCGGCGAACCATCATGTGAGCCCGATCCACCCGGCCTTTGCCGATATCGGCCCGGCCGAGTATGACCCGGGCGCGGCGATGGAGCAGATGCGCGAGGCCGGGATGGAGGCGTTCGAGCACGAATTGATCACCATCGACGACGAATGGCAGCGCAACACGGGCGACGCGGTGGCGGCGCTTTTGCGCGACGCGGGGTTCCGGGTGCGGCGGGCGATCCTGCCGGGTGCGATCTTCTGGGATACGTGGAAGGACTACCCGTTCTCGGCCACGCAGTGGAATCACCGGCCGCTCGACGTGCAGGTGCTGATGCTGGCCTATCGCTCGGGCGCGGCGTGGAACGAGAGCGGCTATGCCAGTGCCGCGTTCGATGCGCTGCTCGACGAGGCGATGTCGCTGGCCGATGCCGGGAAACGGCGTGAGGTGATGGAGAAGATCGAGACGATGCTGCGCGAGGACGGGGTGATCATCCAGCCATTCTGGCGGGCGCTCTACAGCCACCACAACGGGCTGGTGAACGCGGAAAAGCACCCGGCGCATGAAATCCATCTCTACGAGATCGGGTTCGCGGAGCCGGAATGAAAAAGCCCCGGCGTGCCGGGGCTTGGCCTGGTGATGCGACGGGCGGCGCTAGCTGCCCCAGATGACCTTCACGTAGTTGGTGGTTTCCTGATAAGGCGGGACGCCGCCGTATTTCTCGACCGCCTTGGGCCCGGCATTGTAGGCCGCGAGCGCCAAGCGCCAGGAGCGGAAGGCGCGGTATTGCTGGGCGAGGTAGCGGGCGCCGCCATCGAGGTTCTGGTAGGGGTCGTGCGGGTCGACCCCCAGCACCGCGGCCGTGCCCGGCATGAGCTGCGCCAGGCCGATCGCCCCCTTGTGCGAGAGCGCCTTGGCGTTCCAGCCCGATTCCTGCTGAACCAGCCGCAGGAACAGGTCGGTCGGTACGCCGTGACGCAACGCCGCCGATTTCGCCATGTCGAGGAACTCCCCCCGGTAGCGGCCGTTATAGGCCTTTGCGTTGCCCCACTTGGTGGGCGTGACCACCTTGTCGGGCTGCAGGCGGACAGAGGCCTTGTATTGCTGGCTGGCGCGGGTATCGAGCACCCGCGTCTGGTTGCTGAAGTTCTTCTTGCCCTTGCTGCCGAAAATGTCGGCCTGGGCGGCTACCGGAAATGAAAACGCGGCGCAAAGCACCGCCGTTACGATTGTGCGCATCCCCGTCACTGTCCCCAATTATCCCCAGATCCAATAATGGGGGAGACTATACGGATTTCGGCGCGGATTTCCAGATCAGCGTGACCTGCGGGCGCGGAACCGGCGGATTCCCGTCATTTGTTTAGAATTTTAGGCTTTCCTTCACCCTTCTGCGATGGTGTAACCAGCAGAACACGAGATGAACCGCAGGAGGGCGCGATGGCCGGATCGGTCAACAAGGTAATAATCATCGGCAACCTGGGCCGCGACCCCGAGGTGCGCACGTTCCAGAACGGCGGCAAGGTGTGCAACCTGCGCGTGGCGACCTCGGAGCAGTGGAAGGACCGCAACACCGGCGAGCGCCGCGAGCGGACGGAGTGGCACAGCGTGGCGATCTTCCAGGAAGGCCTGGTGCGGGTGTGCGAGCAGTACCTGCGCAAGGGCTCGAAAGTGTACCTGGAAGGCAAGCTGCAGACGCGCAAGTGGCAGGATCAGTCGGGCCAGGACCGGTATTCGACCGAAGTTGTCCTGCAAGGGTTCGACGGCACGCTGGTGATGCTTGACGGGCGCGATGGCGGCGGTGGCAGCCAGGGCGGCAATTACGGCGGCGGTGGCAGCGACTATGGCAGCGGTTATGACAGCGGGCCCTCGCAGGGGCAGCCCAATTCACCCGGTCCGTCGCGGGATTACGACGACGAGATTCCGTTCTGATATATTCGGGATTGTCGTTCAAAGGGGCCGCGCATTGCGCGGCCCTTTCTAGTTCGTGAACAGCCGGAAGAGGCCGAGCGCCAGAAGATAGCCGAGTGACAAGCCTGCCGCGAAGAGGAGCATGCCGAAGAGCGTGGGGCGCGGAGCGGGGGCCTGGTGATCCAGTACCGAGTATTTTCTGTTTTTCATGCGGCGGACTTAACGGCCTGTTAGGTTTCCAAATCGTTAACTCTTCACCATGCGACTCGAAGAATTTGCCGGGGACGATTGGCCCGCCCTGCCCTGCCCGGTTCAGCAGCATCCGCGCTACGGGGAAACCGTGCGCCGAATGGGTGGCACGGTGGGCCGCTACCGGATCCTTGCCGGCGAAAACGAGATCGGGCGGGTGCAGGTCCTGTTTCGGCGATGGGGGCCGTTCAGCCTGGCCTGGGTCGGGCGTGGGCCGGTATGGCTGGCCGGGGAGCCCGAGGCGGAACGGCGCGCGGCGCTGGCGGGTCTTGCGGGCGTGTTGCCGGGCGTGGCGCTGGTGCAGCCGGACAGGGAGGACGAGGCCGCGTGGCTTGGCGCGCCGGCGTTGATGACGGCGCCGAGTGTGGCTGAACTCGACCTGGCGCCCCCCGGGGCAGACCGGATGGCCCGCCAGCACGGCAAGTGGCGCAACAGGTTGCGCAAGGCGCAGGCGGCGGGGCTGATCCTCGGGCACCGCCCGTTGGACCCGGCGGCGGATGCGGGGCTGCTGGCACGGGAGGCGGAACAGCGGCGGGCGCGGCGCTACGCCGCCCTGCCCCCGGCGTTCCTGCATCACTGGGCTGGGCATGACCCGGCGGCCACGCGTCTTTTCACTGCGCAGGCGGGCGGCGAGGTGGTGGCTTACATGGCATTCCTGCTGCATCCGCCGGTGGCGACCTATCATGTGGGCTGGTCCGGGGCCGAGGGGCGGCGGCTGTCGGCGCATCACTTGCTTCTGTGGGAGGCGTCGGAGTGGCTGGCGGCGCGGGGGTTCACACGGCTTGACCTTGGGACGGTCGACACGGAGACCAGCCCGGGCCTGGCCCGGTTCAAGATCGGAAGCGGCGCCCATATCCGCGCCATCGGCCCCACGCTTCTGCCACTGCCGTGCATTTTGCATCACCCGTTGGCGGTTCTCCGCGCTTTCCCTCTGGCCATTCGCCGGAACCGCGGTTAAGCCCCGCGCAAACATCCCAAGGACACCCGAATGGACCTGCGCAACATCGCGATCATCGCACACGTGGACCACGGCAAGACCACGCTTGTCGACGAATTGCTGAAGCAATCCGGCGCCTTTCGCGCCAACCAGGCCGTGGCCGAACGCGCCATGGACAGCAACGACCTTGAACGCGAGCGGGGGATCACCATCCTTGCCAAGGCGACAAGCGTCGAGTGGAAGGGCACGCGGATCAATATCGTCGACACGCCCGGTCACGCCGATTTCGGCGGCGAGGTCGAGCGGATCCTGAGCATGGTCGATGGAGTCGTCCTGCTGGTCGACGCCGCCGAGGGGCCGATGCCCCAGACGAAATTCGTGACCTCGAAGGCGCTTGCGCTGGGGCTGCGGCCGATCGTGGTGCTCAACAAGGTCGACAAGCCCGATGCCGAGCCCGACCGCGCGCTCGACGAATGCTTCGACCTTTTCGCCAATCTCGACGCCAACGAGGATCAGCTCGACTTTCCGCATATGTATGCGAGCGGCCGCTCCGGCTGGGCCGACCACGATCTCGACGGGCCGCGCAAGGACCTGTCGGCTATGTTCGACCTGATCGTGAACCACGTGCCGGCGCCGAAGCAGCTCAAGCGCGCGGACGAGGATTTCCGGATGCTGGCGACGACGCTGGGGTCCGATCCGTTCGTGGGCCGTATTCTGACCGGACGGGTCGAATCGGGGCACCTGAAGGTGGGCGCGACGGTGCAGGCGCTTTCGCGGATCGGCCAGAAGATCGAACAGTTCCGGGTGACCAAGATCCAGGCGTTCCGCGGCCTGACGCTGCAGGACATCCCCGAGGCGCAGGCGGGCGACATCGTCACGCTGGCGGGCATGTCGAAGGCCACCGTGGCCGACACGATCTGTGCGCTGGCCGTGGATGAGCCGCTTTCGGCCCAGCCGATCGACCCGCCGACCATCTCGGTCACCTTCGGCATCAACGACTCGCCGCTGGCGGGGCGGGACGGCAAGAAGGTGCAATCGCGCGTCATCCGCGAGCGGCTGATGAAGGAGGCCGAGCAGAACGTCGCCATCCGCGTGACCGACACGCCGGGCGGCGAGGCGTTCGACGTGGCCGGCCGCGGCGAATTGCAGATGGGCGTGCTGATCGAGAACATGCGGCGCGAGGGGTTCGAACTGTCGATTGCGCGGCCCCGCGTGCTGATGCGCGAGGACGAGAACGGCCAGACGCTGGAACCGGTCGAGGAAGTGACGATCGACGTCGATGACGACTATTCCGGCGCGGTGATCGAGAAGATCACCGGCGCGCGCAAGGGCGAGATGACCGAGATGAAACCGGCCGGCACCGGCAAGACGCGGATCGTGGCCCACGTGCCGTCGCGCGGGCTGATCGGGTATCACGGCGAATTCCTGACCGATACGCGCGGCACGGGTGTGCTGAACCGCGTTTTCCATGGCTGGACCCCGCACAAGGGGCCGATCCCCGGCCGCCGGGCGGGCGTGCTGATCTCGATGGAATCCGGCGACGCGGTGGCATATGCGCTGTGGAACCTCGAGGAGCGCGGCCGCATGTTCATCGGCCCGCAGGAGAAGATCTACCAGGGCATGATCATCGGCGAGCACAGCCGCGAGAACGACCTCGAGGTGAACCCGCTGAAGGGCAAGAAACTGACCAACGTGCGCGCCAGCGGGACGGACGATGCCGTGCGCCTGACGCCGCATATCCAGTTCAGCCTCGAAGAGGCGATCGCCTATATCAACGATGACGAGCTGGTCGAGGTGACGCCGAACGCGCTGCGACTGCGGAAGCGGTATCTCGACCCGCACGAGCGCAAGCGGCAGTCGAAAGCGTCGTGACAGGCCGGTGCGCTTGTCATGTGATCGGAAACAGTCAACGCTTCACGGAAAAGGCCCGGTCAAACGACCGGGCCTTCGTTTTCGGGATATTGGAGGCGCCGGGTTAATTGCAGGGCGCCTTGCGCAGCACGTAGTGGCCGGCTTTTTGCAGGTGGGTCTTCTCCATGTAGACGGGCGGGTAGTAGACCTTGACGTACTGACCGTCGACATGCTCCCACTGGTGCTTGGCTGCCATTTCAAGATGCTTGGTGGTGTAATACGTGGCCGGAACCCAGTGCTTGTCATAACAGGCAACTTTCTGGCCTTCCCAAGCAACCGCGGGGGCAGCAAATAGCATCGCGGTGGCAGCAACAGCAAACATAGTCTTCATTTAAAAGTCTCCCTAAGGGTTAGCAGTAGAAATTTTGCACCGCACGTCGGCAAATTTTCGCACAAGTGCGATTATGTATTGTGCGCCGAGTCGGCGCATTTTTCGCCACTTCTTTACAAATGCGGCCAAAATGTGGCGGTTTCGCCATCTTTTTGCCACAGTCTATAAAGTGATTGACCGGCATATTGTTTTCGCTGCCGAAACAAATGTGCCGGTTGGCGCTTTTTGTATGGCAATACGTAAACGATTAACGAATCACGAGGCCCTGCAGCAACCGGGCCCCGGGATCGAAAGCCCGGCTTGACCTGGTCGGGTAAGGATAGGCAGAGTCGCCGGATTGGGCGTTATTCGCTGGTCTCGACGATCAACAGATCGCGTTCGGACGCATCGCGCGCGTGGTCGAGCGCTTCCTGGTATTCGGGCGACCGGTAGCATTCCTCCGCCGCTTCGACCGAGGGGAACTTCGCCACCACGTTGCGCGGCCGGTCATTGCCCTCGAGCTGCACGTAGCGGCCGCCGCGGGCGATGAAGTAGCCGCCATGCTTTTCGATCGCGGGGCCGGCAAGCTTGGCGTATTTGCCGTAGGCTTCCTCGTCGGTGACGGTTACGTGGGCGATCCAGAGTGCGGGCATTGTTTCTCTCCTGAGCTCTATTCACATACCGTCAACGATGACCAGATCGCGCGTGCTGTTCGCAAGCGCGATGGGCAGGATGCGCTGGTAGGCATCGGAATTGTACCAGTCGAGCGCGGTCTTCCTATCGGGGAACTCGATGACGACATGCCGGTCCGGGCAGTCGCCTTCGAGCACCTCCTGAGTGCCGCCCTTGACCAGGAACCGCCCGCCGAAAGCCTCGGCCAGGGCCGCGGTCTGGCTGGCATAGGCCTTGTAGCCCTCGGGGTCGGTCACGGTGATCCGCGCGATGATGTAGGCGCTCATCGAAGCCTCCCTCAGCCGGCGAGGATTTGTTCGGCCGCCTCGATCGCGGCGCCGGCGTTCTCCACGTCCTTGCCGCCACCCTGGGCCATGTCGGGGCGGCCGCCGCCGCCCTTGCCGCCCAGGTGAGGCACCGCCGCCTTGACCAGGTCGACGGCCGAGACGCGATCGGTCAGGTCCGGGGTGACACCCGCGGCCACGGCGGCCTTGCCGCCCGCGTCGGCGATGAGCAGCACGGCGCCGGAGCCCAGCCGCGCCTTCATCTCGTCGATGAGCGGCGGCAGGTCCTTGCCGGAGACGCCGTTCAGCACCTGGGCCAGGAATTTCACGCCGCCCACGTCCTTCGCCTCGGCGCCCTCGCCTTTGGAGGCGCCACCGCCCATGGCTAGCTCGCGCCGCAACTGGTTGAGCTCGGCGGTCAGCGCCTTGCGCTCGTCGAGCAGCGCGCGGACACGGTCCACCGCCTCCTCGGGCCGGGTTTTCAACTCGGAGGCCACGGCAGCCAGCCGGTGATCCTGTTCGGAGAGGTAGCGGAAGGCATCGGCCCCAGTCAGCGCCTCGATCCGCCGGACACCGGCGCTCGACGCGCCCTCGCCCACGGTGACGAAGACGCCGATATCGCCGGTCTGGCGCACATGGGTGCCGCCGCAGAGCTCGATGGAATAGGTCTGGCCGTCGAGCCCCTTGCCCGAACCGTCCTCGGTGCCCATCGACACCACGCGGACCTCGTCGCCGTATTTCTCGCCGAAGAGCGCCTGTGCGCCGATCTCGCGGGCGTCGTCCGGGGTCATGATCCGGGTTTCGACGGGCGAGTTCTGGCGGATGAAGGCGTTCACCTCGGCCTCGACCTGCGCCAGCTCCTCGAGCGTCAACCCCTTGGCATGGCTGAAGTCGAAGCGCAGCCGGTCGGGCGCGTTGAGGCTGCCGCGTTGGGCCACGTGGTCGCCCAATGCCTTGCGCAGCGCCTCGTGCAGGAGGTGCGTGGCCGAGTGGTTGGCGCGGATCCGGGTGCGGCGGGCGTGGTCGACCTCGAGCTTCGCGGCCGTGGCGTTGGCGATCTCGCCCTCGGCCACCTCGGCGAAATGGATGAAGACGCCGGCCACCTTCTTCGTGTCGGTGATGCGTGCGGTGCCGCTGTCGGTCTTCAGCGTGCCGGTGTCGCCCACCTGCCCGCCGGCCTCGGCATAGAACGGTGTCTGGTTCAGGACGAACTGCACGGTCTCGCCCGCCTTGGCGCTGTCGACCCGGTCGCCCTCCTTCACCACGGCCACGATCTGGGCTTCGGCCACTTCCGTGTCGTAGCCAAGGAAATCGGTGGTGCCCTTCTCTTCGGCGATGTCGAACCAGACGGTCGAATCCGCGGCCTCGCCCGAGCCGGACCATGCCGCACGGGCCTTGGCCTTCTGCTCGGCCATGGCGGCGTCGAACCCGTCGGTGTCGACGCCGCGGCCCTGTTCGCGCAGGGCGTCCTGGGTCAGGTCGAGGGGGAAGCCGAACGTGTCGTAGAGCTTGAACGCCGTCTCGCCGGGCAGGTTCTGGCCCTCGGGCAGGCCTTTCAGCTCGGCATCGAGCAGGTTGAGCCCGCGGTCGAGCGTCTGCTTGAAACGGGTCTCCTCGAGCTTCAGCGTCTCCTCGATCAGCGGTTGCGCGCGGCCCAGTTCCGGGAAGGCCTGCCCCATCAGCGCGACGAGGGTCGGCACCAGCCGGAACATGACCGGGTCTTTCGCGCCCAGCAGGTGCGCGTGCCGCATGGCCCGCCGCATGATCCGCCGCAGGACATAGCCGCGCCCCTCGTTCGAGGGCATGACGCCATCGGCGATCAGGAAGGAAGTCGAGCGCAGGTGGTCGGCGATCACCCGGTGGTGCACGTTTCCGGGGCCGTCGGGGGCGCCGTCGGTGACGTTGGCAGAGGCCTCGATCAGGGTGCGCATCAGGTCGGTGTCGTAATTGTCGTGCTTGCCCTGCAGGAGCGCGCCGATCCGCTCCAGCCCCATGCCGGTGTCGATCGACTGCATGTCGAGCTCGCGCATGGTGCCGTCTTCGAAGCGTTCGTTCTGCATGAAGACGAGGTTCCAGATCTCGATGAACCGGTCGCCGTCCTCCTCGGGGCTGCCCGGGGGGCCGCCCCAGATGTCCGGCCCGTGGTCGTAGAAGATCTCGGAACAGGGGCCGCAGGGGCCGGTGGCGCCCATCGACCAGAAATTGTCATCCGTGGCGATGCGGATGATCCGGTCATCCGTGAGCCCTGCGTATTTCTTCCAGATTTCCGCCGCCTCGTCATCGGTATGGAAGATCGTGACGAGCAGCTTGTCCTTGTCGAGGCCGAAATCCCTGGTCAGGAGGTCCCAGGCATAGGGGATCGCCTGTTCCTTGAAGTAGTCGCCGAAGCTGAAATTCCCCAGCATCTCGAAGAACGTGTGGTGTCGGGCGGTATAGCCCACGTTGTCGAGGTCGTTGTGCTTGCCGCCGGCGCGCACGCATTTCTGGCTGGTGGTGGCGCGGGAATAGTCGCGATGTTCGACCCCGGTGAAGAGGTTCTTGAACTGAACCATCCCGGAATTGGTGAACATCAGCGTCGGGTCGTTGCGCGGCACGAGCGGCGAGCTGGGCACGATCCGGTGATCGTTGCGCTCGAAGAAGGTCTGGAAGGTGGAGCGGATTTCGTTAAGCGTCGGCATCGGGTTTCTTCCGGTAGCGGAAATTGCGGGCGTCACGCTGATTTAGCCGTGCGCCAACCCCATGTCCACAGCTAGCGGTCAAGACGGAAAGGCCCGGGCCGCGATGGCCCGGGCCCCTGCCCCGCGGGTTGCGGGAAATCAGGCTTCCAGAATGTCGTCGGAGGCGTCGTCATCGGAGCCCGACATGTCGAAGTCGAGCCCGTGCGCGGCGCGGATCTTGTCCTCGATCTCGAGCGCGATCTGGGTGTTTTCCTTGAGGAACGTCTTGGCGTTCTCGCGGCCCTGGCCGATGCGTTCGTCGCCGTAGCTGAACCAGCTGCCGGATTTCTCGACCACGCCGGCCTTGACGCCGAGGTCGATCAGCTCGCCGGTTTTCGAGATACCGTCGCCATACATGATGTCGAATTCCACCTGTTTGAACGGCGGCGCCACCTTGTTCTTGACCACTTTCACGCGGGTCTGGTTGCCGGTGATCTCGTCACGATCCTTGACCGAACCGATGCGGCGGATATCCAGCCGGACCGAGCTGTAGAATTTCAGGGCGTTGCCGCCGGTGGTGGTTTCGGGCGAGCCGAACATCACGCCGATCTTCATGCGAATCTGGTTGATGAAGATCACCGTGCATTTCGAGCGGCTGATCGAACCGGTCAGCTTGCGCATCGCCTGGCTCATCAGGCGGGCCTGGACGCCGACGCTGCTGTCGCCCATGTCGCCCTCGAGCTCGGATTTCGGAGTCAGGGCGGCCACCGAATCGACCACGACCATGCTGACCGCGCCGGAGCGCACCAGCGTGTCGACGATTTCCAGCGACTGCTCACCCGTGTCGGGCTGCGAGATCAGCAACTCGTCGAGGTCGACGCCGAGTTTCTTGGCATAGATCGGGTCGAGCGCGTGTTCCGCATCGACGAAGGCGCATACGCCGCCCTTCTTCTGTTCCTCGGCCACGCAATGCAGGGTCAGCGTGGTTTTCCCCGAGCTTTCCGGCCCGTAGATCTCGACGATCCGGCCCTTGGGCAGGCCGCCGATGCCGAGCGCGATGTCGAGGCCCAGCGAACCGGTCGATGTCGCCTCGATATCCTGTACCGGGTTGTCGGCGCCGAGCTTCATGATCGAGCCCTTGCCGAACTGGCGTTCGATCTGCGCCAGCGCGCTGTCGAGCGCCTTCTGCTTGTCCGCGTTCTTCTTCGAATCCATCGTCAAAAGATCTGCCGTTGCCATGTGGTTTTCATCCTTATTTCACACCCGGTTCCGGGCGTCCATCGCCGCATTCGTTCACCTCTTGTTCTCGTGCTTATGCAGACAAAAGTGGAACATTTCAAGAAAATTATTGTCGATTCCACTTTTGCCCAAGCGGGTTAAGAAGTAGTTTACGACAAAGGCGAAGCCGGGGGCGCAGGGACGAGATGCTTGTATTTGCACGAGAAAAGCTTGTTTTCCTCTCGGTGCCCAAGACCGGGACGACCGCCTGGCAGGCCGCGCTGGAGCCGCTCGCGACGATGGTGGTGCGCGACCCGCCGGAGCTGAAGCATGCGCCGGTCTTCCGTTACAACCGCTTCTTCCGGCCGATGCTCGAGAAATTCGTGGGCGAGGACCTGACCGTCCTGGCGGTGATGCGCGAGCCCGTCGACTGGCTGGGAAGCTGGTTCCGGTACCGGCAGCGCGACTTCCTCAAGGGGCAGCGGACCAGCACGCAGGGGCTCAGTTTCGACGCGTTCGTGCAGGGTTACATGAAGGGCGACCGGCCAGCCTTTGCCAATGTCGGCTCGCAGGCGAAATTCCTCGAACCGCAGCGTAACGGCACCGCGGCGACTCACCTGTTCCGATACGAGGATCAGCCCGGGCTGAAGGCCTTCCTGGAAGAGCGCCTGGGCACGTCTCTCGAGACCGAGGTCAGGAACGCGTCACCGTCGATGCGGCTCGATCTGTCGCCAGAGGTCGCCGAAAAATTCCGTCGGAAGTTCGATTACGAGTTCGCCCTGTACGAGGGGATCGGCGCCAACGGGGACTATACGCCGCTGCCCGGCGACGTGACCCGGGCGGGCTGAGCCGTGAGGGGCTGCGGGCGCTATACGCCGCGGGCTGCCATACCCTCTTCTGACCGGATCATGTGCGCTCCATGGGAAATCCATGTATGGCACGGGTAGACGGGCACGATTCGGCCAGGCTGCAGAAGGGACGTGAGCTTGCGACTATCCATCTTGCTGTTGGCTTACGACATGCAGCGCGAGATCCCGAGGACGTTGCGCACGATGTTGCCGCCGGTGCAGAAATGCGTCACCGGTGCCGAGTACGAGATCATCATCATCGACAACGGTTCGGAGCGGCCGCTGTCTCTGGATGAGGTCGACGCCCACGGCGTGGATATCCGGATGGACCGAACGCCACCGGACCGGGCCCTGCCCTCGCCCGTATCGGCGATGAACGCCGCCGCGCGCGATGTTGCCCGCGGAGATGCCCTGCTGATCTGTATCGATGGGGCGCGGATGTTCAGCCCCTATATCGTCCGTCGCACGATCGATGCGCTGGAGCGGCAGGCGGATGCCTTCACCTTCGTCGGCTCACGCCATCTCGGCCAAGAGGTTCAGATGAAGGCGGTGAAGGCCGGCTACGACCAGGGCGAGGAGGACGCGCTGTTGCGGACGGTTCGCTGGGCGGATGATGCGGATGAACTTCATGGCATAAGTGTCTGGGCTGGTGCGCATTCTTTCAGAAGCGCGTTCTACCAGAACGAAAGCAACGCCTTCGGCCTGCGGCGCGCGCTGTGGGAGGAGGTCGGGGCCTACAATTCCCGGTTCGAACGGCCCGGCGGAGGGCTTTGCAATCTCGAGATGTTCCGCCGCTATGTCACCTCGCCGGCGGCGAGGAACGTGCTGTTGCTGGGAGAGTCGACGTTTCACCAGTTCCACGGCGGGGCCGCGACGGCGCGCGCGGGGTATTTCGGCGAAAGCCGTGAGGAATACAGGCAGGCCACGGGCGCGGACTATGCCCTCCCGCGCTACGATTTCGAAGTGGACACCGGCCAGGCTTACGACAGGCAGTCCGTGATCGAGAGATGGTACCATGGCTGAGCTGACCCCGCCCGTGATCGTGCTCGGGATGCATCGAAGCGGCACCTCACTTGTCACCGGTTGCCTCCAGGAGGCCGGATTGTTCCTTGGCGACGTGAACACCTCGGCGCCCTCCAACCGGAAGGGAAACCGTGAAAACGAAAGTTTGCGCGAATGCCATGACCGCATGCTCACAACGCGCGGCTATGACTGGAAAACGCCGCCGCCGGCGCCCGTGGAATGGACCAGCGGAGAGACCGACGCGATTCTCGACCGTCTTGCGGCCTATGGCGACGCGCCACGCTGGGGCTTCAAGGACCCGCGAACGATCTGGCTGATCGACGGGTATCTCGGGCTGTTTCCCGATGCGAAACTGATCGCGCCCTTTCGCCATCCAGCCAGCGTTGCACGATCCCTTGCCTCGCGCCCGCCCAGCCTGGCGCTGTCCCTGACCGAGGGCCTGGCGCTGTGGCGCATGACGAACGAGAAACTCCTCGACCTGTCGGAAACCGGAACGGTCACCCTGCTTCGATTCAGCGAGGGGGGAATAGAGGACCCGCTGTTTTCCGGCCCGATGTCGCGGTTCGTCCAGGATGTCGGGCTTTCGGGGGACTGGCGCGGTTTCTACGATGGCGGATTGCATCACCAGCGGCCCGGTGAGGTGGATGACGCCGGCCTGGGTTCGGAGGATCACCGTATCTGGCAGGCGCTGAACGCGCGCGCCGAGGCGCAGGCCTAGGAGGGCGAAGGCTCCCGCCGCCAGTCTTCAGGTCGAGCGGCCGCCGCTGCCGTTGACCTGGGCACTGACCGTTTCCGTCAGTTCCGTGAGGGAAAACGGTTTCGGGAGGAAAACCGAGTTCGGCATCTCCGTTTCGCTTTCTCCGAACGTTTCCGGTGCGTAGCCCGAGATGAATATCACTTGGGTGTGCGGTCGGGCTTCCAAGGCCTTGCGTACCCAGGATGGGCCATCCATCCCCGGCATTATGACATCCGTCAGGAAGACGTCGATCCGCAGGCTCTCATCCTCGAGGATGTTGAGCGCCGCTTCGGCTGAATCGGCCTCCAGCACCGTGAACCCCCGCATCTTGAGGGCACGGCTGGCAAAGGCGCGCACCGGCGCCTCGTCTTCCACCAGGAGCACGACGCCTTCTGCCTTCGAGTCGCGCAGCGACCGTGTCGCCACCGGCGCCGCTACACGGGCAGGCGCCTCATGCGCCGGGAACAGCATGAGAAAGCTCGTTCCCTCACCCGGGGCGCTGTCGACGAAGATGAACCCGCCGGTCTGCTTCATGATACCGTAAACCGTCGACAGCCCGAGGCCGGTTCCGTCGCCGGGTCGCTTCGTGGTGAAGAAGGGCTCGAAGATCTTGTCGAGATGGTCGGCGGCGATCCCCGCCCCCCGGTCGGTGACGGTAACGGCGACATAGCGCCCCGGGGCGACCACGGCCCGGTCGCGCCGAAGGGCCTCTTTCAGGTACCGGTTGTCGGTAGTGATGGTGATGTTGCCCCCGTGGGGCATGGCATCACGTGCGTTCACGACAAGGTTCATGAGAACCTGTTCCAGCTGCCGCTTGTCGGCGCGCACGGCCCAGAGCTCGGGATCGTGTGTCACTTCGAGCGTGATCTTTTCGCCGACGAGCCGGTTCAGAAGATGGGTGAGATCGGACAGCACCTCGCGCAGGTCGATGACCCTGGGGCGGAGGGTCTGCTTGCGGGAATAGGCGAGAAGCTGACTGACCAGCGCCGCGGCACGATTGGCGTTCTGGCTTATCTGCACGAGGTCGGCGTAATCGCCGTCATCCTGTTCATGGCGCAGAAGAAGCAGGTCGCAATGACCGGAAATGGCCGTCAGGAGGTTGTTGAAATCGTGCGCCACCCCGCCTGCGAGCTGGCCGATGGCCTGCATCTTCTGGCTTTGCACGAATTGCGCCTCGAGCGACTTGAACTTGGTTGCATCATGCAGGACGGCGATCAGCACGAGGTCGCCATTGTCCATCGCCGGCGCCAGCACCACCTGCACGAACACCTCGCGATCCTCCCGTCGGACGCGGACGGTTTCTGCCTGGACGGTGCCGCGACCGGCGGCCGCATCGTCGAGCCAGTCCGGCAGCGGTCGGCCGGGGCTTTCCACGACATCCGTCAGCCTCCGCCCCTCGGCGCTGTCAATGCCGAGCAGGGCCCGGGACGGCCTGTTCGACAGGAGAAGGCGGCCGTCGCGAGACAGCTTTAGGAGGGGAACCGGCAGCGCCTCGAAGAAGGTCCACCCGTCCGTCGCCTCCTCTGCCCGGGCCATGGCCGGGAAGAGGTAGACGTCGCGCGTGCCGTCTTCCCGCGGCCAGTCTGCAACCAGGCGGCTGGTCGGGCCGCTTTCCGTCAGGATCGTGCACACCCGGCCCGCGCGGATCGGGCCCTGGGGGCGGAACATGTCTGCCACGCCGTCCTGCGAGCCCAGAAGCTCCTGCGCCGCATCGTTGAGGCAAAGCATCTCGTCCCCGCTACCGAGACGGATGACCGGCACGTCGCCGCCCGGAACGGCCCGCGCAGTTTCCGCCGCCTCGAAATGCACCCGCCAGAGACACCTTTCGCCGCCCGCGGAGTGCACGGTGACCGTAAGCCGGCCATCCGGCCGGT
>Ga0189287_100224_pt1 | contig 23075 bp, 26 predicted proteins | sample UW86minimetaG_FD_130319 | JGI IMG/M metagenome (GOLD analysis project Ga0189287, IMG submission 130319) | Marine microbial communities from the Costa Rica Dome - UW86 mini metaG | ecosystem: Environmental > Aquatic > Marine > Oceanic > Photic zone | place: Costa Rica: the Eastern Pacific... | reverse complement strand
GCGCCGAAACTGCGGGCCTCCACCAGGAACGTGCGGGTCCAGGACCCCCATACCAGGCTGATGCAGAACAGGCCGATCGCGATGACGGCCAGGGCGGACATGACGGTTCCAAGGGTGTTTTTCGCGCCGCCGCCGGTCATGGTCATTCGGTATGCGGTGTCTGGATGTGGATCTCGTCGAGTGACGTGCTGCCGTTCTCGCGCACACGGAACACGCCGAGCTTGATATCCTGTTGCGCGGGCAGGTCCTCGAGCAGGCAGAGGGTATCGTATGCCGTGCGGGCCGAGACCTCGACGGGCGCGCACTGGATCGGCGGCCGGGCCTCCTCGCCGACATAGACGAAGACGCGGCTGGCGCGGAAGGAGTTCACCAGCAGGGAGATGCGCGGCGCGACCCCGGCGTTCCAGTACGCGACCGTCACCTCTTCGGTCTGTCCCGAGGCGCAGGCCCCGAGGGAGACGCGGATCGCAAGCTCGTCTTCGGGCAGTTTCGCCAGCTTGTCGCCGTACCGAGTTTCGAAGGGCACCGGCGCGAGCAGCGGGGCGTCCGCGTCTGCGCCCGGCGCGGGCGCGACGCGATAGGTGTTCACCGACTCGTAGAGCCCGTCGGCGGAGACAACCCGCGAACAGATCAGCTTTCCCTGCCAGCTGGGCGGCAGGTAGACCTTCAGCCCGACGGCGCTTTCCGCGGTCTGCCTGACCTGCATACCCGCGAACACGGCGCCGGAGATCTTGGCGGCATCCGACAGCCTTTCAATGAAGGGCACGACGCCGTCAACGGGCTCGTTCGCCAAGGCAATGACATTGTCAGAAGTGGCCGTTTGTGCTGCAATCGAAGTGGTCGAACAAAGAATTGCGAGGAGTGGAAAAATGCCGCGGATCATGTTTTTCCTGACTGCCTTTTTGGTAATGGGATCAGTCTATCCGAGTTCGGCGGCTTCGCAAACGGTGAGTGTCCTGAACAGCGAGGGCGGGCACGGCCACGGATACATGTTCGGCTACGCGGGGAACTGTTATGTCGCCTTGCCGCGGCATGTCGCCGGACCGGACTATTTCCCGCGCGTGAACCTGTCCACGCCGGCCCCCGTGGTTTCGGGGACGGGCACGGTTTTGCGGCCGTTCTGGGAGGGTATCGACCTGGCGCTGGCGGTGGCCTCGGAGGGAATGCGGGAGCGCTGCACCGCAAGTCTGGATGACCTCGATCCGTCGCGGACGGCGCAGAGGGCGGCCACGGCGCACATCCTGCGGCTGCTGCCGGACGGGTCGGAAGACCGGGTCGAGATCGTGGTGGGGGATCGCGGGTACCTGACCTTCGTGGGCCAGGTGGCGCCCTCGGACAGCGGGGAGATCGCGCAAGGCACCTCCGGCGCGTTCGCGTTTCACGAGGGTGAACCGATCGGCATGGCCATCACCTCGGACGACACGCGGCGTGCCACGTTCATGCGGGTCGAGGAGATCAGGATGCACCTTGCCAGATTTCTTTCGCAGACCGGGTCGAACCCGGCCGGCAGCAGCATGGCCACGACAGAAGCCCCGGAGACGGCAAGCGATGCCGGCCTCAGGATCGCGCTCGTCTCGGCCAGCGTGCCCGCGGTCAGCCCGAACCATGCCCCGGAAAACATGCTGACCGATGGGGTGTTCGTCTTCGAGCCGGCGCGCCACGTGGCCTTCGATTTCCGGTTCGAGCCCGACGAGCGAAGGCCGGTCTCGCGGCTGCGGATGCAGGCGCCGGGCGACGGGACCTATGCCGTTCCGAAGAACATCCTGATCCAGGCCTCTGTCGAGGCGGGGGGCGCGGGCTTCAGGACGATCGCGCGCCGGCAGGTCGGGCCCGACGGCGCGTTCGACACCGGACAGATCGCGCCGCGCCTTGCCAAGCGGCTGAGGATCATCGTGCTCGATGCGTGGTCCGACGGACCGATCGCCATCGAACGCGTTTCCGTCTGGTAGGATCAGTCGATCAGGCGGATGCTGAAGGGAACGGGCTCATCGACGGAGTCGAGTGTTGCGACGCCTTCGAGGGCGCCCGTTTCCGTGACGACCGCCCTCGCGTTCATGCCGTAAGGGGTGAGGAAGACACCGTCGCTGTTGACCGTGACGAAGCAGTTTTCGGGCCTGTAGCTGCTTTCACCGAAGCAACGCTTGTCTTCGTGGTAATCCCCGACCGGGATCCGCCAGTAGCCGATACCGTTGGCATCGAGCGTTCCGTTCCAGTCCCGCATCCGGCTGGGCCAGGAGCTGTCCTTGACGTGACCGCCGTCGAACCGGATGCTGAAGATCGGCCGGGTCTTGAGGTAGGTCTCGAACGCGATGCGCTTGACCGTCGGGTTCGGGGAAAGAAGGCCGTATTCCAGCGCCATGCGCTGCAACGACTCGTCTCCCGATTCGAGCATGATCTCCATGGCCGCCAGGCTGCGGGCCGGATCGGGGTTGTTGAGCAGTTCCTGGTAGGGATCGAGATCGTTCATCTGCTTGTCGATCATCTGGTTGATCTGTTCCGGGGTCAGGCTTTGCGCGAGCGCCGTGACGGGGAGGAGGTATGCAAGGGCAGCAAGAAGACGAATGCTCAAAATAACTCTCCGACAATTGGTTTCGTTTCCAGCCTAGGAAATAGCTGGTCTCGCGTCGACATTTTTTCGGCAGGGCCGGGGTGGTTCCGGTGGCCAGGCCCGCGCGGGCTGCCGATGGGCGGGACGCGCCGTGACTGGCGGTTTAGGGGGCCAGCCCCCGACGTCGAAATCCCTGGGGATTTCAACGTCTCCCCCGGGATATTTCTGGCCAGAAGAAGCGTTGGGGTTGTGCCGGGTCTCAGCCGCGGCGGATGGTGGCGCCGAGGGTGGTCATCAAGGGTTCGAAGACCGGGAAGGAGGTGGCGATGGGGGCGCCGTCGTCGATGCTGACCGGTTTCCGGGTGGCGAGGCCGAGGATGAGGAAGGACATGGCGATGCGGTGGTCGAGATGGGTTTCGCAGGTGGCGCCGCCGGGGACGTTGCCGTGGCCGAGGCCGGTGACCGTCCACCAGTCTTCGCCCTCGTCGACGGTAACGCCGCAGGCGCGCAGGCCGGTGGCCATGGCGTCGATCCGGTCGCTTTCCTTGACGCGGAGTTCCTTGACGCCGCGCATCTCGGTCTTGCCCTCGGCGAAGGCGGCGACCACGGAAAGGACGGGGTATTCGTCGATCATGCTGGCGGCGCGGTCGGGGGGGACGGAAATGCCCTTGAGGTTGGGCGAGAAGCGGGCGCGGAGGTCGGCCACGGGTTCGCCGCCTTCCTCGCGCTGGTTCTCGTAGGTGAGGTCGGCGCCCATCTCGCGCAGGGTGGTGAAGAGGCCGGCACGGGTGGGGTTGAGGCCGATATTCGGCACGAGGATGTCGGAGCCCTCGGTGATCAGCGCGGCGCAGACCGGGAAGGCGGCGGAGCTGGGGTCGCGCGGGACGGCGATGGTCTGGGGTTTCAGCTCGGGCTGGCCCTGCAGGGTGATGATGCGGCCCTCGTTGGTGACCTCGGTCGCGAGGGTGGCGCCGAAGCCGGCCAGCATGCGTTCGGAATGGTCGCGGGTGGCCTCGCGTTCGATGACCACGGTTTCGCCGGGGGCGTTGAGGCCGGCGAGCAGGACGGCGGATTTCACCTGCGCCGAGGGCACCGGCACCTCGTAGCGCACAGGCAAGGGGTCGCGCGCGCCGACGATGGTCATGGGCAGGCGGCCACCGGAGCGGCCGACGGCCTGCGCGCCGAAGAGGGCGAGGGGGTCGGTGACGCGGGCCATGGGGCGCTTGTTGAGGCTGGCGTCGCCGGTGAAGGTGGCGGTGATGGGCGAGGTGGCCATGGCGCCCATGATGAGGCGGACACCGGTACCGGAATTGCCGCAGTCGATGACCTGGTCGGGCTCGGCGAAGCCGCCGGTGCCGACGCCGTGGACATGCCATGTGCCGTCGTCGTCGCGGGTGATCTCGGCCCCCATGGCACGCATGGCCTTGGCGGTGTCGAGCACGTCTTCGCCTTCGAGAAGGCCGGTGATGGTGGTTTCGCCCACCGCCAGCGCGCCGAGGATGAGCGAACGGTGGGAGATCGACTTGTCGCCGGGAATGGCGGCTTCGCCCGAAAGACCGGTGGAGGCGTGGGAGGACATGGGGGTCGGGGTGCCGTGGCCGGACATTTGCTGCGCCTTTCGTGAACGGGTCGGCCTGCCTGATAGCGCAAGCATGGCGCCGGGTAAATCCGTGTTCAGCCCCGGGCGAGCGGCAGGGTAGCGCAGCGGAAGGCGCCGCCGGTGGAGGGGACGGCGTCGAAGGGGAGTTCGTCGACCCGGTAGCCGGCGGCGCGGAGGGCGGCGTTGACGCGGGCGCAGGCCGGGTGATCGCGGGCGACCAGGTGATCGGGGGCGAGAGAGAGGACGTTGGTGGCCAGCGCCGCGGCCTCGTCGCGGGTGACCTCGATCCAGTCGTACTGGCTGCGCATGGCGGCGGGGATGGTGTCGAGCCCGGCGGGGTAGATGAGGGCATGGCCGAGGCCGAGGGGCTGAAAGGCGCAATCGAGGTGGAGCACGTCTTCGCCCTGCGACAGGGGCCGCGTGGGGACCGGGTGGATGGAGTAGATGTCGCCGAATTCCCGGCGGAGGAAGGCCGCGCCCTCGGGGTCGCTGCGCTGGCCCACGCCCACGAAGATGTCGGGGCCGGCGATGATCACGTCGCCGCCTTCGAGGGTGATGCCGGGGGGCACGGAGAGGCGGGGGCCGGTGAAGCTGGCGAGGAGGCGGTCGAGCCCGCGGATCTCCTCGGCGCGGCTGGCGTTGCGCATGGCGGCGGTGACGAAGGTGTCGCCGATGACGAAGCCGATGTCGCGGGGGCAGGTCTGGTCCTGCACGGTTTCCGGGGCGAGGTCGGGGATGTGAACGGTGACGCCCGCCCCCTCCAGCGCCGTGCGGAAGGTGGAGAAGTCGGCCACGACCTGTGCCTCGGTGGGGTGGCCGTGGCGGGCGAGCGTGTGGCGGTGGGTTTCGTTGACCACCTCGACGCGGGCGCCGTCGCGGTGATAGCCGGCGCCGCGCCCCATCACCACGTGGCGAAGGGGCGCGAATTCATCGGCGATGTGGAACTGCCGCAAGCGCCTCAGCCTGCCGCGGTGATCAGGAACTCGACCTTGAGCTCGGGATGGGCGAGCTTGGCCTCGCCGCAGGCGCGGGCGGGGGCGTGGCCCTCGGGCACCCAGGCATCCCAGACCTCGTTCATCTCGGCGAAATCGGCCATGTCGGCGAGCCAGATGGTGCATTGCAGGATGCGGGTGGTGTCGGAGCCGGCCTCGGCCAGCAGTTTCTCGACCTTCGAGAGGCACGAGCGGGTCTGGTCGGCGACGCTGTCGCCCTTTTCACCCACCTGCCCGGCCAGGTAGATCGTGCCGTTATGAGTGACCATCTGGCTCATGCGCTGGCCGGTGTGGTGGCGAGAGATGTCGGACATGGGGGTGGGTTCCTTCGATGATGATTGACCCCTTGGCGGGGCCGCGAGAAGACAATTGCATCCGGCCGCGCGATCGGCATAAGGCGGGGCATGGCCAAGCTCTATTTCCACTACTCGACGATGAACGCGGGCAAGTCAACGCTGCTTCTGCAGGCGGCGCATAACTACCAGGAGCGGGGGATGGAGACCTTCCTGATGACCGCGCGGGTGGATGACCGGGCGGGCGAGGCGACCATCGCGTCGCGCATCGGGATCGGGCAGCGGGCGGTGGTGTTCGGGCCGGAGACGGACCTGTTCGAGACGTTGCGCGCGCGGCTGGACGAGGGGCCGGTGGCCTGTGCCTTCATCGACGAGTCGCAGTTCCTGACCAAGGCCCAGGTCTGGCAACTGGCCCGGGCGGTGGACGACCTTGGCGTGCCGGTGATGTGCTATGGCCTGCGGGTGGATTTCCGGGGCGAGCTGTTTCCGGGCTCGGCCGCGCTTCTGGCGCTGGCCGACGAGATGCGAGAGGTGCGCACGATCTGTCATTGCGGCAAGAAGGCCACCATGGTGGCGCGGCAGGATGCCGGGGGCCGGGTGCTGACCGAGGGCGAGCAGGTGCAGATCGGCGGCAACGAGACCTACGTCAGCCTGTGCCGGCGGCACTGGCGCGAGGCGGTGGGCGACCGGGGGTAGCGGGAACCGGCGAGGGCCCTTGCACGTTGGTTTCGCGTGAAAGGAGAACCGTCATGGACCGTCTGGCCATCTACTTTGCCGTCCTGGCCGGTGCCTGTGTTGCCGGTGCCGCGCTGATCGTGGCATTCGCGCTCGGATACTATTCTTTCTGGGCTTTCCTTGTCTGCGGCGTCATCGGCGTTGTCACCGCCTACCCCATCGGTTTCTGGATTTCCCGCGCCATCAAGCGGGAAGACCCGAATTTCAACCACCGCAAGCCGCGGCAATCGGACGGGATCCTGCCCGATCCGAAGGCGCCGGAGATTTAAGACCGGGTTTGGCTCAAGCCCGTTCGACCAGGACCGAGCCGACCGAGTACCCTGCCCCGAAGGAGCAGATCAGCCCGGCGTCGCCGGGCTGGAGGTCATCCGAGTATTTCGAGAAGGCGATGATCGAGCCCGCCGAAGAGGTGTTGGCATAGTCCTGCAGGATGTTGGGCTGTTCGTCGGGTTCCGGCGTGCGGCCCATGACCTTTTTCCCGATGAAATCGTTCATCGTTTTGTTGGCCTGGTGCAGCCAGAGGCGTTTGAGCTGGTCGGCGGCGACGCCTTCCTCGGCCATGTGGTCGGCGATGTGTTTCGACACCAGCGGCAGGACTTCCTTGAACACCTTGCGCCCCTCCTGAACGAAGAGCATGTCGCGGCGGTCGTCCATGTGCCCCTCGCGGGTGCGGCGGAGGAAGCCGTTGTTGTTGCGGATGTTGTTCGAGAACTGCGTGGCGCAGCGGGTGGAATGGACGAGGAAATGCGGGCCCTTCGCATCCTCGGCGCGTTCGAGGACCATGGCGGTGCAGACATCCCCGAAGATGAAGTGACAGTCGCGGTCGCGCCATTCGAGATGGCCGGAGCAGATTTCCGGGCTGACCACGATGGCGCAGCGGACGGAGCCCGAACGGATCATGTCGGCCGCCGCCTGGATGCCGAAGGTGGCAGAGGAGCAGGCGACGTTCATGTCGAAGGCGAAGCCGCCGGCGCCCAGGAGTTGCTGGATCTCGATGGCGATGGCCGGATAGGGCCGTTCGTGGTTGGAGGCGGCGCAGATGACCAGGTCGACCTCCTCCGCCGTGCGGCCCGATTGCGCCAGCGCCTTGCCGCAGGCGTCGAGCGCCATTTCGGCCATGATCCCCGGCTCCTCGTTCGAGCGGGGGCGAAGGTGGGGGTGCATCACGGTCGGGTCGAGCACGCCCGTCTTGTCCATCACGTAGCGCTGTTCGATGCCGGAGGCCGAGAAGATGAAGCCGGTGGAGGAGTGCGGCTTGGCCTCGATCTCGCCCGCCGAGATCGCCTCGGCATTCTCGGCGTTGAAGGTGTCGGCATAGGCGTTGAAGGCGTCGACCAGTTCGGCGTTGGTGATGGTCTGGTTGGGGGTGAAGACCCCGGTGCCCGTGATGGCAGGTTTGAACATTGTGGCTCTCATCAGGTGTATCGCCCAGATCAACGCAGGCGGGCCTGAAGGTCAAGCGGAACCGGCGAAGCCTTGCCGGAACGCCGGGTCAGTTGACGAGGTTGGGCGGGATATTCCCGTTGAGCGCGGCGACGAGGTTGTCGACGGCGACGAACCCCATCCGTTCGCGCACTTCCAGCGCGGCGGTGCCCAGATGCGGCAGGAGGGCGACGTTCTCCATCTTGGTCAGCGCCTCGGGCACTTTCGGCTCGTGCTCGTAGACATCGAGCCCGGCACCGCCGATCTGCCCGGTTTTCAACGCCTCGATCAGCGCGTCCTCGTCGACCACGTCGCCGCGGGCGATGTTGATGAAGTGGGCATGGGGCTGCATGGCGGCGAAGAGCTCTTCGCCGACGAGATACTGGTTCTCGCCCCCGCCCGGCACGGCGGTGACGACAAAATCGGAAAGACCAGCCAGCTCTTGCATGGTTTCAACCTGCCGGGCCTCGATGTCCACATCCTTGGGCGATCTGTTGAAATAAACCACGTTCATCCCGAAGCCATAGTGACAGCGCCGGGCGATGGCCTGGCCGATGCGGCCCATGCCGATGATGCCGACGGTCTTGCCGGTGACATGCAGGCCGAGGAGTTGCGTGGGGGTCCAGCCCGTCCATTTGCCGGCGCGCAGAAGGCGCTCGCCCTCGCCCGCGCGGCGGGCGGTCATCAGCATGAGGGTCAGCGCGATATCGGCGGTGGCGTCGGTGACGGCGCCGGGGGTGTTGGTGACCATCAGCCCGGCGGCGCGGGCGGCGGCCACGTCGATGTGGTTGTAGCCGACGCCGAAATTGGCGAGCACCTTGCAGCGGGAACCTTCGGAGCCTTCGAAGACATCCGCCGTGAAGAAATCGCCCAGGGTGGGCAGGACACCGTCGTAAAGCGTGAGCGCCGCGCGCATCTGGCCGACTTTCAGCGGCCGCGTATCTTCGCGGATCTCGACGTCGAAATGCTGTTCGGCGCGGGCGATGACGGCATCGGGCAGGCGTGTGGTGAAGAGCACCCGCATCAGTGCATCCGCTCCCCTTCGGCGACTTCCTGGTCGGGGGCGATGAGGACGATGCCGCCTTGCGGATCGGCGGCGCCGAGCACCAGCACTTCGGACATGAAGGGTCCGATCTGGCGGGGCGGGAAGTTGACCACGCCCATGACCTGCCGGCCTGTCAGGCTTTCGGGCGTGTAGTGGGCGGTGAGCTGCGCAGAGGTCTTGCGCTCGCCGATCTCGGGGCCGAAATCGATCCACATCTTGATGGCGGGCTTGCGGGCCTCGGGGAAGGGTTCGGCGCGGATCACGCGGCCCACGCGGATGTCGACCTTGAGGAAGTCGTCGAAGGTGATTTCGTCAGCCATTGCGGAGTTCTTTCGAGCGGTCGGTGGCGGCGGCCACGGTTTTCTTCATCAGCGGAGGGAGGCCGGTCTCCTCGTCCATCAGCACTTCCAGCCCGGCCTGGGTGGTGCCGTTGGGGCTGGTGACGTTGACGCGAAGCTGGTCGGGGGTTTCCTCGGCCTCTTCGGCGAGCGCCCCTGCCCCGGCGACGGTGGCCTGGGCGAGCTGCATGGCCAGCGCGGGGGACAAACCTTGCGCCTCGCCCGCCTTGGCCAGGCATTCGATCATGTGGAACACGTAGGCCGGGCCGGAGCCCGAGACGCCGGTGACGGCATCCATCTGGTCCTCGCTGTCGAGGCGGACCACCTGCCCCACCGCTGTCAGCAGCTCCTCGGCGGTGTCGAGATGCGCGGGCATGGCGTGCGCGTTGCCGATGATGGCGGTGATGCCCCGGCCCACGGCGGCGGGCGTGTTGGGCATGGCGCGGATGATCGGGCTGTCATCGCCGAGCGCGGCCTCGAAGGCGGAAATCGGCGTGCCCGCGGCGACGGAGACGAAGAGGGTCTTGCCCCCGCCCATGGCGGCGATGGCGGGCAGCGCGTCGCCCATCATCTGGGGTTTGACGGCGATCAGCACGATGGCGGGCTGTTTCGGCAGGTCGCCGTTGAGGGTGACACCGGTGGATTGCAGCCATTCGGAGGGTTTCGGGTCGATCACCCAGACGCTTTGCGGCGGCAGGCCCCGCTTCAGCCAGCCTGCCAGCATGGCCGAGCCCATCTTGCCGCAGCCCAGCAGCACCAGCCCGTTTCGGGCTACGTTGTCCGTGGTCATCCCTGTCCTCCTTGCCTTGATGAACGGCATTCGGGGGTGAGTGTTACGCCCGCATCCCGCGGGATTCAATGGCGGGAAAAGCGGCGCGGCGCGACCCGGCGAAGCATCGCCCGCCGGGCGCGGCGGATTGCCGTGAAATCAGGCGGTGCCGTAAGCCTCGGCGATGGCGACCTGCATGGCGTCGCGCGGGGTACGGTCGCCCCAGACGACAAGCTGGAAGGCCGGGTAGAAGCGCTCGGCGCTGATGACGGCGGCGTTGATCAGCGTGTCGACCTGTTCGGGGCAGACGCTGGGCGCGCCGGCCATGACGAGGCCGTAGCGGTAGACCATCAGCTTCTGCTCGGCCCAGTAGGTGAAGGCGCCGGCCCAGCACTGGTCGTTCACTTCGTTGAGGGTCTGGTAGAGGACCGGCAGCTTGTCTTCCGGCGGCTCCATTTCGAAGGTGCAGACCATGCGCAGGGTCTCGTCATAGGCGGACCATGCCAGCGTGACCGAATAGGTGCGCCACTGGCCCTCGACGGCCATGGCGATCTGATCGTCTCCGATCCGGTCGAAATCCCAGTCGTGATGCTCGGCGAGATGCTCGACGATATCGATGGGGTGAAGATCTTCACTCAGAAACTGCTCGGATAATGCCATGCCGCCACCTCTTGTGAGTTGTAGCGCGGGGGCTTGGCAGCGCCCCAAGCGCTAGGTGCCTGCTCTAGAACGGGGGCTTATTCCCTCTGTCCCTACCATATATCGTGGCGAGTGGATTGCAGCCTGTAAAGCTATTTGTTGGGGATAACCTCAATAAGTTGTGGATGACGTCAAAACTTCATCAAGATGAGATGGGGGTGTCATGTGGGGGGGATGGCTCCCGGCCCTTTAGGTTTTGTCCGCCCCGGGCCTGACCCGGGGCCTCTGGTTTGAGCGAGGTCCCGGCTCGGGGGCCGGGACGGGGGAACTCACCTTGCGGTATGCAATGCGCCGGGAACCGCGGGCCGAGGCTGCCGGTTGGCGTGGAAAGGAAGGCGGCTGGCATGGCACATGACGAGCTGTGGAAGATGGAGAAGAGCTTCTGGCTCGATGGGCCGGAGTTCTATGGCCGCGCGATGGCGCCGGATGCGCGGATGGTGTTTCCCGATCCGGTGGGAATCCTGGCCGGGGAGGAGATCGTCGAGGGGCTCAAACAGGCGCCGCGCTGGGCCGAGGTGCGGTTCGACGAGCGGGACGCGACCGGGATGGGGGACACGGTTGTGCTGGCCTACCGCGCGACGGGCAAGCGGAAGGGCGAGGCGGCTTACGTGGCGCTGTGCATGAGTACCTATGTGAAGGGGGGCGAGGGGTGGCGGTTGCTGGCGCATCAGCAGTCGCCGGTTTCCGGGTAGAGCGGTTGGGGCGTGGCACGCCGGGCGGGGCTTGGATAGGGACGTGGTGCGGGAAACAGGTGGGTTGGCACTCACCCTACGGCCGCCGCGCCGAGCGTGGCGGGGTGCGACAGTGGCGGGCCAATGCCCGCTCGACGCTTACTTCTCCAGCGCCTCGATGCGCGCCTTGAGCGCCTCGTTCTCCTCGCGGGCCTTCTGGGCCATGGCGCGGACGGCGTCGAATTCCTCGCGCGTGACGAAATCGCGGTCGGCGAGCCAGCGGTCGATCATCGACTTCATCGCCGTCTCGGCCTCTTCCCGCGCGCCCTGGGCCACGCCCATGGCGTTGGTCATGAGCTGCGAGATGTCGTCGAATACCTTGTTGCGGGTCTGCATGGGGATTGCTCCGGCGTTATATTTACAATCTATATGGGCCGCAAAACCCGGCCGCGCAAGGTTGACTTCCCCGTTGACTTCCGCGTGGCGACAGAGGCAGAGAGACACAAATGCAGGCCGCCATCCAATTCCCCGATCTGTCACCCGAGATCTTCACCCTGCCGATCTTCGGCATGGAATTCGCGCTGCGCTGGTACGCGATGGCCTATATCGTGGGCATCATCATCGGCTGGCGGCTGGTGGTGGCGACGCTGCGCCGGCCGCACCTGTGGAAGAACGACACGCCCGTTATGAAGGAAAGCCAGGTCGAGGACCTGCTGACCTGGGTGGTGCTGGGTGTCATCCTTGGCGGGCGGCTGGGCTACGTGTTGTTCTACAAGCCTGCTTATTTCGTTCAGAATCCGGCCGAGATCCTGATGCTGTGGCAGGGCGGCATGTCGTTCCATGGCGGGCTTCTCGGGGTGATCATCGCCTGCGTGGGCTTCTCGTGGCGGCAGCGGATTCCGTGGCTGTCGGTGGCGGACGTGCTGTGCATGGCGACGCCGGTGGGGTTGCTGCTGGGGCGGATCGCGAATTTCATCAATGCCGAGCTGTGGGGGCGGCCTACCGACCTGCCGTGGGGCGTGATCTTCCCCGGCGAGATGGCGCAGTATTGCCCCGAGGTGGTGGGCGCCTGTGCGCGGCATCCCTCACAGCTTTACGAGGCGTTGCTGGAGGGGCTGATCCTGGGCGCGGTGCTGTTGTGGCTGGTGTTCCGGAAAGGCGCGCTGAAGCGGGTGGGCACGGTGACGGGGGTGTTCTTCGCGGGCTATGGCCTGGCGCGGTTCCTGGTAGAGTTCGTGCGGCAGCCGGATGCGCAGTTCGTGTCGGAGGGCAACCCGCTGGGGCTGGCCTTCCACGTGGGCGGCTACGGGCTGACCATGGGGCAGGTATTGTCGCTTCCGATGTTCGCGCTGGCCGCCTACCTTGTGATCCGGGCGCGCGGGCCGGCATGACCGCGCTGAAGGAGCATCTTGTCAGCCAGATAAGGGCCAGCGGGCCGATGACGGTGGCGGAGTACATGGCCGCCTGCCTGATGCATCCCGAGCATGGCTATTACGCGACGCGCGATCCGCTGGGCACGGCGGGCGATTTCACCACGGCGCCGGAGATGAGCCAGATGTTCGGTGAGCTGATCGGGCTGGCGCTGGCGCAGGCGTGGATGGACCAGGGGGCGCCGGAGGCGTTCGTGCTGGCCGAGCTGGGGCCGGGGCGCGGGACGCTGATGGCGGATGTGCTGCGGGCGACGAAGGGCGTGCCGGGGTTTCACGACGCGGCGCGGGTGAACCTTGTCGAGACGTCGCCGGCGCTCAGGCAGGTGCAGGCGCAGACGGTCCCGTGGCCGGGAATCGCGTGGCGCGAGAGCGTGGGCGACCTGCCGGAGCTGCCGCTTTTCCTGGTCGCGAACGAGTTCTTCGATGCCCTGCCCGTGCGGCAGGTGCAGCGGGAGGGCGAGCGCTGGCGGGAACGGCTGGTCGGGCTCGAGGGCGAGGCGCTGGCGATCGGGCTGAGCGATCCGAAGGCGATGGCACCGCTGGAACATCGGCTGGAGGACACGCGGGACGGGGATATCGTCGAATTCTCCCCCATGGGCGAGAGCATCGCGGCCGAGATCGGCGGGCGGATCGCGAAACATGGCGGCGCGGCGCTAATCGTGGATTACGGCGACTGGCGGTCGCTGGGCGATACGTGGCAGGCGGTGAAGGGGCACGAGGCCACGGACCCGCTGGCCGAGCCGGGGCGGGCCGACCTGACGGCGCATGTGGATTTCGAGGCGCTGGCGCGGGCGGTGCCCTGCCGGTACAGCCGGTTGACGCCGCAGGGGGTGTTCCTGGAGCGGCTGGGAATCACCGCGCGGGCGCAGGCGCTGGCCAAGGGGCTTGAGGGCGATCGGCTGGAAACCCACATTGCCGCGCATCGCCGCTTGACCCACCCCCATGAAATGGGGACGCTCTTCAAGGTAATGGCATTCACCCCCGACGGGGCGGCCCCGCCGCCCGGACTGGACACATGACGCTCGAGATCATCACCGCCGACGCCCTTGCCCCGCTGCGACACGGGTTCTTCACCCGCAAGGGCGGGGCGTCGTCCGGCGTGTTCTCGGGGCTGAATTGCGGGATGGGGTCATCCGACCAGTCCGACGTGGTGCGGATCAACCGGACGCGGGCGGCCGATGCGCTGGGGCTCGGGCCGGAGAATCTCGTGAACGTCCACCAGGTGCATTCCGCGCGGGTCGAGGTGGTGGAGGGCCCGCAGGAGGAACGGCCCAGGGCCGATGGCATGGTGACGAAGGTGCCCGGTCTGGCGCTGGCGATCCTGACCGCCGATTGCCAGCCGGTCTTGTTCGCCGACCGGCAGGCCGGGGTGATCGGCGCGGCCCATGCGGGCTGGCGCGGGGCGCTGGACGGCGTGCTGGAAGAGACCGTGGAGCAGATGGAGGCACTGGGCGCGTCGCGCGGGGATATCGTGGCGGTGATCGGGCCCTCGATCAGCCAGCAGGCCTACGAGGTGGGCCCCGAGTTCCTTGACGACTTCATGGCCGACGACCCGGACAACCACCGCTTCTTCGCCAATGGCGAGGGCGACCGTTACCTGTTCGACCTGCCCTCTTTCGGGCTGCACCGGCTGCGCCGCGCCGGGGTGGGCCACGCGGAATGGACGCGGCATTGCACCTATTCCGATGCCGGGCGGTTCTATTCCTACCGGCGGGCGACCCATGCGGGCGAGGCCGATTACGGACGGCTTCTGGCGGCGATCCGGCTGTAAATGGGGCATGGCCGGGACCGGGCGGTGCCCGTTCTTGCCACAATCGCGCCCACCCGGACCGGTGGCGGCCTTTGGGTCGAGGCTATTTCCGCAATGATTTCAGGCATGTGACGGAATCCTGGCAGGGTTTCCGGATTTTGGCCGCCCTGCCCGGCAAAAGACCGAGGAATCCCACACCCGCGTCAAATCGTGGCCTCAAACCCCGGCAATATTGCAGGCAACGGAACGAGGGACGCCGCCGCGCTCACACCGCCGGGTTCGATAGCCGTCAAAGCAAGAGGGTAAGGGACAATGAAGAGACGTTGGATGAAATCCGTCATCGAAACCAGCAAGCAGGCGACGCCGGCGCTGCCGTTCCGGCGCGGGATGCGCAACACGGCGCTGCGACAGGCGGGCCAGGGTGCCGCGCCGGTCGCCGCACCGGTCAAGGCCGTGCGCACCGCCTGAGCGACGCTGCCAATTGTGGCAAAGTTGCGCGATTCGAATCGGACGGGAATGCCGAATTGTGGCGAAATCGTCGACACTTGACCGACAATCTTAACGAAATTTAATAGATTGTCGGTCGGCACATGACAGTGATTGGTCAAATTTGACTAAACTTGGGCAATTGCGCCAATTGTTTGTCATCGCAACGTGAATGGTAACAAGTCCTTCTGTCGTTGTCGGTGGGGGCCGACGCGGTTGAGACAACCTGATAAAGGTGACTCAATAATGGTATCCCCCTACGATTCCGCGCATTTTTCCGCGCGTTCCGGTAACAAGTCTTCTGCACATCGCGACCGCGGCACCGTTCCGCAGCAGGCCCGCAAGACGCTGGCGATGCGCAAGTACCGTATTTCCTCGCTTATGTCCGACGGACAGGTGCGCGTCTCGGACCAGATCGGTCCGGCGATGCCGATTTTCGAAGCCGCCTTCTCGGCGTTTTCGCACGGCACGCTGATCAACACCACGCAAGGCCAGGTCGCGGTCGAGGATCTCGAACCGGGCATGAAGCTTCAGACCACCGACCAGGGGCCGATGCAGCTTCTGTGGGTGGGAGCGATGACGCTGATGCCGCGGTCCGACAAGCATCCGCACGGCAGCAGCCTGACCCGGATCATGGCCGACAGTTTCGGCTTTGGCCGGCCGCAGGCCGACATCATGGCCGGGCCCGGCGCGCGGTTCCTGCTGCGGCCCAGCGGCTATGCCGAGCGCTATGGCAGCGAACGGACGCTGACCCCGGCGGCGCAGATGGTCGACGGGTACAACGCCATCGAGATCACCCCGCCGCGGCCGGTGACGGTCTATCACCTCTGCCTGCGGCGCCACGCGATCATCACCGCCGGCGGGATGGAGGCCGAGAGCTATCACCCCGGCCCGGGGTTCGAGCGGAACATGGGGCCGAACATGCTGAGCCTGTTCCTGTCGTTCTTCCCGCATATCAAGCAGCCGCGCGATTTCGGCCCGCTGGCGCATGAACGCCTGCCGCTGAAGGGGATCGAGAACGCGGCTGAGATGGCCTGACAAGGTATTTTGCTGCCATGACCGAAACGGGGCGCGACGGGGGTCGCGCCCCGTTTCGATTCAGCCGCTTGCGATGGACCCGGGCGAGATGACGGGAACGAGCCCTTCGGCCGCCGCGGCCAGGGCTGCATCCTCGGTGACCAGCGCATCGGCCTGCAATTGCGTGAGGGCGACGTATTCGGCCAGTTCCGTCGAAGCGAGCCCTTGCCGGTCGGCGATGGTCCAGGCCCTGTGCCGCATCACCGCGTCGCCCAGGTACCTGAATTTGAGCTTGGCGAAGCGCGCGTTGATCGCCTGCCCCTCGTCAGCGGAGAGGGCGCCGTCGCGAACGCGCGTGTAGAGGGTCGCGAGCACCTGCGACCGCAGGAGGGTCGGGGCGAGAATGGTGCAGGAGGCCGACGGCGACAGTTCTCCGGAGGCGATCAGGATCGCCGTGGCCGGGTCGATGACGATGCGTTTCGGGTTGGTCCGGGATGACGGCATGTTGGTCTCATGCGGCAGGAACCGCGCCTCAGGCGGATTTCTTCAGCCGGTCTTCCAGCACGTCGAAGGGCACGCCCGGCTCGTCCTTGGCGCCGCGGATCACCAGCGAGGTCTTGACGCTGCCCACGTTGTCGGCGGCGGTCAGCTCCTCGGTCAGGAAGCGCTGGAAGGTCGAGAGGTCGGGCGCCACGCATTTGAGAATGAAATCCACCTCGCCGTTCAGCATGTGGCATTCGCGAACCAGCGGCCAGGCGCGGCAGCGGGCCTCGAAAGCCGACAGGTCGGCCTCGGCCTGGCTTTGCAGGCCGACCATGGCGTAGACCTGCACCTCGAATCCCAGTTCGCGGGCGTCGACCTTGGCGTGGTAGCCCTGGATATAGCCGCTTTCCTCGAGCGTGCGGACCCGGCGCAGGCAGGGCGGGGCCGAGATGCCGACGCGCTTGGCCAGTTCGACATTGGTCATCCGGCCGTCAGCCTGCAGTTCGGCGAGGATCTTGCGGTCGATCTCATCGAGTCGGGTCGCGGGCATTCTGGGTCTCCTGAAAATTCGCGATTGTTATAACACCACTGGCAGCGCGCGCAATATTGTTTCGCCTTGGCGCAAGATCGTTTCCTGACCGGCGCCGCAGCGGTGTTTCGTTGCGCAGCGCGCGCCGGGAACGGCGGCACCGAAGGGCCGCGGTTTGGCGGGATTGCGTCCCGCTTTGCACATGGCGGGCTTGCAGGGGTTTCGCGCCCCCTGCCCCGCCGCTATATCTGTGCCCCGAGTCGCAGACACCCTTACCAGACAGGTTCCGATCATGGCCGAGACACGTCACACCAAAACCCTCATCATCGGGTCAGGCCCGGCCGGCTATACCGCCGGTGTCTATGCCGCCCGCGCCATGCTCGAGCCGGTGCTGGTCCAGGGGATCGAACCGGGCGGCCAGCTGACCACCACCACCGAGGTCGAGAACTGGCCCGGCGATACCGAGGTGCAGGGCCCCGACCTGATGGTGCGGATGGAGGCCCATGCCAAGGCGATGGGCTGTGACATCGTGAGCGACATCATCACCCATCTGGATACCGACAGCCGACCCTTCAAGGCGACCGGCGACAGCGGCACGGTCTATACCGCCGACAGCGTGATCATGGCCACCGGCGCGCGGGCCAAGTGGCTGGGGATCGATAGCGAGGAGGCCTTCAAGGGTTTCGGCGTGTCGGCCTGTGCGACCTGCGACGGGTTCTTCTACCGTGGCGAGGAAATCGTCGTGGTGGGCGGCGGGAATACCGCCGTGGAAGAGGCGCTGTTCCTGACGAACTTCGCCAGCAAAGTGACGCTGATTCACCGCCGCGACGAGCTCAGGGCCGAGAAGATCCTCGAGAACCGTCTGCTCAAGCACCCGAAGATCGAGCCGCTGTGGTTCCACGAGCTTGAGGAAGTGCTGGGCGACGACAGCCCCAAGGGCGTGACCGGGGTGAAGGTGAAGAACAACCAGACCGGCGAGGTCAAGGAGATCCCCTGCAAGGGCGTCTTCATCGCCATCGGCCACGCGCCCGCCAGCGAGCTGCTCAAGGGCAAGGTCGAGATGCATCACGGCGATTACGTGAAGGTCGAGCCGGGCAGCACGCGCACTTCGGTTCCCGGCCTCTTCGCGGCGGGCGACCTGACCGACCACACCTACCGGCAGGCGGTGACCAGTGCCGGGATGGGCTGCATGGCCGCGCTCGATGCGGAGCGGTTCCTTGCGGAGCTCGAAGACCAGCCGGCGCCGCCTGCCGAGAAGGTCGTCGCGGTCGAGTGATGCTCCCCTGAACCGGGTATCGGAGTTCAAGTGAAACGGACAGGCGCGGGACACCACCCGCGCCTTTTTCGTAGCTGGAGCCCCGTTCCATTCGGAGGTTCAGGCAAGTCTTGCGGAGGATGCGGCAGGACCGGGCGTGCGTGGCAGGCTATCCGTTTCGGGACGGATCAACAGATGCACGGAGCGGCCCCATGTCCTCGATTCAATCGCAATTCCTCGACCTGACCTCTCACAGCGACCGCTATGACGCGATCGACCCTGCGGGCGCATTGCAAGGCAGTGCCGCCGGGAAGGTCGTGTTCATCGCCGGCGCCTCCCGGGGGATCGGGCAGGCCACGGCGGTGGGTTTTGCCGCGGCCGGGGCGAAGGCCCTGTACCTGACGGCCCGGTCCCTTGCGGCGCTGGAGGAGACGCGGGAATTGGTCGGCAAGGCCAATCCCGACACGGCCTGCGCCATCGCGGCCTGTGATGTCACGCAGGCGGCAGCGGTCGAACAGGCGGTCAATGATTGCATCGCCCGGTTCGGCGCCATCGACGTGGCCGATGCCAATGCCGGCTACCTGGGCCCGTGGGTGAAGATCGGCGAGAGCGACCCCGAAGGCTGGTGGCATAACTGGGAGGTCAACCTGCGCGGCACCTACCACGTGATCCGCTTCACCCTACCCCACCTGATCGCGTCGGCCCGAAGGTGGGCGGCAGAGGGCGGCAGCGGCGGGCACCTGATCCTGCTGTCGTCAATCGGGGCGCAACTGCTGATGCCCGGCGCGTCGGATTACCAGACCTCGAAACACGCCATCAACCGGCTGTGCGAATTCGTGCAGGTGGATCATGGCGCCGACGGGATCAAGTGTTTCGCCATCCATCCCGGCGGCGTGGCAACCGAGCTGGGCAAGCAGATGCCCGAGGCGATGCACGCCTACCTGACCGAGACGCCGGACCTGGCAGCGTGTTTTGCGGTGTGGCTGGCCTCGGGGCAGGCCGACTGGGCCAGGGGCCGCTACCTGAGTGCCACCTGGGATGTGGGGGAACTTGCGGCCATGCAGGACACGATCCTGCAAGACGACCTGCTGGTGAACCGGCTGCGCGCGCAGGTCTGAAAAGGCCAGGGCGCGGAGGGCCTCCGCGCCCTGGCCATTATTATTGCACTTCGCCCGTCGGGCGCGGCGTGCCCGAGGTTTCCGCCGGAAGAACCGGGTAGGTGACCTCAGGAACCTCGCCGGTCAGCGAGCCGAGGAAGGCGACGATGCTGTCGATCTCTTCCTCGTTCAGCTCGGTGCCAAGCTGCGAGGTGCCCATGATCGCCACAGCCACCTCCAGATCCCAGACCTTGCCCGAATGGAAGTAGGGCGCGGTCAGCGCGATGTTGCGCAGGGGTGCGGCGCGGAAGACGTAGCTGTCATCCGCCGTCTCGGTCACCTGGAAGCGGCCCCGGTCATCCGGCGGCAACACGTCGGCGCCGGGCTTCTCGATCAGGCCGAAGGGGAAGTAGCCGTTGCCGCCAAGGTTGACCCCGTTGTGGCAGGCGGCGCAGCCCTTCTCCATGAAGATCCCGAGCCCCGCCTTCTGGGCCTCGTCGAGTGCCGCATCATCGCCGTTGAGGAAGGCGTCGAACGGGGCGGGCGTTGTCAGCGTCGCTTCGTAGGCCTCGATCGCCTTGGCGAAGTTGTCGAAGGTGACCGGGTCGGCCTCGTCCGGGAATGAGGATTTGAACCAGTCGACATATTGCGGCATCGAGTTCAGCGTCGCGATGACGTTGTCGGGGGTGTTGGCCATCTCGACACCGGCCTGCACCGGGCCCTTGGCCTGGGCCTTGAGGTCTTCGGCGCGGCCGTCCCAGAACTGGGCCTCGTTGAACACCGCGTTGAGCACGGTGGGCGAGTTGCGCGGCCCCTTCTGCCAGCCATGGCCGATCGAGGTGGGCATGTTGTCATCCCCGCCGGTGGCGAGGTTGTGGCAGGAGTTGCAGGAGAAGACCCCCGAGGCGGACATCCTCGGGTCGAAGAACAGCGCCTTGCCAAGATCGATCTTGGCCGGGGTGATGGGGTTGTCGGTCATTGCCGGGATGGTCGAGGGAACCGGCGAGAACATGTCGAGTGCCTCGGCCCTGAGGTCGTCATCCGCCGCGGCCGGTGTGGCCATGGCGAGCGCCGACACGGTGGCGAGAGCGGTCTGTCGGAATACGCGCATGTGAACCTCCTTGTCACATTTCGAAAATGGATCGAGTGCGTTCGCGCGCATGGCCACATTAGACCGATTCCAGACGCTGCGAATTGACATAGGTCAGACCCATTCCCGCCCCGGATGCCGCGCGAGGTGGCAATGCACCGCGCACATAGCGGTATTTTCGCCAGTTTCGGCCCGACGCCCGCAGCGGGCACTTGCAAGTGGGGTTCAAGCCGGTTTAAGGCGCCGGTGATGCCGGGCCCGGTCGTTGCGGGCCTTTAGAATTTTCAATGTCCAGACGACACGAGAGAAGCAATGTCATATTCAAACCTGGCTCCGATTCCCGAGCTCTACGTCTCCTACGACTCTGCGCAGAAACTGAAGGTCGAAGCCGGTGACCTGACAAGCTGGGACCTGAGCCCGCGCCAGATCTGCGATCTCGAGCTTCTGATGAACGGCGGGTTCAGCCCGCTCAAGGGCTTCCTGACCGAGGCCGACTATAACGGTGTCGTCGAGAACATGCGCCTCGCCGACGGCTCGCTCTGGCCGATGCCGATCACGCTGGACGTGTCCGAGGCGTTTGCCGAGGGGATCGAGCCCGGCCAGGATATCGCGCTGCGCGACCAGGAAGGCGTGATCCTTGCCACGATGACCGTCACCGACCGCTGGACGCCCGACAAGAAGCGCGAGGCCGAGAAGGTGTTCGGCGCCGATGACGACGCGCACCCCGCCGTCGACTACCTGCACAACACCGCCGGCAAGGTGTACTTGGGCGGCCCGGTCGTGGGCATCCAGCAGCCGGTTCATTACGATTTCCGCGCCCGCCGCGACACGCCCAACGAACTGCGCGCCTATTTCCGCAAGCTGGGCTGGCGCAAGGTCGTGGCCTTCCAGACCCGCAACCCGCTGCACCGCGCGCATCAGGAACTGACTTTCCGCGCCGCCAAGGAAGTGGAAGCCAACCTGCTGATCCACCCCGTCGTGGGCATGACCAAGCCGGGCGACGTGGATCACTTCACCCGTGTCCGTTGCTACGAGGCGGTGCTCGACAAGTACCCGGGCTCGACCACCACGATGAGCCTGCTGAACCTCGCCATGCGCATGGCCGGCCCGCGCGAGGCCGTCTGGCACGGGCTGATCCGTCGCAACCACGGCTGCACCCACTTCATCGTCGGCCGCGACCACGCCGGCCCCGGCAAGAACTCGGCCGGCGAGGATTTCTACGGCCCCTACGACGCGCAGGAGCTGTTCCGCGAGCACCAGGACGAGATCGGCATCGAAATGGTCGACTTCAAGCACATGGTCTATGTGCAGGAGCGCGCCCAGTACGAGCCGATGGACGAGATCGCCGACAAGGACAAGGTCACGATCCTGAACATCTCCGGCACCGAGCTGCGCCGCCGCCTGTCGGAAGGGCTGGAGATTCCCGAATGGTTCTCCTTCCCCGAAGTGGTCAAGGAACTGCGCCGCACCAAGCCGCCGCGCTCGGACCAGGGTTTCACGGTGTTCTTCACCGGCTTCTCGGGCAGCGGCAAGTCGACCATCGCCAACGCGCTGATGGTCAAGCTGATGGAGATGGGCGGCCGCCCGGTCACGCTGCTTGACGGCGATATCGTGCGGAAGAACCTGTCGAGCGAGCTGGGCTTCTCGAAGGAGCACCGCGACCTCAACATCCTGCGCATCGGCTATGTCGCGTCGGAGATCACCAAGAACGGCGGCATCGCCATCTGTGCCCCGATCGCGCCCTATGCCCATACCCGCCGCAAGGTGCGCCAGGGAATCGAGGAATACGGCGCCTTCTGCGAAGTGCATGTCGCCACCTCGATCGAGGAATGCGAAAAGCGCGACCGCAAGGGTCTCTACAAGCTGGCGCGCGAGGGCAAGATCAAGGAATTCACCGGGATTTCCGACCCCTATGACGTGCCCGAGAACCCCGAGCTGCGGGTCGAGACGGAAGGCACCGATGTCGACAACTGCGCGCACCAGGTGATCCTGAAGCTCGAGCAGATGGGGCTGATCGCGGGCTGAGCCTGACGACAGGTTGAACGGATTGACGGGCGGTCCTTCGGGACCGCCCGTTGTCGTCCGGGAGAGGCCCCGGCTCGGGGGCCGGGGCGGGGAGGTTGGCCCTCGCGGCAGCGATCGGTTAGGAGCAGACGCATGTATGCCGTCGCGCTCACTTCCATTCCGCCGCGCCTGCCCCGGCTGGGACCGGTGCTGGCCTCGCTTCTGGCGCAGACGCCCGCGCCGGAGCGGGTATTGCTGTGCCTGCCGCGGGACTGGGCGCGGTTTCCCGGCCCGGCCGCCCTGCCCGCCCTGCCCGAGGGCGTTGAGGTGATCCGGGCAGAACAGGATTTCGGACCGGCCACGAAGGCGATCGGCCCGGCCCGGGCGCTGGCGGGACAGGTGGAGCGGCTGATCTATTGCGATGACGACTGGCTGATGCCGCCAGGCTGGGCGGCGAGGCTGCTGGCGGCGCGCCGGGAGGGGGCGGCGGTGGCGGCAAGCGGTTGGTCGGTGGCGCGGCTGAAGCGGCTGGGGACGACCACGCCGGGTTGCGTGGACATCGCGCAGGGCTTCTCGGGCGTGCTGGTCGACCCGCGCTGGCTGGCGGGCGCGGAGGTCGTGCCCCCGCCGGAGGCGTGGGCGGTCGACGATATCTGGCTCTCGGGACAGTTGGCGCGGCAGGGCGTTGCGATCCGGCTTGCCGACGGCGCACGGGCCGGTTTGGTACCGGCGTTCGGGGACGGGCACGCGCTGCAGGACGCGGTGATCGGCGGGCGCGGGCGGCACGCGGCGAACATCGCCTGCGTCGAGCTGTTGACCAGG
>Ga0189287_100223_pt1 | contig 23078 bp, 22 predicted proteins | sample UW86minimetaG_FD_130319 | JGI IMG/M metagenome (GOLD analysis project Ga0189287, IMG submission 130319) | Marine microbial communities from the Costa Rica Dome - UW86 mini metaG | ecosystem: Environmental > Aquatic > Marine > Oceanic > Photic zone | place: Costa Rica: the Eastern Pacific... | reverse complement strand
CTGGATCAACGTTGAGATAAGGGTCTAGCTTGCGTAGCCGCACTTTGAAGCCACGCGCTTGCAGCAGCGCACCGAGAGCCGCCGAAGCCAAACCTTTTCCGAGCGAGGAAACCACGCCGCCGGTGATAAAAATGAACCGCGTCATGGGAGGTCACCATACATCAAAAATTGGGTACGCCAACCGTCGATTTTACACAAAATGAGCTGCGGGTCCGTCAGAGACCTGACGGACTGTATGAGGCATTGATTCTGCACAGATTTTACTGAGCGGGTGTTGTCGGCGTCGGCACGGTTGGCGTCGAAGAAGGCGCCGCTGGTGTCGATGCAGGAGCCGGTGTTTGATCAAGAATTGATCCCGATTCGCGCCCGGAACCTGCCATAATCGCAAGCACGATGCTTGTGATGATGAAGCAAGTCGCAAGGATTGCTGTTGTGCGCGTCAGAACATCAGCAGCCGCGCGGCCACTCATGAGACCTGATCCGCCACCGCCACCACTGCCGCCGCCCATACCAAGCGCACCGCCTTCTGAGCGCTGAAGCAGGATCACGGCGACAAGGCCGATCGCGATAAGCAAGTGTATAACGAGAACAACAGTTTCCATGGTGCGTTCGTCTCCTAACGTCTGAACGGGCGTGTTCTAGCGGCTTGTTGCGCGTTTGACCAGCCTAGAATTGCGGATTCTTTATTTGCTAGCCCCCTCACCTGCCCTCTCCCCCATTTTATGGCGGAGAGGAACTCGCGTATTCATGCACAGTTCCACTTATTCCTCTCCTCCCATTAGGGGGAGAGGTTAGGTGAGGAGGTCATTTAGAATCAGCGGGCCGCGTCGGCGATACCGATAAAGTCCTCAGCCTTGAGGCTGGCACCGCCAATCAACCCGCCGTCAACATCACCGAGCGCCAAAAGACCTTCGGCATTGGACGGCTTCATTGATCCGCCATAAAGCAAACGGACGCCATTGGCGATTTCATCGCCAAATCGCTCGGACAATGATGCGCGGATTGCCGCGTGAACATCCTGAACTTCATCGTTTGTAGGTGTCCGCCCGGTCCCAATGGCCCAGACGGGTTCATATGCCACCACCAGGTTTTCTGGGTTGGACCCCTCAGGTAACGACCCGGACAATTGACCCGTCACGACGCTCAAAGTTGCACCTTCGTCTCGCTCAGTCTCGGTTTCGCCAATGCAGACGATCGCGCATAGGCCTGCGCGGTGCGCTGCTTCGGCCTGATTACATACATCTGCGTCCGTCTCAGCATGATCTGCCCTGCGCTCGGAATGGCCAACAATCACATAGCTACATCCGAGATCAGCCAGCATTTCTGCAGCGACATCTCCGGTGTGAGCGCCAGACGCATTGGCGTGACAAGTTTGTGCACCCAGTTTGATATCACTTTCTGAAATCATCGCGCCGACGGGCCCAAGATAGGGAAACGGAGGACAAATGAGCATTTCGACATTTGGTTTACCGGCCCACGCCTTGAGACCATCCGTTAAAACGTCAGCCATTTCGCCGCTTGCATTCATCTTCCAATTGCCGGCGATGAGGGTGGTACGCTGTGCCATATCGTAAATCCTTTTGTGTCTATGTTATCCACGCTCAATAACACGTGATCACTTCTCCATCAATTCACTCAACCGGGCTATTGCCGCCCCCGCGTCGGTTGCCTAAGATGCCGCCGCCGTCGTATGGATTTCCGTATGACGAGATGAAACATGAACCAACTGGGAAGTTCTAGGTATGCTCCAAGCCATTCGAAGCAAAACCGCCTCTATCGTTGTTAAGGTCCTGGCCGGCCTTCTTATCCTCAGCTTTGCCGCGTGGGGGATCGAGGACGTAATTGGGACCAGCGCGTCAGAACTCTCTGTCGCGACTGTTGGTGACCAGGATATTCCTCCGTTGGAGTTTGAATATGAGCTCGCCCGTGAGACCCAGCGTTTACGCCAGACCTTCGGCGGTCAGGTCAGCGAAGAGCAGTTGCTGGCGTTTGGCATTGGCAACGGCGTCTTGCAGCGCATGATCAATGAACAGGCAGTGTCCATGACCACCGCAAAGATGGGCCTTCGTGTTTCAGATGAGCAGGTGACCCGCAATATTCAGGAAGATCCCACTTTCCATGGCTTTGATAACAAGTTCAGCCGCCAGCGTTTTAACGAAGTCATGCGCGCGATTGGCATGCCAGAAGCCGCCTATATTGAACAGGTTCGAAACGATATTGCGAACGCGCAGGTCTTAGGGGCTGTTGCATCTGTGGCGACGGTACCCAAGAAGATGACAGAAATGCTGCGTGCCTATCGTTACGAAAAGCGCACGGCGGATACGCTGTTGATCCGTGCCGATGCACAGCCTGACCCGGGTCAGCCAACTGACGCGCAGATTAACTCTGTGTATGAAGATCAATCCCAGCGTTTCACGGCACCGGAGTACAGAACGATTTCGTATGTGCATCTGGACCCGGCGAACCTGTCAGACACTGTCAGCGTCACCGAAGAAGATATGCAGGAAGCCTATGAGGCGAACGCGGCGAACTTTATCAAACCTGAACAACGTACTGTTCAGCAAATCGTTGTTAGTGACGAGGCAAAAATCCAGGAAGCCGCAAAACTTATTGCCGAAGGCCGCGATTTTGTGACTGTGGCATCTGAAGTTGCTGAGATGGAGGCTGCTGCAGTTGATCTTGGCACTGTGACCCGCGAAGGACTGCTGCCTGACCTGGCAGAGGCTGTGTTCGCGATTGATGAAGGCGCTGTGACCGAGCCCATCAAGTCCCCACTCGGCTGGCACATCATGAAGGCAACGTCTGTGGATGCGGGGATAACGCAGACACTTGATGACGTTCGCGATGAGGTCCGTCAAATTGTGACACGCGAGCGTGCGATTGATGCACTCTATGATATCTCAATTAAATTTGAGGATGAAATTGGCGGCGGTGCGACATTGGAAGAAGCCGGCAATGCGGTTGGTTTTCCAGCGCGCATTATCGACAGTGTTGATCGTGAGGGTATCAACGCACGGAGCGGTGTAAGGTCGTCTGATCTTCCCGAATTGGCGAGTTTGCTGCCCGTTGCCTTTACAGCTGAGGAAAGCATTGAGAGCGACCTGATAGAAGCTGGCGACAAAGGATTCTTTATGCTTCGTGTCGACGAGATCGTCGACCCTGCTCTGCGGCCGCTTGAGACTGTGCGGACCGAAGTCATTGACGCTTGGAAATCTGCTGAACGAACTAAAATGGCAGAAACAAAGGCTTCTGAGTTTGCCAAATTGGTGAGTGCCGGAACGGACTTCCAATCGCTCGCCACAACAGTTTCTGGTGATATTGAGACTGTTGGCCCGCTCACGCGGAGTGACCGCGAGGCTGCCGAAACGTCGGTGATCGCGAAGATGTTCGAGCTTAAGCAAAACGAAGGTGGTATCGCGCGAATTGGCAGTGACTATGCCGTTGTCCATGTGACGAAGGTGCAGGCACCGGGTGCTGATGCAGACACGCCGACAATGGCTGATCTCGAACGTCAACTTGGCGAAGATGTTGGTCGTGATCTTGCGGCGCAAATCGTTGAGGCGATGCGTGAGCAGGTTGGTGTATCGATCAATCAACGTCTCTACGAGGCAGTGATCGAACCTGGCGCATTTGATCCGTATGCGTTTACGGGTTCGGCACCACCTGGTCAGCGACCTCAAGCTGCAATGTGATTGCGAAGAGACCATGAAGACGACACCTGAGTTCAGTTCATTCCAGCCCACATATGATGCGGGAAAACCGCAAGTCGTGTGGACTGAGATTGTTGCTGACCTGGAAACACCTGTATCGGCGATGCTGAAACTTGCGGCGACAAAGCCGAATAGTTTCCTGCTGGAGTCCGTTGAAGGTGGTGCCATGCGCGGCCGCTATTCAATTATCGGGTACGCCCCTGATCTGGTCTGGCGCTGTTATCCAGGTGGGGCTGAGATCAATCGTACAGCACTGCAGGATGACAATAACTTTTCCCCCTGCCCGGTCGCTGCAGACGCCGGTGTCCTCGAGTCATTACGATCCCTGGTCAAGGAATGTCGGTTCGACCTGCCTGCGCACCTGCCGCCAATGGCGTCGGGACTTGTCGGTTATATGACATATGACATGGCCCGACTTGCAGAAAACTTGCCCGACGAGAACACGGATACGATTGGCGTTCCTGATAGTATTTTTATCCGTCCCACGGTCATGGCGATTTTCGATTCGTTGAAAGATTCGATTTTTGTGATTACGCCGATCTGGCCTGATGACAGTGTGACAGCCGATGACGCGTATGCCGCGGCGATCGCAAGACTGAATGAAACCGTCAGCGATCTTAATCGTGATATTCCGTTACCGCGCGCCAAGGCGGATGTTGAAAGTGTGACGCTCGAGCCAGAATCAAATATAACGCGTGAAGATTTTCACGCCATTGTTGAGCGCTGCGTTGAATACATCAACGCGGGTGATGCATTTCAGATCGTACCTTCACAACGCTTTAGCGTGCCGTTCAAACTGCCGCCGTTTGCGTTTTATCGCTCGCTTCGTCGTCTCAATCCCTCGCCCTATCTGTTCTATCTCAATTTTGGAGATTTTCAGGTCGTTGGCTCGAGCCCGGAAATTCTTGTCCGCGTTCGTGATGATCGGATTACCTTGCGGCCACTCGCTGGGACACGTATGCGCGGTAAAACGGCTGAAGAAGACAAGGCGCTGGCAGATGACTTGCTCAGCGATCCAAAAGAGCTGGCAGAGCATTTGATGCTGCTTGATCTGGGTCGAAACGATGTCGGTCGGGTCGCTAAGATTGGCACTGTCGAGCCAACAGAGAAGTTCATCATCGAATACTATTCGCATGTCATGCATATCTCATCGACAGTTGAAGGTGATCTCGCCGATGACAAAGACGCGCTGGATGCGCTGTTTGCGGGCTTCCCGGCAGGCACGGTTTCGGGGGCTCCAAAAATCAGGGCGATGGAAATTATCGACGAGCTTGAGCCGACCCGCCGTGGCGTCTATTCCGGGTGTATTGGTTACTTCGGTGCCAATGGCGACATGGATACGGCGATTGCGCTGCGGACGGGCGTTATCAAGGACGAGAAGTTATATGTACAGGCGGGCTGCGGTGTCGTCGCGGATAGTGATGCTGAGTCTGAGTACCAAGAGACCATCAACAAAGCCCGGGCGCTGGTACGTGCTGCCGAGGATGCCGGTCAGTTCTCTCAGAATTGACGATTGCCCATAGTTCAAATCCGAGATGACGGGTAAGTAAAGACACCGTCATTCCCGCGAAAGCGGAAACCTAGGTCCAATGAAGTCAAGTCTGGGTCCCCGCCTGCGCGGGGATGACGCCGGTAACAAAAAATGTCTTTGTCTTGAAAGTAGACTGCGTCGCCCCAAACCTGATCCGGGGTCTATGTTCTATTCAGAAGGCTTGCTGATCCGTGCCACAGCAGAGATAGGCACAAGTTGAAATCCCCGCTCAGCAAGGTTGGGTAGCCATTCTTTGAGCGCTTCGATGGTATTGTCACGTGGATGGCCAATGGCGATGGCAACGCCGGTGCGTTTCGCAATTTGCTCGGTGCGGCGTAACTGGGTCTTGATCGTCGCGAGGTCATCCTTGTGATCCAGAAAGACATTTCGTACCGCGTAAGGAATCCCGTTTTCCCGTGCAACGTCATGAGCGACGGTCTTGCCGGATGTCACCGAGTCCAGGAACAGATATCCCCGTTCTTTGAGGGCATTGACCACGATCTGCATACTTGCGCGATCTGACGTAAACCGGCTGCCCATATGATTGTTGATCCCGACATAGCCATCGACCTGATCAAGACTCCAATGGATATTTTTGAGCAACTCATCTTCGGGCATGCCGCTCAGAAGCACATTGGGGCCTGGATTAATGGTGCTAGAGCTTGGCTCCATCGGCACATGGAGCATCAACTCGTGGCCTTTTTGACGCGCTTGCTGGGTTTGTCGCTCCAAGTCTTCAGCGTAGGCCATAAAGGCAATTGTCAGCGGTCCCGGCAGGTCAGTTGTCATGCGTGCACGTCTGCGATCCAGACCGACATCGTCCATAACGATCACGATCATTGGTTTGTCGCTCAATGTGACGGGAAGCGCATGGCGTTGCCATGCCGGCAGCGATTCCCGATTTGATTGCTGCAGTTCCGCAATATTATCCGGCAGCGCGCGGACGCTCCGAATAGATGAAGGTACCGCTTTTGCTTGCTGGATGGCGGGCGCCTGCGGCTTGGTAACGGGTGGGTCTGCCTGTTCCAGTAAAGCCGTCGGCTGATCCGTCTTTGGCTGTTCTGGTGGTGTTGCAGTTTTCGCATCATCGCTAGGAGATTCGCTTTGAAGTGCTTCAACAGGCGCAAAAACACCATTACCGAGGTCGATTTCTGCATCCAACCCGGGCAAATCGATTCTCTTCAGAATGCCGTTCTGTACGATGACGATGTTTTCCGGCGGCGTTTCTTCATAGGTTTCTTGTGGTGTCAGTGCCTTTTGCGAGGCCGGTTTAGCCGGTGATTCTGTCGATCTGGGCGCCGGAACCACCTCCTTCCCAATAAAATAGCCGCCTGTCAGCCCACCCAACGCCATAAGGATCAACAACAGCATCCGCACCGGGTTGAGCCCCATTCTCTTGGCAATTGAGGTGCGTGGTCGCGGCCAACCCGAAAGTTTACCGTCGTCTGAATTACGTTGTGAGTGTGGTTTGTGAGCCAATATATATTCCAGAAATGGCGTGCGTTGACGTTTGGGTATCGCACAGCTACCAAACCGTCAATAACCACTTTCTCATGCATTGTTCATTGAAATGTGTTAGGATTATGACCTTGTAAGGTTGAAGTCAGGCACGGTGAGTAGTGTTTGGAAAATTTCGTGCTTACTAGGGGTGTTATTTATGAAATCGTATGATCTGAGCGAACTGAATATTCTCGTGCTTGAGAAAAACGTTCTGTTGCGTCGTTTGCTGACCGATGTGTTCTCTGAATTCGGTGTGCCAACGGTGTTTTCAACGGCTGATCCGCTCGAAGCATACAATTACTTCTGCAATAACGCGCCTGATATTGTGTTTTGTGACTGGACACCTGACCTGGATGGCATGGCCTTTGTTCGTCAAATCCGTCAGGCAGACGATACCCCTAATCCTTATTCTCCTATCGTTGTCGTGACCGCGAATACCGAGTTACGGCACGTGTGCCATGCGCGTGACAATGGCATGACTGAGTTCCTTGCAAAGCCGATTTCGGCCAAAACGATCTATTCGCGTCTTTGCAGTGTGATTGAGAACCCACGCCCATTCATTCGGGTTGGCGAGTTTTTTGGTCCGGACCGTCGCCGTCGTCAGGTAAGCGATTTTGGTGCGTCCGAGCGTCGCCGCGCGTAAATAAGCCTTTTTAACGACACGCTATCTCAGCACTGACTTGACCGTAATCGGTCTGACAGGCATTGTTCGCCTGCGTTTTCTGACGAGGTCAAACGATGTTTTTGCTGATCGATAACTACGATAGTTTCACCTATAACCTTTTGCACTATCTCGGTGAATTGGGTGCCGAGGTCGTTGTTCATCGTAACAATGAAATCAGTGTCGAAGATGCCATGGCGATGGGTGCCGAAGGCATCGTTATCTCGCCAGGGCCCTGTGATCCGGACAAGGCGGGTATCTGCCTCGACCTGGTGTCTGCTGCGGCAGACAAACATTTGCCAGTATTTGGTGTCTGTCTTGGCTTTCAAGCCATAGGTCAAGCATTTGGCGGCACGATCACACGTGCGCCAAAACCGATGCACGGCAAGCTCTCGACGATTACTCATGACGCCACGGGCGTTTTTCAGGGGTTGCCGTCGCCAATTCAGGCAACACGGTATCACTCGCTCGCAATCGATCCTGACAGTATGCCGAATAGTCTCGTCGCAATTGCGCACAGTGACGATGGTGCCATTCAGGGCCTGCGCCACGCGGCACTCCCTATTCACGGCGTCCAGTTCCATCCGGAAAGCATCGCGTCCGAGCATGGACACGATATTTTGCGGAACTTCATAGATTTGGCGCGGACCAAGGAGGCAGCCTGATGAGCGACGATATGAAGCCGATCCTGAACAAGGTTGCTGATGGTACTTCGTTGTCGGCGGACGAAGCCGAAGCTGCTTTCGGTATCATCATGTCTGGTGAGGCCACACCGGCGCAAATTGCCGGATTTCTGATGGCGTTGCGGGTTCGCGGTGAAACTGTCGATGAAATCACCGGTGCGGTTCGAACCATGCGTGCCAAAATGGACACCATCAACGCGCCTGAGGGTGCGATAGATGTGGTTGGCACCGGCGGAGACAGCTCGGGAACATTCAATATTTCAACGGGTGCCGCCATTGTTGTCGCTGGTGCAGGCGTGCCTGTGGCGAAACACGGTAACCGTGCCCTTTCCTCCAAGTCGGGTGCCGCAGATGTTTTGTCATCACTCGGTGTCAATCTGGATGCTGACTTTGCCGTCATTGAAAACGCCATGGCCGAAGCTGGTATCGGCTTTCTGATGGCACCGCGCCATCACAGCGCCATGCGGTTTGTTGGGCCTGTCCGTGTTGAGATGGGCGTACGTACGATCTTTAATATTCTGGGCCCGCTTTCGAACCCAGCCGGTGTGAAACGCCAGTTTACCGGTGTGTTCTCGCGTGAGTGGTTGCGCCCGATGGCAGAAACACTGGCCAATCTCGGCTGCGAAGCGGCTTGGGTTGTGCATGGCTCTGACGGGCTTGATGAGATGACGTTAACCGGGCCGACGCATGTGGCGGCGCTTGAAAACGGTAAAATTCGCGAATTCGATGTGACGCCAAGCGATGCGGGACTTGAGGTCTGCGCACCCGAGGATCTAAAGGGCGGCGATCCGGCGGAAAACGCTGCGGCCATGCGGGCCATGCTGGCGGGTGAAGCTGGTGCGTACCGAGATATTGCACTGATGAATGCGGCAGCATCACTGATTGTCGCAGGCAAAGCAGATGACTTGAAATCTGGTGTGGCAATGGCTGCCAAGTCGATAGACAGCGGCGCCGCGCTCGCCTGTTTGGACAAACTTGTCGCGATGACGAACGCCTAGGGTCTTAAGCATGAGCGACGTACTAACAAAAATTTGTAACGAAAAGCGCGAACATGTCGCTGCGTGCAAGTCCGCACGGTCAATGAGCGAGCTTGAAGCCATGGCAAAGGATGCGTCGCCGACGCGCGGGTTTGTGGCCTCTCTTCAATCAAAGGTGGATGCTGGTGGCTTTGGGTTGATTGCTGAATTAAAGAAAGCATCGCCGAGCAAAGGCCTGATCCGAGAAGATTTTGATCCTCCGACGCTCGCCAAAGCCTATGAAGATGGCGGAGCGGCATGCCTGAGTGTGTTGACCGATATCCCCTATTTCCAAGGTGATGATGCATATCTGATCGCTGCGCGTGCTGCCGTGGCACTTCCGGTGCTCCGCAAAGACTTTATGGTCGATCCCTATCAGATTGTGGAATCCCGCGCATTGGGCGCAGATTGCATTCTGTTGATTATGGCAGCGCTCAGCGATGACGAAGCCAGCGAACTCGAAGCTGCCGCAATGGCACACGGCATGGACGTGCTTGTCGAAGTGCATGACGCAACCGAGCTTGATCGGGCATTGAAGCTGAAATCACCTTTGCTTGGGATCAATAATCGCAACCTCAAGACGCTGAGTGTTGATATCGCGACGACGGAGGAGCTTTCAAAGAATGTTCCTGCAGATAGAATCATGGTCTGCGAAAGTGGCTTGTTCGAACGCAGTGATCTGGAGCGTATGGCGAATGTTGGGGCGAACTGCTTTTTGATTGGCGAAAGTTTGATGCGCCAGAATGACGTCGCAGCCGCGACACGTGCCCTGCTCACACCGGAAATGGCGGCATAAATGGCTGAATTCACCCACCTGGACGCTGAAGGCAATGCCGTCATGGTTGATGTGTCTGACAAAGCTGACACAGAACGCAAAGCAACGGCCAAGGGAAGCGTGATTATGGCCCCCGAGACCCTGGCAAAAATTATCGACGGCGGTGTTAAAAAAGGTGATGTGCTGTCGGTCGCACAGCTCGCAGGGATCATGGGCGCAAAAAAGACGCCTGAGCTGATCCCGCTTTGTCATCCTTTGGCGCTGACATCGGTCAAAGTTAATCTGACAACAGACCCATCCCGCAACGCAGTCGATATTGAGGCGACCTGCAAGCTTAAAGGCCAGACAGGCGTCGAAATGGAAGCGCTGAGCGCCGTTTCAGTTGCCGCATTGACGGTTTACGACATGTGCAAGGCGGTTGATCGCGGCATGCAGATCACGGATATCCGCCTCACCCATAAATCTGGCGGTAAATCCGGCACATTTGAGGCGACATAGATGCTGAGCATCGACGAGGCGCTGGAAAAAATTCGATCGAGTATCAATCCACTCGGCAGTGAAGAAATCTTTGTATCAAATGCGCTGGGCCGTGTGCTCGCCGAAGATGTCACGGCGACGCTGGATCATCCGCCCCAGGCGGTTTCCGCCATGGACGGTTATGCCGTGCGTGCCGAAGACGTCTCGGAAGTCCCCGCTACACTGACGCAAATCGGCGAAGCAGCTGCCGGGCATGTGTTTGAAGGCACTGTTGGACCCGGCCAGTGCACACGAATTTTTACCGGCGGCGCGTTACCGGACGGTGCTGACAGCGTCGTTATTCAAGAAGACACCACCGTTGATGGCGATCAGATCACCATGACCGAAGCGCCGAAGATCGGTGCGTGGGTGCGGCCCAAGGGTCTGGATTTCGCTAACGGTCGAACGCTGCTATCGGCGGGCCGGTTGATGAGTGCGCGTGATATCGGTGTTGCCGCCGCTGCCGGGGCGACTTGGATACGGGTGCGCCGCAAACCCCGTGTTGCCGTGCTTTCGACAGGTGATGAGATCGTCATGCCGGGCGCGCCAATCCGTCCCGATCAAATTGTCAGTTCTAACTCGGTTGCTCTTGTTGCTTATGCGGATGTGATGGGCGCGGATGCGACATCTATTGGTATCGCCGCAGACACCCCTGAGAGCCTCCGGGCGCGCCTCAAGGATGCCGCTGGATACGATCTGCTGGTGACATCAGGTGGTGCCAGTGTTGGAGATCATGATCTGGTTCAATCTGTATTTGGCGAAGAAGGCCTGGAGCTTGGCTTTTACAAAATTGCGATGCGACCCGGTAAGCCCCTGATATTTGGCCATATCGGTGAGACGATGATGCTGGGCCTGCCGGGGAATCCGGTTTCAACAGGCGTTACAGCTGCAATTTTCATGCGTGCGGCAATTGAACAAATGCTCGGACTGGCACCGCAACCCATGTATCAGGCGGCAAAACTTGGCAGTGATCTTGGCGCCAATGGAAAGCGCCTGGATTTCATCCGCGCATACCTGTCACCAAGCGATACAGATCTGCCGACGGCAACGCCGTTTGACCGTCAGGACAGCTCCATGATGGCTATTTTCTCCGATGCCGCATGTCTGATCATGCGCGAGATTGGTGCGCCTGCAGCGCGCGCTGGTGATCAAGTCAAAATCCTCCCGCTCGGGTTCTCTTCCCGCCGCTTTTAAGTGATTGCGTGCTGTTTTCCGCCAATACACCTGTTGACAGCGCATGAGAACTTAAGTAGAACAAATCATTACTGTTTAGGATTTGTTCCGCTTCTGATCCCTAGATGTCCTCAATATCTTGGGGGTCGGCAATGAAGGACCCACAATATGCTTACGCGCAAACAATATGAACTTTTGATGTATATCGATAAGTCGCTCAAGGAAGATGGCGTTTCGCCCTCCTTCGATGAAATGAAGGAAGCGCTCGGTCTAAAATCAAAATCTGGGATCCACCGATTAATTACCGGGCTTGAGGAACGCGGCTTTATTCGCCGCCTCGCTCATCGCGCTCGCGCCCTCGAAGTCTTGAAACTGCCTGAGAACTCGGCACTGCCAAAAGGTGCGACACCCAAGGCTGAAACCCCTGCCCCTGCGTTTAAACCGCAGGTGATTGAGGGGGATTTCCATCTTTCCGGTGCACATATCGCGGAAGTCGCAGAAGCTGCGGAGTCTGTGCAATTGCCGCTTTATGGGCGGATCGCAGCGGGCACGCCGATCGAGGCACTCCGTGATCCGGATAATTTCATTGATGTACCCGCGGCTTTGTTGAGCCGAGGTGATCACTATGCGCTCGAAGTTGACGGTGACTCGATGGTAGAAGCTGGCATCCTTGATGGGGATACGGTCATCATCAAGCAAACCGATACGGCTGAAAATGGTGCCATCGTGGTTGCTCTTGTCGACGATGGCGAAGTGACGTTGAAGCGTTTGCGCCGTAAGGGTGATTCAATAGCCCTTGAGCCCGCAAATGCAGCTTACGAGACACGCATTTTTGGCCCTGATCAGGTCAAGGTTCAGGGTGTTCTCAAGGCGCTTTATCGCGATTATTGATCCATCATTCCGGAGCATTGACCCAGGGCCGGTGGCCCCGCTCCCCATTGACGGTACGAATTATGGGGCCGTCTCTCTCAAAATAGATGGCATGGGTCCCGTATCGCCAGAGATCAAATCGATCAACCGTGCCCCACCGTGTTTTACAGGGTGTGCGGATTGGCACGAGTGAGATAACGAAATCGCTCTGCGCACAATCCTCGGAGAGCGTCGCTTCGTTCAGCGAGACTGAGATCAGGAATTTGTCTTTCTTGAGGATGCATCCATCGGCATCGCACCTGAGCCCGTCTTTCAAGACCTCGCCATCCCGCGCCCAAGCGCTTGGATCTGTGGAATGGCCCATACGTCGTTGCCAGGTTGTCGCCTCAAACCGGGCGCGTCTTATGGACGAAATCATAAGGTCATGGTGAACATCGCCCACGGCAACGATCCTTGCGTTTCCATCTATGACAATATCAGGTTTTTCCGCATACCAAGGACCCATTGCACCAACGATGAAGACGGGCAGACCCAATAAACGCCAAGATCGCTGCCAAAGCGTCATCCATAGTCCGCCCCCAACAACTAAAGCCAGACTTTGCGGAGATGGTGCTGCGACGTCTATGGCCGCGCCTGGTATCGCGGCGATTGTGTTGGCGCTGGCGAGGATGAGATCAATGCCCCGAAACATGATCCAGAGCGGCCCCTGTTCAAGGCCCAATGGCATACTGATCATCGACAGGACGCCCGCTGGCATGACCCAAAGCGCTGCGATGGGGACCGCAATGGCATTTGTAACCAGGCCAAACACAGACACATGCTGGAAGTGATACACAGCAAATGGTGCCGTGGCCCACCCCGCGATGATCGTTGTCAGCATCACGCCGCCAAGATACGCCGTGGCTTTTTGGAACATGCTTTGACGCGCATGTCTCTCAATGTTGAGGCGTTTACGCACCATCAACCAGTTATAGGCGGCAATCAGTGCAGTCACGGCTGCGAACGACATTTGAAATCCCGGACCGACGAGACTTTCGGGCGCGAACAGCAAGACAATCATCGCGGCCCAACACACGCTTCGCATGGTCAGCGCGCGCCGATCCATGAGCACACCGATGAGCATCAGGCAGGTCATCAGCAATGCGCGTTCTGTCGGTACTGTAAATCCAGCTAGGATCGCGTATGCAAACGCGGCCGGTATGGCCAGGAATGCGGCGACCTTCTTGGCATTGATGTGGTACCTCATGGCAATCGGCGTTGCGAGGATCAGGCGGATCGCGCCGAAGACAGTGCCGGCGACCAGGCCAATGTGGAGACCTGAGATCGCCAGCAGATGCGCAATTCCGGCGTCTCGGATGACCTCTAGCGTTGGTTTTGGAATGTAACCGCGATGACCCGTCAGTAATGCTGCTGCCACAGCGCCCGAGGGGCCCGGGTTTGCCTGACGCACATGTGCCGAAATCCAATGACGAAGGTGCTCAATGTAATTGCCAAAGGCATCGAGACCGTTGGTTTCTCCCTGCCCTGTTTGCGAAAGGTCACCAAGGACAAACCCATAGGCACCGATACCCATGAAATACGCCCTTCGTTGAAAATCGAAAGATCCCGGCATTGCAGGTGGTGGCGGTGGACGGAGGATTGCGAGACCCGAAACGATGTCTCCTGGCTTTAACGTGCTGAGGTCAGCGGTTTTGCTCTTGAGGCTTAGGCGGACTTTTCGTGGTGTTTCATTTTGGGACAAGCGAGCGATATTGATATTGTCCAGAATGACTTTCCCACCGTTTAGGGCTGGCAGTATTTGCGCGATTTCACCCTGAATGGGAACAGGCCCCAGACGTTTCTCCAGAATCGGCGCGCGGACCATATCGGTTCGTATTTGTGCAATTGCGAAACCAAGAGAGATTACAAATCCGGAAATGAGGTAGATTTTCCATGAATCTTTGCAGTTGAACAAACTTAACGTCGCAAAGCCGATTGTAAGAGCTATCGCCGGCCAAAGTGGAGGTTCAAACGGCATTTCGAAGTACCCGGCGATGCCAATGCCCAGTCCAACTGGAAGCCATAGAATCCAATGGCTCCGCTCTTGTAGAAGATTGTCTTTGATCAGGCGACTGAGTTGAATTCGAGCCATACACTTATCATGTAAGGATGAGCCCGGTTTTTCGAAAATTTTACTCTGTAAACAATTCTATATGCTGATTTAGAGTAAAATTTCACGACACAAATGCGTGATTATGCTGCACACGCGAGATATTTGTGATAAAACGCCATTGCCTGACATGTTTTTCGGGCGCTTTTACAAGGAAACTGTATGCCCGTCGTCACCCGATTTGCCCCTTCCCCAACCGGATTTCTTCATATCGGCGGCGCTCGCACGGCGCTCTTCAACTGGTTGTTTGCAAAGCACCATGAGCAATATGGTGATGGTGGCAAGTTTTTGCTTCGTATTGAAGATACCGATCGGGCACGATCAACGGATGCAGCCGTCGCAGCGATTTATGATGGCCTGAGCTGGCTGGGGATCGATTGGGACGGTGACGCTATTTCCCAGTTCGAGGGGTACAAACGCCATCAGGAAGTGGCGGAAGAGTTGCTCGCCAAGGGCATGGCGTATAAATGCTACTGCACGCCTGATGAATTAACAGCAATGCGCGAAAAGGCCCGTGCTGAGGGCAAGAAGCGCATGTATGACGGGACCTGGCGAGATCGTGATCCCGCTGAAGCCCCTGCTGGTGTTGCCCCTGCCGTCCGCCTTAAAGCCCCGCTTGAGGGCATGACGGTGATCAATGATCTTGTTCAAGGCAGGGTCGAGATTGCCAATGAACAACTTGATGACATGGTTTTGCTCAGAGGCGACGGCACACCCACTTATATGCTGGCTGTCGTTGTCGATGACCACGATATGGGTATCACACATGTCATTCGAGGTGATGATCATCTGGTGAATGCGTTTCGCCAGACGCAGCTTTTCAAGGCAATGGACTGGGGTCTACCGGAATTTGCTCATATCCCGCTGATTCATGGGCCAGACGGTGCTAAGTTATCCAAGCGTCACGGGGCGCTGGGTGTTGATGCGTACCGAGATATGGGATATCTGCCCGAGGCGTTGCGGAATTATCTCATGCGCCTCAGCTGGTCTCATGGTGATGAGGAAATCATTTCAACGGCTCAGGCGATTGAATGGTTTGGCCTCGATGCAGTGGGCAAAGGTGCCGCCAGGTTCGATTTTGCCAAACTTGAGTCCCTTAATAGCCACTATATTCGCCAGATGGATAACGACCAATTGGGCGAACTGGTGATGGATCGCCTGAACGCCCAATTTGACGGAATGCTTGCCCAAGGGGCATCCGAGCGGGTAAAAAAGGGTATGAATAGCTTAAAAGAACGGGCGAAGAACTTAAACGAACTTACTGAAAATGCTAAATTTTATGCTATTTCGCGTCCACTTTCACTGGATGAAAAAGCGACGCAAATTCTAGATGCCGAGGCGCGCGATCATGTTTCAAATTTGCGCGCTCAACTTGCGAATGTAGACGACTGGACGGAAGATACCGTCCAAAACATCGCAAAATCCTATGCTGAGGCGTGTGCGTTGAAGCTGGGAAAGGTAGCGCCCGCATTGCGCGCTGCCCTTACAGGCAGCAGTGTTTCGCCGAGTGTCTTTGAAGTCATGGCCGTTTTAGGTCGCGAAGAGACTTTGGCGCGCTTAGACGACGTCAAATAGCACGTCGCAATTAAACGACATGGCCATTCGTAAAAGGCCATGCACGCCGTTTCGACTATCTGATGCGGCGTTCAACAGAGGAGAGACCTGAATGAGTAGTAACGAAAGAACATTTACCCTGACAGACAACCAGAGCGGCGATAGCTGGGAACTCCCGGTTTTGCATGGCTCGCTTGGGCCAGATGTTATCGATGTTCGTAAGCTATATGCCGATACCGGCTGCTTTACGTATGATCCTGGCTTCACGTCGACAGGCAGTTGCGAGTCTAAGATCACCTTTATTGATGGTGATGAGGGCGTTCTGCTGTATCGCGGCTATCCGATTGAGCAACTGGCAGAGCATTCAGATTTCATGGAAGTTTGCTACCTGTTGCTTTACGGCAACCTGCCATCTGGTGATCAGAAGGTGAAGTTTGAACACGACATCACCTATCACACGATGATTCACGAGCAGATGCAGACGTTCCTCCGTGGTTTCCGTCGTGATGCACACCCAATGGCTGTTATGTGTGGTATGGTTGGTGCGCTGTCTGCGTTCTATCACGACTCACAAGATATCAGTAATCCAAAGCACCGCATGATTGCTTCATACCGTATGATTGCGAAAATGCCGACAATTGCGGCGCTGGCATACAAGTATAACCTTGGTCAGCCATACGTTTACCCAAAGAACACCCTTGGGTATGCCGAAAACTTCCTGCACATGTTGTTCTCTAATCCATGTGAGGAATATGTCATGGATCCGGTTCTCGCTCGGGCGATGGACGTTATTCTGATCCTTCACGCCGACCACGAGCAAAATGCATCAACGTCGACTGTTCGTCTGTCCGGTTCTTCTGGTGCGAACCCGTTTGCCTGTATTTCTGCGGGTATTGCATCCCTTTGGGGGCCAGCACACGGTGGCGCTAACGAAGCCGTTCTGAATATGCTCGAGGAAATTGGTGACAAGTCCAATGTCGCCAAGTTCGTTGAGAAGGCTAAGGATAAGGAAGACTCATTCCGTCTGATGGGCTTTGGTCACCGGGTCTATAAGAACTTTGATCCACGCTCGCGCGTCATGCGTACGCAGTGCCACAAGGTTCTGGATGCTCTAGGTGTTCACGACGAGCCGTTGCTTGAGATCGCCCTTGAACTCGAGAAAATCGCGCTTGAGGACGAATACTTCATCGAGAAGAAGCTCTATCCGAACGTTGATTTCTACTCGGGTATTATCTTCAAGGCGATGGGCATTCCAACGACGATGTTTACAGCGTTGTTTGCTGTCGCGCGTACGGTTGGCTGGATTGCACAGTGGAACGAGATGATTGAGGATCCAAGCCAGAAAATCGGCCGTCCTCGTCAGTTGTTTACGGGTGCAGAGAAACGCGATTACGTTTCTGTCGACAAACGCTAAGCGCAAAAACAGGTCATTTCCTGAACGGCGTGGGGGCAACCCTGCGCCGTTTTTGTTTGAACGCTTGGGTCCCCGCCTTTGCGGGGATGACGAGGTTTTAGTTTAGACGTGACGCTAAGAAACACCCGCGACCTTGGCGACAACTTTGGCGGCCGCAACAGAAGGTTCATCGTGACCAGCGCGCAACGCTCTCAGGGCCGTGGCAATGTCTTTGGATTGTTCTTCGTGTGCCCCACTGCCTTGAAGTAAATCAACAAGTGCAGGTGCCATAAGATCCGCCGTGCAGCGTTCCTGGAGAAACTCCGGCATGGCTTCCTTGTCCAGGATGATATTTACAATCGATGCATACTTAACGCGAATGAGACGCTTTGCGATCATGGCTGTCAGAGGAGACAATCTGTATCCAATGAGGCTTGGCACGCCCGCCATTGCCAGTTCCAGAGACACCGTCCCACTGGCCGCAAGGGCCGCGTTTGCAGCAGAAAATGCGTCGTATTTCCCAGCTTCGCTCTCAACGATGATGGTGTTGTTCCATTGCCGGGTTTCGGCACGGACTGTATCAGCTACATTTGCGACAGTCGGAACAACGACCTGCAAGCCGTCAATCTGGGCTTGCGTACGTGCAACCGTATCGCCGAATACGGAAAGTAATCGCGACACCTCCCCTTTCCGGCTTCCAGGCAGCACAACAAGTACAGGCGTCGTATCTGAAATATTGTGCTCACGCCGAAATACTTCGCTGTCGCCAGCCGCGGCACCGCTTTCAAGGATTGAATGGCCGACAAAGGTTGCATCGACGCCCGCGCGTTCGAAATACGGTGGCTCAAAGGGCAACAGACACATCACATGATCAACAAGACGTGCAACCTTGTTGGCACGACCTGCACGCCATGCCCATACCGATGGTGCCACATAGTGAACAACTGGGATGTTGGCGCCTGATATCCGTTTCGCAACGCGGAAACAAAAATCCGGGGCATCAATCGTGACGATCACATCTGGTTTTTTGGCGCGAATATCGGCAGCCGTCTGGCGAATGCGTCCGAAGATCGCAGGAATTCGGGGCAAAACCTCGGTAAGGCCCATGACGGTTAGATCGCTCATGGGAAACAGACTTGAGAGTCCCTCGCCCTCCATCAACGGTCCACCAACACCTGAAAAGGTGACGTTCGGCGTGTTCTCAAACGTCTTCAAAGCACTCATCAATCGCATGCCCAGGATATCACCAGATGGCTCTCCTGCGATCAGATACACGTGCAAGGGGGCTTTCATTGCCAGTCCCCCGATGCGTCAGTGCCGACAAGAAACACGCCGAGGTCGTTCGCGGTTTCAATCGTCTTGTCGCGCTCAAGTAAGAACGCGTTGCCAGCCTCGACCACAACACCCTGCAATCCAGCCGCATGGGCATTGATGATTGTATCTGGGCCAATAGTCGGTAGATCAACGCGTCGTTCCTGTTCGGGCTTCAGTGTTTTTGCAAGGACGCCCGCGGCGTTTCCAGCAGCGACAAGCGTTCGTAACATCGCATCCGTGCCATCAGATCCTTCTTTTGCGATGACCTGTCCGTGGGCTGCGACGGCTGCTTGTCCGATGTCCTGCGCGCCCAGTGATCGTGCGGCGTCAATGGCGCAGGCGATATCCTGCTTTGGCAGATCAGATGCGGGTGTTTCTGTCATGAGGCCTTTGGGCATCAGCAGTTCGGGAACAATCTCGTCAGCACCGATGACATTGAACCCCTCGTCCTCGAGGGCACCAATGAGGGCACGAAGCAAGCCGTCGTCACCCAGTGCCTGCGCACCTGAAGACGCGAAAAATTTGATACCCCACCAATCTGGTCGTAGTTCGGCAATCGACGGACGTCGAATTGCACCAGCCATCACGAGATGCGTACAGCCATTTTTCCGAAGGCTTTTGATGGTCGCGCCACCAGCCCCTAATCGAATGATATCATGTGAGTTGTCTTTGAAAGCCTCAGGGTCTCCCTGCCCTTCAAACACAACGACATGAAATGCCTGATCGTTCCGGGTACATGCATCAGTAATGCGGCGTGGAAGTTCGCCACCGCCTGCAAGGATGCCGATCTTTTTAGGCGGCATCGTCCATGTGCGGCTGGCAAATCCGACGTGACGAGTCACTGCGGATAAAGTCGATAATCTCCATAACAGGCTCGTTGTCCTTAAAGTCATCGATGACGTCAGCAACCCGCTCGGACATTGTGCCTTCCTCGGCGAAAATCAATCGATAGGCTTTGCGGATCTCATGGATCATGTCGCGAGAGAACCCACGGCGTTTCAGCCCAACGATATTCAGGCCTTCAAGACGTGCACGGTTGCCAGTCACGATGCCGTACGGGATTACGTCATGTTCGACGCCTGTTTTACCACCAATCATCGCATGACGGCCAATTCGGACAAATTGGTGGACAGCTGACAAACCACCAATAATAGCCCAGTCATCAATGACGACATGCCCGCCAAGGGTGGCACCATTGACGAGAATAACGTTGTTCCCGACCATACAATCGTGGGCGACATGCGCGCCGACCATCACCAGACATTCATCGCCCACCTTGGTGAGCAATCCCCCACCTTCGGTCCCCGGGTTCATGGTGACATGCTCGCGAATGACGTTTTTCGCACCAATCTCAAGTCTTGATACTTCGCCTTTAAATTTCAGATCTTGGGGCTGATGACCAATCGATGAAAACGGAAAAATCTTTGTTTCTGGGCCAATTGTCGTATGTCCGGCAACCACAACATGAGACATAAGCTCAATATTGTCGCCGAGCTTTACATCTGGGCCAATCACGCAATATGCGCCAATCTTTGCGCCCGAACCGATTTCAGCGGCAGGATCGATAATTGCAGTGGGATGAATATCGGTCATGCTGTTTCCTGGCTTGGCTTGTCCATGATCATCGCCGTGAACGTTGCTTCAGCCATCAATGTACCTTCAGACTTTGCTTCACCTTTGAAGCGCCAAACCTTGCCACGACCCTGTTCCTTTGTGACATGCAGATGCAATGTGTGCCCCGGTAGAACCGGTTTGCGAAAACGCGCGTTATCGATCGACATGAAATAGACCAGCTTGTCGGATGATGCATCTTCAAAGCCTTCGATGACAACGATTGCCGCTGTTTGCGCCATGGCCTCAACAATCAAAACACCGGGCATAATCGGATGGTCCGGGAAGTGACCTTGGAAGAAAGGCTCGTTCACAGTGACATTCTTGACACCAACAGCACTTTCATTGGGGTGAATATCAATGACCCGATCAATTAGCAAAAATGGATACCGGTGCGGTATACGCTCCATGATCCCTGAGATGTCAACTTCGGTGCCGACAGAGGTGTTTTCTGCGTCCATCCCTCAATCCCTTTTCTTCTGCGCAAGTCGCTCAAGCGTCGCGACTTCCTTCAACCATTTCCGAACAGGTCGTCCCGGGCTGCCGCCAATCTCCTGACCTGCTTCAATATCGCGCATGATGCCACTTTGTGCTGCGACCTTTGCGCCCGAGCCAATTTTCAGATGACCTGCCAATCCAACTTGTCCCGCAAGTACGACAAAATCACCAAGCTCTGTACTGCCAGAGATGCCAACCTGACTAACGATCACGCAGTTCTGGCCCGTTTGTACATTGTGGGCAATCTGAACAAGGTTATCAATTTTTGTGCCACTCCCAATCGAAGTGTCAGGCCCTGTGCCCCGGTCAATTGTCGTGTTTGCACCGATCTCAACATGATCGCCAATGATGACGCGGCCAAGCTGTGGGACTTTCTCGTGCCCGCCCGGTCCCATGGCAAAACCGAACCCGTCCTGGCCAATACGTACGCCCGTATGGATCGTTGTGTTTGAGCCAATGATGGCATTTGCGATGGTTGCACTTGGCCCGATGTGGGTATTTTCACCAATAACGACGCCCTGGCAGATGACAGCATTCGGCGCGATTGAGCATTCGGCCCCAATTTCAACGTTTTCTTCAATAACGGCACCAGAGCCAATATCCACAGTTTCATGAATGGTCGCACTTGGTGAGATATGCGCTGCAGCCGAGACCTTTCCAGTTCCACCAGCGCTAGGATAAAACAATTGCGCGACACGCGCATAGGCGTGATACGGCGTCTTTGTGACCAGCAAACACACACCATCAGGTGCATGATCGACCATTTCCGGCGATACGATACAGGCGCCGGCTTTGGTTTCTTTAAACGAATTTATGTATTTTCGATTGTCGAGAAAACTCAGCGTATCGGCGTCAGCCTGATCAAGCGGCGCCACGTCGACGAATAGACGTTCGTCGCTATCCGCATTGACGATTTCGGCGCCCGCTGCTTCGGCTATTCGAGCCAGAGCGTAAGGCCCGGTATTGTTGAAAAACCGGGGATCCGCCATGGGGCTTACTTTGCCGGAAGGGCGACGTTGATCGTCGGAAGTGTTTTATCGAGTTCTTTCAGCACATCCCCCGTAATGTCGAGAGTCTTTTTCACGTAGACGACTTGCGATAACCGCACGATGACGTCGTACCCATTCTTCTCGGCCATACGTGCAACGATTTCGTTTAATGCGCGTTCCACCTGAAGCATTGCGTTTGTTTGTGCTTCTTCGAGGCTGCGACGACGATCCTGGACCATCTGCTGAACACCAACAACGCGCTGCTCAAACTTTCGACGCTCATCGGCAAAGGCTTCTGGTGCTAGCAACGTTTGTTTCTTTGCAAGTTCCTGCTGAGCCGCGCGAACGGCATCTTGCTCTTTTTGAATCTCGCTTTGAAGCTTGTTTTGATAGCTGATAATTTGCTCACGAATAGATTTCACGGATGCAGCATCACGCCGAATTTTCCCAACATCCAAGACTGTAAAGTAAGGACCTGCAGCCCCTGCCGGGGCCTGTGCACGCGCAACTTCTGGCGATAGGATGCTCGCGAAAATCACTGCGACCAATGAGAATGCAAAAAATCTAAAGAACAAAGACGCCTCCTAAAACTGCGTACCAAAATTAATGCGCACAAATTCTTCTTTATCAAAATCTTCTTTTAAAATCGGGAACGCGACATCAAGGCCCAGCGGACCAAATGGTGAGTCCCAAGTCAAGCCAGCGCCCATACCCATGCGCAGTGATGACTCATCACGCGTTGTCGAGTTGACTGGTGACAAAGAACTGGATGTACCAATATCTGTGAAAAGTCGGCCGCCAATGCCCAGTTCTTCCGGAAGTCCTGATGGGAAGGTCAATTCAAGCGACGTTGAATACATCCATTCAGCACCCAAGGCATCGTCTGTCGCAATGTCTCTGGGACCAAATCCAGCGGTCTCGAAACCGCGGACGTCATCGCCACCAAGGAAGTAACGTTCAGACAAGGCAACATCATCACCAATACCAACGATGTATCCGGCTTTACCACGGAGCGCGATAATCCATTGATCCGCAATCGGATAGTACGTTGCAGCGGTGGCAGTGTTTCTTGCAGGACTTGGCGGGTCTCTGAGCCATGCAAGATCCGTGTCCAGCTTCAGCACGTAGCCTTTGG
>Ga0189287_100222_pt1 | contig 23279 bp, 23 predicted proteins | sample UW86minimetaG_FD_130319 | JGI IMG/M metagenome (GOLD analysis project Ga0189287, IMG submission 130319) | Marine microbial communities from the Costa Rica Dome - UW86 mini metaG | ecosystem: Environmental > Aquatic > Marine > Oceanic > Photic zone | place: Costa Rica: the Eastern Pacific... | reverse complement strand
GGCTTGTTGACCCCAGACGAGGCCTATGCCAGCAAAAAACAACCAATGAGAATAGCAGCCTAAATGAAGCCCTGATCCATCTTAACCAGGCTGAAAATTGGTCTAAAATCTAGGACCACCTCTACCATCCATGATGACGGAATTTGACGTTGCCCCCTGGAAGCAGGCCATTGGTAAGTGGTGGCTGTGCGGCACGCTGTCTCAACTTGACGGCGTGAAGTTCCCCGCAGGAGATCGTCGATCCTGCTTTTCGGATAGCCGACGGCGTGTCCAATGGATTAAACACCCTAACAGTCGTTAGCAAATAGGTCAACACGCGCAATCCCAAGCCGCGCCGAAAGCGGACGGGTGGATGGCGGACCCCTGCCGCTCAAGAACACGAATCGCACTGACCACTAAGCGCCGCCACGACATCGGCTTTGGCCTGGGCGTCAGCCAAGGCGCGACATAACCGCTATCCCGACCCGATATTCCGGTCACTGGTAAAGGTGCCTCCCCAATGGACGCTTTTCCAACCACGACATTGGTGCGGCTTCAGTACGACTTGGGCAGGCCCAACACGCGCTCGGCGATATAGCACATCACCAGTTCCCGGCTGACCGGTGCCAGGCGCGGGATCATGACCTCTCGCAGGTAGCGTTCGACGTCGAACTCCTTGGCATAGCCATAGCCGCCATGGGTCATGACAGCGCATTCGCAGGCCCGGTAACCGGCCTCTGCGCCGAGGTACTTTGCGCTGTTGGCCTCGGCTCCACAAGACTTGCCCGCGTCATAAAGCGTTGCTGCCTTCAGCATCATCAGGTTCGCCGCTTCCAACTCCATCCAGCATTTCGCCAATGGGTGCTGGATACCCTGATTCTTGCCAATGGGACGGTCGAAGACGACCCGTTCCGTGGCATATTCGGTAGCCCTCGACAAAGAGACCCGACCAAGGCCCACTGCCTCTGCGGCCACCAGAATTCTCTCGGGGTTCAGCCCGTCGAGAAGATAGTAGAAACCCTTACCTTCCTCGCCAATCCTATCCTCTTCGGGGACTTTCAGTCCGTCGATGAATATCTGGCAGGACTCTACCGCGTTTCGACCCAGTTTCGGGATTTTCCGGGTTCTGATGTAATCGGGGTCCATGCGCGTGTAAAACAGGCTCAACCCGTCGATAGGCCGTTTGCAGTCTTCGATCGGCTTGGTCCGGGCGATGACCAGCATCCGTTGGGCCATGCTTGCTGCTGTGGGCCAGACCTTTTCGCCGGTCATCACATAATGGTCGCCATTGCGTACAGCGCGCGTCCGCAACCTGCTGGTATCCAGCCCGGAATTGGGTTCCGTAATTGCAAAGCAGGCTCTTTCCTCGCCCTTGATGAGCGGGGTCAGCATCCGCTTCTTCTGCTCATCCGTGCCATGCACGACGATCGCGTTCGGGGCGAAGACATAGGAATGGATGGTCGAAGCCCCGGTAAAGCCTGCGCCGGATTCCACAATCGCCTGCATCACCAGCGCCGCTTCGGTGATGCCAAGCCCGGCACCGCCATACTCGGTCGGGAGCGTCAGTCCGACCCAGCCCCCGTTTACCATCTCGCGATAGAATTCTTCGGGATAGCGTTCGTTCACGTCGCAGTCACGCCAATAGGCGAGATCGAATTTCGCGCAGGCCTTGCCGATTGTGTCCCGCAGTTCCTTTTGTTCGGCGTTCAATGCGAAATCCATGTTCGCTCCTTCAAGTTCTGATTTGTCATTGGATGAGACCTGGCAGCCATAGCGTCAGCGCCGGAAAGGCGATCAACAGTGCAACCACCAGAACGTCGGTCGCCACAAACCATGCGATCCCTCGAAAGATGACATCGGTGGGAACCGCGCGGCCAATCACGCTCTTGATAACAAAGACGTTCAACCCGACGGGCGGCGTTATCAGCCCCATTTCCAGATATTTCGCCAGCAGGATCCCGACCCAGATAAGACTGATATCCATTGTCTCGAACAGCGGCAAAAGCACCGGCAGCGTGAGCAGCATGATGCCAAGAACCTCAAGAAACATGCCCAGCACCAGATACAGAAGAAAGACCACGATCATCAGCCCGACCGGGCCCAATTTCATATCCGCGACAATCTGCGAGATATGTGCAGGAAGCTGCGTCAGAGCGAGGAAACTGGCAAAGAAAGTGGCGCTCATCGCGATGATGAGAATGGCAGCCGAGCTCACGATCGTGTCGGCTATCGCGCGTTTCGCTACCGTCCAGGACAGGTTGCCTTTCGTGGCTGCGATCACAATTGACAGCAACGCCCCTACTGCGCCCGCCTCGGTGGCCGTGAATATGCCACCAAAAAGGCCGCCGAAGACGCAGACAATCAACAGAATGATCGGCCAGATGTCGCGCAGGCCCGTATTGGCGAGTTCGGCAAGTTCTTTCTCGGTGGGACGCGGGGCCAATTCCGGGTTCGCAGCTACCCGCAGCATCACCATCACTGCAAAGGCGATGGCTGTAAGCAGGCCAGGAATGATTGCGCCAATGAACAGTGCCCCGATCGGCACCTGGGCGAATATCCCAAACAGAAGCAGGATCAGGCTGGGTGGGATCATCGACCCCAGCGTACCGGCTGCCGCGATCACCCCTGTGGCCAATCCGGACTGGTACCCCGCCCGAAGCATCTCGGGCACCGCAATCCGACCCATGGCGGCGGCGCATGCCAGGCTCGATCCGGTGACGGCGGAAAACATGGCGGCACCGCCAATCGACGCAATGGCCAGCCCGCCGGGCAGCCGCATGAGTAAACTCGCCCGGGCGAAGTTGAACAACTCCGTCGTCATCTGCGCGTAATACGCAACAAAGCCCATGAGCAGGAACATCGGGATCGGGCTGAGGCTGGAATGGGTGGAGAAATCGAAGGTAACAGCGGTCAGCGTCGCGGTGGCGATCTGATAGCCGTAGGCCATCCAGATACCGCCAAAGGACACGCTCAGCAGCGCGATCGCAATCGGCATTCGCAGCAGCACGAGAATCACAATGACTGCGAGGGACCCTCCGGCAATTTCCAAGTCGGTCATGAAGGGACTCCCAAGTTCATCAAGGCTTCACGCGACCGGAGAAATACCCCACCGCGCGTGCTGCCATCGCAAGAGCAAAAAGAAAGGTTCCGATGGGCATCAGAAACCTGCCCGGCCACGTATAGAACCGCGTTGCGCCCGAAAGGTATTCTCGGATTCGCATCTTCTCCAAGGCCAGTTCCCAGGAATGCCACGCCAGCAAAAGGAAGATCGCGGTGCCCAGGACCATGAAGACGCCCATCTTGATCTGCTGAACCCTGACCGGCAGGAATTGCGACACGACTTCAACCGAAATGTGCCGATCCAACGCCGCGATATACGCTAAGGGAAGAAAGATCGTGCCGCTGAGAAACCAGTGGCTGGTCATCAATTCGGCGTTCTTAATGGCACCATCAAAGAGCGTGCGGATGGTGACGTCACCTACTGTCACAAGCATCATAGCGATCAGCAGGATGGCCGCACCAACGGCAAGTATCCGTGCGGGCAGGATCAGTGCGTTGTCGAAGAGGTCGGACATGCCGGTGAGGGGAGGGGGCACCTCTTCCGCGGAGAGACCTATCAGATCTTTTTGTGGTGTCATGGCGCGTCTCCCACGCGGGTTTCCGGTGATCTTGAGACCAGCGCATCAAGCGCGACGAAGCGTCCTGTTCGGTCCGCGACAAGGGGGTTGATTTCAATTTCGCTGAGCGTTTCGTCGTGCATATAAAGATCGCACAATTCCTTGACGATGCGGGCCAGTCCTGCAATGTCGCAGGGCTGCGCACCTCGGAACCCTTCCAGCAAAGGTGCTGCGCGCAATGAACGGATCATATCCTCGATCTCTGAGGCGGTGAGCGGAAGGAAAGCGCGGGTAACATCGGGTTCCAGTTCGACCGTGACCCCGCCACGTCCAAGCACGAGCATCGGTCCAAAGACCGGATCACACCGCAGGCCGACAATGAATTCATGATCGAAGGAAATCATTTCCTCGACCAGCACGCCATCAACCGGGATTCCGCGGGCCGTTGCGGACTTGATCATGCCGCGCGCGGACTCGGCGGCTTCATCGACGTTTTGGAGGCCAAGCGCGATGCCGCCGCTACCGCTCTTGTGGAGCATTGCCGGGCTTTGCAGTTTCACAACCAGGGGCCCGGACAACTCCCCCCCGACCTCCATCAGGTTGCCGGGGTCGGTCGCAAAGACGCCGACGGGCCGTTCGAGCGAGGTTGCACTGCACAGCAAATCCTTGCTGCGATGTTCCACCCCAAAGGGGCCTTCAGGCCGCCCGCCCTGAATGATCGGGGGTGCTTCGGCTGGCGTCGGGCCGTTCCAGCCAGCGCTCATACGGAACTGTGTGGCGAGCGCGCGGGCGGCATCTCCGATTTCGCCGTAGACGGGGATGCCCCGTTCGCGCACCTGCCGCACAGTTTCTTCGGGGGCTGCCTGCCACGTCAGCGCGCAGGGCATGTCGCGCGGCAGTTCGCTGACCAGCGCATCGGCCAATTCCTCGGCAATCTGGCCGAGCCCGCCCATGAACAACAGCAGACCATCGTATCCCGTGTCATCGCTGATGATGCGAAGAACTTCGCGCAGCATCGTTTTGTGCATCACGATCTGTGCGGTCAGGTCAATCGGGTTCTGCGGCGTCGCAAAACCGGGCAGTATCTTGGCCAGGCGTTGCTTAGTCTCTGGGCTGAAATCGGGAACGTCGAGCCCTTCGGCCACCGAAGCGTCTGTCATCAGCACACCGGCGCCGCCAGATACCGAGATTACCGCCACTCGCTGTCCGGCCGAACGAGGCTGCGTCAGAAGTATCTCGGCCTGATTTGCCATGTCTGTCAGGCTGCCACTGCGCCAGATGTTATACTGCCTGAATACCGCATCGTAGGCTTCGTCCTCACCCGCCAGCGCGCCGGTGTGCGAAGCGGCGGCAGTGGCACCCTGACGGCTACTGCCGGACTTCAGCACCAGAACAGGCTTGCGCCGCTCAAAGGCCTTTCGTGCGGCGGCGCGAAAGGCGGCTCCATCACGTATCCCTTCGATGTAGAGCCCGATCACTTCGGTTTCATCGTCTTCGGCAAAGTAGTCCAGGCAGGCGGCAAGGTCGACGTCTGCCTCATTTCCAGTGGAAATCCATGCACTTACGCCAAGGCCGGCCTTCATCGTCATATCGAGCCAGTAGGTGCCCAATGCACCGCTCTGGGTGGCAAAGCCGTAATTGCCTCCGGGCAGGCGTCGACCGCCCATGACGACCGTCGAGGACGCCAGCATATTGTGGTTGCCGTTCATGATGCCCAGACAGTTCGGCCCGATCATCGGAACGCCAGCGTCCTGCACGATTTGGGAGATTTCGGCTTGTCTTGCCGTGCCTTCGGATCCGGTTTCGGAAAACCCCGAAGCGAAGACTATGAAACCCCCGACGCCGCAATCACACCCCATTCGTAACTGGTCTGGCACGTCTTCGGCTGGCACCGACAGGATCACCAGATCTACCGCCTCTCCAATCGCATCGACAGATGGATGGCAGTCTAGATCTTGGATCTGTTCCCGGCCAGGATTCACTGGATAAATCTTACCGGGGAAATCGTTGTGAAGCAGCGCGTTCACCACGCGGCCCCCTGGTTTTCGCAGGTCTTCAGAGGCCCCGACCACTGCCACGCTGCGCGCGTTCAGAACTCGGCGCAGCTTTTCTGAGGCCGACTGGTCTGCCGTGCGGCCCTCATCGGACCCGCCTTGGTACCTCATTGCGATACCGTGGCTGTTCCGGCGATGACCGGTTCGTCCATTTGGTTCCGAACCCAGACGTCATAGGTACCGGGCGCATCCTCGCGTTCAACCCCGCCTCCGGTCACAATGTCGTTTTCACGCACGGGGCGGACAAAGCGGACATCTATACGGGTCCCGGCAATGGCATCGTTTCCCAGCGTCTGGCGCAGTGATCGCCAGATCATGTTCAGCGACATCGTTCCATGGGCGATGATGCCCTTCATTTCGGTCTTTTCGGCAAATTCCCGATCCACATGAATGGGATTATAGTCGTCGGTAAGGTCAGCGTAGGCCATGATTGTCGGCAAATCGACATTCAGGCTGACGGGTTCCAGCTGTTTTGGCATCTCGGTCCCTTTCTACGCTCAGGCTGCCACGAGGGTCGTCATGACGCCGGTGAAGACAACATCGCCTTCGTCGCCACGCGTGGTATAGGTCGTTTCGACCCATTTCCGCCCCTTGCGGATTTCTTTCTTGGTACACTCGACATCGGTGGTCAAAGTTTCGCTTACTTTTGGCATCCGGCGCAGATCGAACACCTGACTTCCGTGAACGTTGCCTTTCGGACGCGGCGTGATGCAGGCCATATAGCACTGGATCTGGATCATCGCGATCATGCCTGGCGGCATCAGGTCGCCGTTGTCATCGTCGGGATAGACGGCAAGCCATTTGTCGATCCGGTCGCGATCCACTGTAAAGCTATCGCTACCGTATTTTTCCCCAACCTCGAAGTGGTCGTAATTGAACATATTCACCCCCAGATTTCTACTTGCGGGATCGTCTGGTCGCCTCGTTTCTCGTACAAGACACGCACTTTTGTGCCGATCTCGGCCTCGCCGCCACGCACATTCGCCATGAAACGGAATCCTTCATCCATGTCGACGAGTGCGACCTGAAAAGGAGAGTCCTCCTTGAATGCGACGCTTGGCCCCCGATGGACGGTCGTTACGCTGTGAATGACGCCCTTGCCGTCGGATACCTCCCAGCTGAGATCAGTGCTTTGGCAGTTGGAGCAGACGGCGCGCGGATAGAACTGCGGTTTGCTGCAGCTGTTGCAACGCTGGAACCGAAATTCCTCTGCGGCACAGCCCTCCCAGAAATGGGCGGAATCCGCATTCGGACGTGGTATTGGTTTCTCCATCTGTCAGGCCCTTCCCAAAACGATAGAACAGTGGGCGGACAGAATGCCGCCATCACCATGAACAAAGGCGAGTTCCGCCCCATCAACCTGCCGACCCTTGGCGCTCCCTCGCAGCTGCTCGACCGCTTCGACAACATGGAACATGCCGCCTGCGGCGCCCGAGTGTCCGTAGGACAGAAGCCCGCCGTGGGTATTGCAGGGCAGCTTGCCCCCGATCTTCAAATCGCCTGCGGCGGCAGCAGCGCCTGCTTCGCCCCGCTCAAAGAACCCCATGGATTCCAGTTCGGCGAGAAGCGTAATGGTAAAGCTGTCATAGATTTCAACCACATCGATGTCGGATTGCTTGAGACCAGCCCGGCCCAATGCATCCGCGGCAGAGTTCTTGCAGCCATAATCGGTCAGAGAGGGTGCAGCGACGATGTATTCATGCGTGTGGCCCTGCCCGGAACCAAGTACATCAATGCGGGGCTGTTTGAGATCAGCCGCTGCATCGGCGGCACTGACCACGACTGCGGCACCGCCATCTGATATCAGGCAGCAATCGAGCAGGTGCAACGGCGTGGCGATGAAACGTGAACTCATCACGTCGTCCACCGTGATCGGTGCCTTCATATGCGCCTTGGGATTGAGTGCGGCGTGTTCCCGCATGGTGACCGCAATCGCGGCGAGCTGTTCCGAGGTGACACCGAATTCCGACATGTAGCGCTGCGCCACAAGGGCGTAGGCCGCTGGAATGGTCATCCCGTAGGGTTGTTCGTACTGCTGGTTGCCGACCTCGGCCAAAGCCTGAACAGCGTTGCCGCGCATCCCGCTCAGGCGGTTGTCGCCGGTTACAACCAGGACATGGCGGCAGTAGCCTGCTTCGACCAGTGCCGCAGCCTGCATCACCAGCATACAGGCTGTGACACCGCCCATCGAAACAGCCGAAGCATAGGCCGGCTCCATGCCGACATATTCGGCAAACACCGAGGCCAGCATCAGATGCGGTTCAGTGAAGGAATAGGCGCAAAGCAACCCGTCGATGTCGGACACTGCCAGCCCCGCGTCTTCCAGCGCGCCAAGCCCTGCTTCGGTATGGAGTGACATGCAGGTGGCACCTTCAAGTTCTCCGACTTTGGTGCTGTAAGACCCTGTAATAACGGCTTTCTTCATGTCGTGGACTCTTCCTTGTTCATGCGTTCCCAGTCGAATAGGGCGGGCTTCTTGTCGAGGAATCGCTGGACCGCCTCCTTGTGGTAGGCGCTGTCCATGCACAGGGCCTGAGCCATCGCTTCAAGCTCAGCCATCGCGCGCTGATCCAGATTGAAAGATTGGTTCAGAACGTTCTTTGCCAATCCGATTGCCAGGGTCGAAGCGTTGCAGAACCGGCGGGCAAGTGTGAATGCCGCATCCTGAAGTTGGTCCGGCGCATGGATACTATGGACGATCCCCATTTCCTTGGCTTCGTCAGGGCGCAGTGTTCGACCGGAAAACACCAAATCCTTGGCGCGTTGCAAGCCCACAAGACGCGGAAGCAGAAACATGCCCGCAAGATCGGGAACCAGTCCGATGCGGCCAAAAACCTGACAAAAACTTGCAGTGTCGCTGGCCAGGATGAAGTCGGCCATAAGTGCGAGATTCATCCCGCCTCCGAATGCCGGGCCATCCACCGCCGCGATTACGGGTTTTTCCATGTTCACCAGACCGGGGAGCCATACGTGGAGGTCGGAGATACGTTTGTAGGATTGGGCTGAATTGCGTTTTTCCTTGAGCCCTTGCAGGTCCCCGCCCGCGCAGAAGACACCGCCCGCGCCAGTCAGGATCATTGCCCGGACACGGTCGTCATCGCGGATTTCGCCGACCACGTCAGCGAGTTCCTCACGCATCGGGATATCCAGAGCATTGCGTGCCTCGGGACGGTTCAAGGTGACGATGGCGACCTCTTCGCGCAACTCATACGTCAATGTGGTCAGGTCGCGCTGCAATTCGGTGGCGGCCCCTTTGGGGCTGTCCTTGCTCATGCGAATGTTCTCCTCCCAGCACGCAAATGCAATTCACGGGTTGATACCCTTCAGTATATGTGTGGTCTAACTAGTAGAAGAATTTTTTGCATGTCAAGACAAAAAGCAGGAAAATGGTAGAAATCGCAGAGTCCTGGGGGGTCGTATTGCATTCTGTTGACGAGTATACTACCAGCGGGTATTCTAAACCTACTAATAAATGCGAAGGCTTCGCACTTCTAAGCTCACAGAACGGCCTGACGGGGAAGGAAAAGCACCATGCAGGATATTGCAAACCTTACATTGGGCGATCTTCTGCGCCGTACAGCAACCGAAATGCCCGAAGCTGAATTCCTGGTGACCGAGAGCGAGAGAATTACCTTCGCCCGCTTCGACGAGGAAGTTGATCGTGTTGCCGACGGTCTGCTTGCCGCCGGCCTGAAAAAGGGCGACCACGTCGCGCTTTGGTTGACGAACAGCCCCGACTGGGTCAGAATGCTCTTCGCGGCGGCCCGGATCGGGATGGTCGTGATCCCGATCAACACCAGATACAAGTCGGGTGAGCTGGAGTATATCCTGCGCCAATCAGATGCCCGTGCGCTGTTGATGATGGACACCTGCTGGGGCATCGACTACCCGGCATTGCTGTCCACCGTGGTTCCCGATCTCGCCAGCCAGCGACCCGGAGACATTCATGCCAAGGCCCTCCCCAATCTGCGGGTGATCTTCTCCATCGATGACACGGTGATACCTGGTGCGATCCCGATGGCCTCGCTTCTGGACACTCCGGCAAACACTGAGCGTGTTCGCGCCGCTGCCGAGGCGGTTGTTCCCGAGGATACGGCTCTCATTTGCTACACGTCAGGGACAACAGGGCGGCCCAAGGGCGCGATGCATTCTCATGTGGTCAGTCGCCAGTCCATGAACGTTGCGCGCATCATGGGCATGAAAACTGGAGATGCGCTGCTTGCCCACATGCCATTCTATCATGTTGCAGGGCTGTTTATGGCTGTACTTCCTGCGGTTATCCACGGGATGAGCCTCATTGTGATGCGCGACTGGAACGCTGATCGCGCGCTCGACCTCATCGAGGCTGAGAAGGTGGCGCACTTCGGCGGGATCCCGACGCACTATCTCGACTGCTTCGACGCGCAAACGAAACGGCCGCGCGATCTGAGCACTGTGCGGGCGGCATGGATCGGTGGCGCAGCAGTCAGTCCCGAAGTGGTCCGCCGCGGTCGCGAGGTGTTTTCGACCCCGCATATCCTGGCGTCCTACGGAATGACGGAGAACACGATTTCAACCACTTTCACCCGCTACGACGACCCACCCGAAATCGCCGAGCAAAACACCGGCAGGCTGAGCGGTGACTACGAGGCAAGGATTGTTGACCCGGGCACCGGCGCAGAGCAGGGACCGGGCGAGATCGGCGAACTGCAGGTGCGTGGCCATATCGTCACCATGGGGTATTACAAGAACGACGAGGCAACCAGCGAAGCGATAACGTCTGACGGCTGGTTCCGCACCGGCGATTTGGGCACCTTCGACGAACGCGGCTTTCTGAAGATTACGGGGCGCATCAAGGAGATGTTCATCGTAGGGGGGTCGAACACCTACCCGGCCGAAATCGAGGCCCATCTCGAAACCCATCCCGCAATCCGTCAGGCGTTGGTGGTGGGTGTCTCGCACGCGCGGCTTGGGCAGGTGGGTTATGCCTTCATTCGCAAAACGGACGTGGATAGCGTGCTTGACGAGGAGTCGGTGATCGCCCATTGCCTGGGCATCATCGCCGATTATAAGGTACCGAGGTATGTGTGCTTCGCGGATAATTTCCCACTGACTGAAAGCGGCAAAATTCAACGACACGTACTTGTTGCGCAGGCGGAAAAGGATGTTGAGGCCAGGTCCTCCGCCTCCGCTTGATCCTGCCCGAAGCCGGACGCGACGCTTTGTTAAACAAACTGGTCGGGCCGACGCCGTGCGTCGACCATATTCAGCGTTAGATCAGCGAAGAGCAGCGATATCTCCTCAAGGGTGAGCCGCCCCTCCGGCCGATACCAGTTGAATATCCAGCAAACCATTCCGGTAATCGCAAGAACTGTTACCGGCACGTCGGCTATGCGGAAATCTCCGGTTTCCACACCTTTGCGCAAAAGCGCGCCAAGACGCTCGTCAAACTCCTTGCGTCGTTCGGTGACATAATGGCGCACATCTGGCGAAAGATTCAGTTCCTCGCGAAAAAACACGGAAACGTAATTCTGGTTGGTGCTTTGTACCCATGCGAAGCGCCGGACGAATTTGTAAAGCGAGTCTATAGGAGAAAGATCTTCTGAGAATACCTCGTCCATGACGACGTGCGGCAGGTCAATTGTAGCGATGCAGATCTGTTCCAGAATATCCTGCTTGTTCTTCATGTAGTAGTAGATGAAAGGCTTTGTTACGCCAATCATCTTGGCCAATTCGCTGACCGAAGCCCCGTTATACCCCTTTTGGCTAAAAAGTTCGGCCGCGACGCCCAGTATGCGTTCACGGCGATAGAGGTGCAGTTCCTCGCGGACCGAACCGCTGCTGCCATTGGCCTTTGCATCAGGCCCAGATGGAAGCTTTGTTCGTTCGTCAAGGTCCGCTACTTTGAGCTTCATGATCGACGGAATGTTTCGTTTCGGCATTTGCACCCCTGCATTGCCTCCGTTGTTTTGACCTGTCGTTGATATCCTCTACATGTCGAAAAGTAACCCGAAAACTCTGGTCTGCGCTTTAGTCGCAGGGGAGACCGAGTTGCTTGGCAATTGCACGCAACTGGATCTCGAAACTGCCGACCGTCACGGGCGCCACGAGCGCGTCGAGCGCCATGCGCATGACTGGCAGTTCCTCGGTAAGTCCCCATCCTCCGCCGATGTGCAGGGCCGATTGGGTGACACGGACAACAGCCTGGGTCACAAATAGCTTTGCGCAGGATACTTGCTGGATCAAATCCGCGATGGGACATCCGCTGTCCCACCTGTCAGCCGCCTGATAGGTAAGAAGCCGCGCCGCTTCTATGTCGGTCTGGTTCTGTGCCAGCTTAAAGGCGATAGACTGGTTAGCGCCAATCGGGCGTCCGAACTGGTGGCGCGTCTTGGCATAATCCAGCGCCCAATCCTGTGCGTGCTGCATATGTCCTGACCAACGCGCCGAAACAAGGATGCGCTCGCGATTGAATCCCATCATGATCTGGCGGAATCCGGCCGGAACCCGCCGGGCTTCTGGCACCCGCACGTTGTTAAGATGCACACGGTATGTGGGGGCGGGGCGGTTGGCGTAAGTGGGGATGCGCGATACTTCGACGCCGGGGCTCTGACGGTCTACGGCGAAGAAACTCATGCCGTCGCGACCGCGCGCAGGGTCTGTCTGCGCCAGCAAAACCAGAACGTCAGCTTCGCCAGCCAGTGTGATGAACGACTTGATTCCGTCAAGGATCCAATCATCGCCGTCCCGTCGCGCTGCGGTCTTTACGTTCTGGACGTCGTTGCCAGCATCCGGTTCAGTCACTGCAATGGCCAGTATCTTTTCGCCTTCAATCGAGGCGCGTGCCAGTTCTTTCTGTTCGGCTGTGCCAAAGTCGTGCAGGATTCCGCCAGCAACGCCCTGAATGATTAGCGCATTGGGAAGGCCGGAATTGACGCGTGCGCATTCCTCGATGCAGATCGCTTCCTCGTGTACCCCAAGGCCCGCGCCGCCAACTTCCTCTGGCGCAGCGATCCCGATAAGACCAGCGTTTGCGGCGGCGGTAAAAAACGCGCGCGGAAAGTGGCTTTCGCGGTCTGCCTCTTCCCAGATCGGAGCGATCTCCCTTTCGGCGAAACGTCGGCATGTGTCGCGGAACATCACGCGGTCCACAGTTTCGGCAGGGCGGCGGCGCTCTTCGGTCATCTGCTCTTCCTGGTTCTACTCAATTCTGTTCGGCTTTGGACGAGAGGCGCGCCCGATGGTGCTCGATCGCCTCGTCCACACCGGGGGCAGCAAAGTTGCGGTGCATCATGCTGCCGGCGAGTTTCATCTGTTCCCCGAATGGAAGGGCACCGGCCTTTGCTGCGAATTCGCGCCCCAGCGCGAGTGAGGCGCGAATGTCAATGTACTGGCTCAGCCGTTCCTCGGCCATTTCCCGGAATCCATCCTTTGGCAGCACTTCCGTAACCAATCCCAGCGTGAACGCTTCCTCGGCTCCCAATGCACGTCCGGTGGCGCAAAGCTGCCATGCCAGAGCGCTTGGGATCCGTCGCGTCAGCGCCGCGTGCAGCAGGAAGGGATACATCCGGAATTGAATTTCGGGATAGCTGACGGACAGGTCCTCCCGCGCGATGACAACATCGCTGAGGCAGGGGAAAATGGTGCCCCCGCCCTTGGCGTAGCCATGAAGCACGGTGATGATCAGTGCCGGGCAAGTTTCCATCGCCTCCGAGAGGGCGAGGATCACCTCCTCCTGACGCTCAAGGCCCTGGCGCCCAACCCGCAGTTCGGAGATGTCAGCCCCCGCCGAAAAACCACGATCACCGACAGCGTCGATGATCAGGGCGTTCTCGCCGGGGGCGCCGCCGATGTCGCGCACGATGTCCGTGATCTGCTCCATCATGTCGGCAGACAGGGCATTCGACTTATCCAGACGGTCGATCGTGATGCGCGTTACGGCACCGTCGTTCCGGATTTTGAGATCGGGCATTTCGGATCCTTCAAGGGGTAAACGGGAATTGCCCTGTCATTCGCGGCAGAGCAGAATCGTGAAATGGGGCGCGCTCGAAAGCGTGGTTCAGTGCCAGCTTGCCAACGGCGAAACCGTCGCCTGCAGCGTCCGCGAGACGGATGGCAACGTCCCGAGCTGCAGATTCGAGCTTCTCGGTTGAGACAATCTCGTTCACGAGACCGAGCGAAAGGGCTTCGTCTGGTTTCATGCGGCGCGCGGTGAGGATGAAATTTCGCGCAGCAGCCAGCCCGATCCGGCGCGGCAGAAGGTATAGCGACGCCATGTCCGGAATAACGCCAATCCGCCCGAAGACCTGACAGAACCAGGCACGCGGCGTGCAGATGATTGCATCACCCGCCATCGCCAGGCTGAACCCCGCACCCGCACAGGGACCATCCGCGGCAACAACTACGGGTTTCGGGAAATCTACAAAGTCAGCAAACCAAGAGTGCAGGCCCTGAATGCGGCGCCGTGTGGCAATTGCCCGGTCCGTGCCCTCTTGAAGGCTTTTCAAATCGCCCCCGGCGCAAAACGCACCGCCTCGTCCGGTGAGCACCAGTGCGCGGACCTTCGGATCGTCCCGACCTTGCGCGATCGCTTCGGCGAGTTCCGCGCGCATCTCGAGGCTGAGGGCATTGCGCTGTGCAGGCGCATTCAGCGCAATCAGCAGAATGCCGTCGGCCTCTTCGGTTTGGATATGCCTGTAGGACATGGGTTTCTGGGATTTGGTGTTGGCTGGGCGCCGCCGGTATGGCGACGCCTCCTTGTCGCGGTTGTCTCAGAGGCCGTAGCTTGACACATCAAGATCAGAATAGGCGTTTTCACGCAGGCGCTCGCCCATCTTCACGGGGTCGCGCCCGGTTTCCTCGGCGATGCCTTTCCACTTCTCGATCAGGGCAAGGAATTCATCGCGGATCTTTTCGGGGTCTTCGATCTGGTATTGCTCACGGGCGCTCCGATAGATCGTCTCCAAATCCCCCTCCAGGAACTCTGACATCGAGGCCATAAGGTCTTCACCCGGCTCGATCACTTCGAGGCCGTTCGCCGCCGCCTCTTGCAATGCGGCTTCGGATTCCTTGAGATAGGCTCCGGTGATGCGCATCATCGCGACTGCCGCCGAACCGAGAACCGCACGACGTTGCTGCTCTGTCAGATTGGCCCAACTTTCAGCTGAAAACACGTAGGGCGACGAGACGCGATGCATCGCTACGGGAAGGGTGATCACGCTTTTGGCGACATCGCCAAGCGAATGTGTCTGAAGAATTGCTGCGGGATTGAGCGTGATATCAACCGCGCCGCGGTTCATCATCTCATAGACTTCCGAGCCGCCCACGTTGATCGGCGACAACTTGAAATGCTTGGCCCAACGCGAGTTGAAGTCACCGCCGGGGATACGTACCCGCTTGCCTACCAGATCCTCTGGGGCGCGATAAACCTCGCGGTTGACGAGATTGAGCGGTGCGGCGGTATAGGAACCGGTAAAGGTGACGCCTGCTGCCTTGAATTCATCCTGGCAGCGCTGGCATTTGGTCATGACGTATTCGTTAAATGCTCCGGCTACGACAAGAGTGTCACCTGTAGGGACCGCGAGGTCGTTGAGATATTGCACCAAAGGAAACTCGGCGGGATGATACGTCAAGATCACCATCCCGGCATCGACTGCGCCCGCCTGCAGGCCGCCAAGTGTTGCCTGAGCGCTGAGTGGCGTGCCGCCTGTAAACAGCTTGAAATCAAGTTCGCCGTCGGTGGCCTGCTTGACTTCCTCGATCAACGGCAAAGTGCCGTCCTTGACCACCACGTGCTTGGGAAGCACGTATTGGTTCAATGTCAGCGTTTCGGCCGTCGCGACACCAGCAGTAATCGCGCCTGCAGCAAGCAGAGCAGAGGTGGTCAAGGCTGAGGCCTTTAAGGTCTTGGTAAACAATTTCGTTCCTCCCTTAGGCCTGAGGTGAGTTCAGCTCAGGCACTATTAGCCATCTGTGATTTCCTTCCCGAAAGTCACCATCTGACTATAAGGTATAATTAAATTCCAAGTCAATGCGCTTAGGGTGCCCAGTGGACCAGCAAGGCTCAAAAAGGCCAGTTTGACCCCGGAAACTGTGAATAATGACCCCATAATGGGACCCTATCTTACGAGTAAAGCATGCCTTGACAGTGTCGGCGACCAGAATTAGTACCGAATGGTATGAAAAAATTCTGCATAAATAGTCGCGTTTGCGACACAGCAGTATCCCAGAGCCGACTGAATGGAGATTTTGATGCCAAAAAATCAGCCGCGACCCGCAGCAAGCCAGGCCGGGCAGTCGCCGCAGAACAACAGCGCACCCCCCAAACGGGCCGATGTTCTGGTCATTGGTGCGGGTGTTTGCGGGATATACACGCTTTACCGTATGCGCAAACTGGGCTTTGAAACCGTCGTTCTGGAAGCTGGCGACGCCCCCGGCGGCACTTGGTTCTGGAACCGCTATCCTGGTTGCCGCTTCGATTCAGAAAGCTATAGCTACGGTTATTCATTCTCGCCTGAACTCCTTCAGGAATGGGACTGGAAAGAACATTTTGCGCCGCAGCCGGAAACGCTCTCTTACCTCAATTACGTCATCGAAAAATTTGATCTGCTGCGCCACATGGTGCTTGGCTGCCGGGTTTCTGATGCGATCTTTGATGAGGCCGAGGACGAGTGGGTGGTGCATACCGAGAACGGTCAAGTCTACCGCAGCACCTATCTTTTGACCGCTGTCGGGATGCTCTCTGCGCCTACCTTGCCCCGCATCGAGGGGCGGGAAACCTTTGGCGGAGAGGCGTTTCATACCTATGATTGGCCGCAGGACAAGACCGATTTCAGTGGCGAGCGCGTCGGTGTAATCGGGACGGGCGCAACGGGTGTACAGATCGTTCCCGTAATCGCCGAGCAGGCCAAGGAGCTTTATGTGTTCCAGCGGCGTCCGAACTGGTGCGCTCCGCTGCACAACTCGCCGATTACTCCCGAAGAGATGGCCGACATCAAGACGCGCTATGACGAGATTTTCGACAAGTGCCGCAAGACCCCCGGTGGGTTTCTGCATGGTCCCGACCGCCGGAAGTTCAATGAAGTCCCAGAAGAGGAACGTCTTGCCTTCTGGGAACAACTTTACGCCTCACCCGGATTCGGGGTCTGGGTGGGGAACTTTGCAGAGGTCCTGATGGACCATGAGGCTAACGCCGAATACACTGCCTTTATCGCCGATAAAATCCGCCAGACTGTGAAAGACCCCGAGGTCGCCGAAAAGCTGATACCGACGGATCACGGATTTGGTACCAGACGTGTGCCGCTTGAAACTGGCTATTTCGAGGCCTTTAACCGGGACAATGTTCATCTGGTGGATGTAAAAGAATCGCCGATAGAACGGATTACCCCAATTGGGATCCGTACTACAGCGCAGGAATACAAGCTCGACACCTTGATCTATGCGACCGGCTTTGATGCAATTACGGGAGCGTTTGACCGGATAAACATCGTTGGTCGGAACGGTGAAAGCCTGCGTGATCAGTGGAGCGACGGGCCGCTTACATATCTTGGCATTCAATCGCACGGGTTTCCCAATTTTTTTACGCTGGCAGGTCCCCAAGGCGGCTCAGTGGCCACCAATTTTCCGCGCGGGATCGAAGATATCGTCGACTGGGTTTCCGAGTTTTTGGTGATGCTGCGCGACAAGGGAGTTCAGCGTGTCGAACCGCAGCAGGAAGCGGTCGAAGACTGGCAGAAAGAAGTGCGTGATCTGTATCAGATGACGCTGTTTCACACCGCAAAGTCGTGGTTCACCGGATACAACTCGAACATCGAAGGACGCGATGGTATCCGTTACCTTATCTATAATGGGGGTTCGCCCCGGTATCGCCGTCGCTTGGAGGAAGTTGCCAACGCGGGTTACGCAGGTTTCGAGCTGAAATAGGCGGCAATGAGGTGCTGCCAGACGGGTTCGAACCAGTCTCCACAAGGGCAGGATAGTTGTCCCCTATGCCGCGCAGAGACCGCGCCACTCGGCGAGAGCGGCTGCGCGGTTGGCCTTGAAGATGGGTCTGCTGGAGAGACTGCGTTCCTGGTTGAAATGGTTCGAGACGGAGGCGTGGACGGCGGCGAACTTCTGAAGACTTCGCATCCGCCGAAAACGGAGCATCGCCCGCTCCCGTCGTCGGAATGGTAGGTGCGAGTTCTCCGCCCTGTTGTTCATCCAGCGCCCCGTCTCCTGCCGGTTACCAGCGCCAATCTCCTTCAGCGCGGCACCGTAGGATCGGAGTTTGTCCGTCACGATGACCTCGGGCTGACCGTGTTTCCGCATTGCTTTCTTGAGGAATTTCAACGCCGCCCGCCTATCACGCGTCTTCGTGACGAAGCTCTCAAGAACCTCCCCTTCGTGATCGACGGCCCGCCAGAGGTAATGCCGCTCGCCATTGATCTTCACGAAGACCTCGTCGAGATGCCAACGCCAGCGGCTCGATTTCATCCCTTCGATCCGGCGCTTCCGGATCTCGGAGGCAAACATGGGACCAAACCTGTGCCACCAATACCGCACCGTCTCGTGGCTGACATCGACACCGCGCTCGTGGAGGAGATCTTCGACATTCCGGAGCGACAATGGGAAGCGGACGTAAAGCATCACCGCAAGGCGGATGATTTCCGGGCTGCTGTGAAAGCCTTTGAACGGGTCAGATTTGGTCATGTTCAGACGCTACGAGGCTGTCCCGCCTGTCTCAACCGAAATCCTTCTGACAACGCCGTCCGAACGCATCATTTTCAATTATAGGAAGGTCGGCTCCTATCGCAATGTAGGCAATTTCTTTGCGGCGTTCTTCCGACATAAGGGACGCGCGCGGATTGCACAGGCCGGGTAAGAGCAGCAGGGCCTTCGCGTTCATCTCCTCACAGGCCTTCTCGAAAGCGTCTGGCAACAGGCCTTCTTGATCGCACTCGACGCCGACTACACTTAGCCCGAGATACGCTGCTTGGGAAAGAACTAGATGATGCGTCACCTCCTCCACGAGCAATACATCGCCGGGCCGGGTGATTGCAGAAAGTGCTAAGATCATGCCGTGAGTCACGCCATTCGTTGTGACCACTCGGTCGATGCTTGTCTCAACCCCGCAGATGCGCAGCCAATCGACTCCGCTTTCGCGATGGTGTGGCTGTCCAAGGTTTGGTCGGTTAGAGATAAGTGTGGCAGCGGGTGCGTTTGAGGCCAGTTCACGCAATGCTTCTCGCATGAGGTTGTCGTGAATTTCCGAAACTACGGGTCTGGAAATTGCCAGATCGCAGACGCCATCTCGGAGTGTGCGCACTTCGTAGGGTGGCTTGCTGTCGATTTCTGGACTCACGACGAAACTTCCCCGTCCGACCTGCCCGTCTACCAGGTTCAGGTGGCGCAGGCGTTCGTAGGCCTTGCTAACTGTATGAATGCTGATACCGAGTTGCATTGAAATCGCGCGATGCGTTGGAAGACGACTGCCTGGCTCAACAAAGCCCGAGCGGATGGCGTCTTCCATCGCCAGGGAAAGTCCCATGTACAACGGTTCTGAAAGGGTTTTCCTTTCAAGATTCTCAAACACCATGTTGCCACCGCGTTCATATGATAATTCCCGAAGACATCTGAACCCGATTACGTTAGTACGGTTGACGAGTCCACTCTTGCACCGAAATCAAACGATCTATGGCTAGACGGGACAAGGGGATAATGGCAATGCGACCAAGCATGGCAGGCCAGTGCTGCCATGCTTCCCTAGATCTAAACGCAGATTTTAGATCTGTAAGAAGGGTATTGTAAGACTAACCGGCCTAGCTCGATACCCCTCTCGCCCAAGCTTCAAGGCTCTGGCGCGATTTTCTTATCTACTTGGCTGTCGCCAAGTAGCAACCAAACAAACCAGCCGAGATCCCTGACAAAACCCTTACCACAAGAATTTTCTCTGATAACGCAGGTCAAAGAATTCGACGTTCCTGCTTGCACCCACGCCCTTGATATTCCTTTACTTCTCAAAGTAATGTCGAACTGAGCGGCACGATGTGTTGGTGACCAGTGGAGGGAGCAAATGTGTTTTCGGCTGGCGGTGGTCCTTTTCTCCCTTTTCCTATCTTCGACATCGCTGATGGCAGCGGAGGTCGTCTTGACCGTTGTGGAAGCCTGGCTTCCCGAGGCAACAGACGATGAGCCACGTCCGGACGCTGTTTATGTCAGGTTCAACCCCGACAGCACGGAGGCCCTGGCGGATTTTTCGGCCGCACATCTCGGGGAGGTGGCCGGGATCTATGTCGAGGATCAGCTCGTGTTTTCGGCGCGCCTTCGCGAGGTGATCACCAATGGCAGTCTGGCACTTTTTGTGGGAGGCGAAAGCGAACGTATCAGTACCGCCGAAGAATTGCTCAAACTGTTCAAAACCGGCATTCCCATCAAGGTGATCGCGCCGTTCGTGGAGGAGTAGGCGATGAAGGTAATGCTCGCATTTGCGATCATGGCTTTCCTGGCGCATTCCGTCTCGGCACAGTCAGTCAAGGATCTCGACTCGATACCAACGAACGAACTGATTGAAACTGCACCGTCGGCGCATCCCTCCATGCTTTACACGCTGTCCGCACGCCTTCTGGAATCGGGCTACCGGCAAGATGCCGCGAAATGGATGTATGCGGGCCAATTGCGATATCGCTTCATGATCGAGGCCCTCGGTGACGCGGCCGCAGACGAGCGCGTTCTTTTCTCGGCACTGACCGAGTCCATCGGTCGTCCTGTCAACGAATACATCGCGGGCGACGCGGACGAATGGATCGCTGCCATGCAGTTTGCATTGGATTGGGATGCCGTGCATGACAATACTCTTACGTCAAAAACAGAATTCGCCTCCGAACTCTCGGGAGTGCGCTCGGGGCTTGCCGCCCTGATCGACGATGTTGATGCCAATCGGCAGTTGATCCATGAAAGGCGCAAGGCCGCGGGGCTACCGAACAGGTAGGCCCACACCGTTCCGTGAATTACGGGCAGTCGAGCGGTGCGTCGAAATCCCCCTCCGGCCAAAGCGTCAACCTCAGCCCTTCGGAATTGGCGCAGGTGAGGACGGGGTAGTTTCCCGCATCGGCACCGAACCGGCACCAAATGGGAGTACCCTCGATCTGCCCGCCGAGCGCGAAAGCTTCGCCCTTGCGCACATAGTCCAACCGTCCGTCACCCAGAGTGCAGCCGCGAATGGCGAGTCCCTGCCCACTGGTTTCCAACCGCATTGGCTCGCCATGAAACCTGTTGTCAGCGTCCCGCCCGACCACCTCATAAAGCCCCGAAAAGAAACCGGGCTCAGGTTCATTCTTGAAGCCGGGCACCGGTTCCGCCGCTGCCACGCCCGCTGCCAGGATCAATGTCGTCACTATTCTCATCGTTGCCCTTTGACTTGCTGTGGGTGCTTGCAACCAGCTGTTGCGGCGCCCGGGACGAACGGCTATTTCCGCGATTCGGGCGTTCACTGAGCCGCTTGTGACAGCCTACCGACTTTACCTATGAAGAACGACATCCACGTCATTGGCTCGAATCCTGAGCCCATCCCAACTGATCAGATGGTAGACGGATAGCAAGCAGCGATCCGCCCGTGCGCAGTGAGCTCAATCCAGCCGGTTGCGCCCGACCCTCTCTTAGCCCAGACTGACATCCGACCCAAATACCCTGACCACGGACTGTCTAAGCAGGTCGCTCGCCATCGCGCGGACGTTGACACCTCACCCGAGCACGGGAAGTGCTCACCTATGCGCCGTCTCCATCCCCGATGCGCCAGTGACAGTTGTATACTTGGCCGGGCCTGACAAAGGCGTCCGGTGCGCGACGATGCTCCGAGAACGCTTCGATCCCCGCGACCACCATGCTGCTCGGGAGCGCTTCGCCCAGGAAAATCTGGATGGCCGTCTCCGGTTTCACTGCGATCCGGTTCGGACGGAACATAGGCGGTACCCTTCAGAATCTTGACAACGCCAAACTGTCGCGTTGGGTAAGTCCTCATCAACCGATCCACGGCATCACTTTCGGTTTCCGCCAGAACAACATGCTGCCGCCGTCCGATACCCTCGATATTGACGGTGATTGCAAACCTGATGGCAGACATGATCGTCCCCTCCTTTTCACTTCAGGATCGTGGCAGGCGGGACAATCCGAGTCGGCGTCGCGGCTGGCAAATGTTGACAGAGTTGCATGTGAGGCCCCGGCCTTCAATATTGTGAGGATTCGACTGTCAGCCTGATTGCGGTCGGTTCCGGCTGGGGGCAGATCGTCATCAACAAGGCGGAGCGCGAGACGGTCGAGACCCTTCATGCCCTCTATGACGAACTCGGCTGCCTGCGCGCCGTCGAGAAGGAGGCCGCGCCCCGCGCTCTAAGCGGCATGTCTTCTCGACGGGTCGGGTGCAGGGCGGCGGGCCGCTGTCCCGGGACCAGATCCACCACATTCTCTGCAACCCGATCTACACGGGCGGCATCCGCCACAAGGAAAAGGTGTTCGACGGCAAGCACGCTGCCATCATCGATGCTGACCTTTGGGACCGCGTGCAGATCAAGCTGCAGGCCGCGAGTGCTCAGCCAAGATCGCGCAGCAAGGCGCGGAGTGGCACAATCACCACCGCGCCACTGGCGGGCAAACTCCGCGACCAGACTGGCGATCGCCTGACGCCGAGCCACACATCCAAAGGCAGCTCGCGGAGACGGTACTATGTATCCAACCACTTGCTGACCGGCAGGCAGCGCATGGCGCTTACAAGCGGATCGATCTGAGGCATCGGTCGCAACGCTCGTTGCAAACCACCTTGATCAGTTGGCCGAGCGCCACGCCCTTCTTGCCATGCCGGATTTGGGAACGGCCGAAGAGACGATGGGGTGCTGTCAGACGGATTCGAACTCGTCTCGCCTTGGACAGTAACGCTGCCCTTTATGCGACGCAGAGTTGACGCCACTCGGCGAGAGCAGCGGCTCGGTTCCGTTTGAAATTCTGTCTGCTGTAGAGGCTTCGCTCCGAATTGAACAAGTTGTGGATTGAAGAGTGAACGGCGGCAAATTTCTGTAGACTTCGCATGCGCCGGAATCGGGACATGGCACGCTCTCGTCGTCGGAATGGCAGGTGTGAATTTTCTATTCGGTTGTTCAGCCAGCAACCTGTAAGCTGCCGATCCGCGTTCCCGATTTCCTTCATTGCCGCACCATAGGAACGCAGCTTGTCGGTGACGATGCGGTCTGGCTGCCCATAGCGCTTCATCAATTTCCTGAGGAATTTCAATGCCGCTTTACGATCGCGACGCTTGGTGACAAAGGCATCGAGAACCTCGCCTTCGTGGTCGACGGCCCGCCACATGTAATGGGTTTCGCCGTTGATCTTCACGAAGACCTCGTCCAGATGCCACTGGTGGTTGGAGTAGCAGCGCATCCGTTGGATTCTGGCTTTGCGGATTTCAGAGGCGAAAAGCGGGCCAAACCGCATCCACCAAAATCGGACGGACTCATGGCTGACATCGATGCCGCGCTCGTGCAGGAGGTCTTCGACATTGCGTAACGAGAGCGGAAATCTGACGTACATCATTACCGCCAGCCGGATGATTTCACGGCTTGTTCGAAAGTAGCGAAACGGATTGGGCTTACTCATTCAGGAAGGGTAGGGGCCAGCGAGGTCG
>Ga0189287_100221_pt1 | contig 23463 bp, 19 predicted proteins | sample UW86minimetaG_FD_130319 | JGI IMG/M metagenome (GOLD analysis project Ga0189287, IMG submission 130319) | Marine microbial communities from the Costa Rica Dome - UW86 mini metaG | ecosystem: Environmental > Aquatic > Marine > Oceanic > Photic zone | place: Costa Rica: the Eastern Pacific... | reverse complement strand
GCACGAAATCGGCCACCTTGTAAGGGCCCGTGCCAACCAGCCGGCCATTGGCGCCGGCCTGTCCGGTATCCCCGAAAAACCCGTCCGGCAGGATCGCGTGCAGCGTCGAGATATACTCCATCGCCGCCGGGAAGGGCTTCTTCAGGTTCAGCCGCAGCGTGGTCTCGTCCACGGCCTCGGCGCTCTCGATCCAGTTCACGTTGCTCTGCACGTTGACGCCGTTCTCGGGCGTCGAGATGTAGTTGAACGTATAAACCGCATCATCGATGGTGAACGGCTCGCCGTCATGCCACTGCACGTCGTCGCGCAGCTTGAATTCGAGCGTCTGGTCGTCGATCCACTCCCACTCCGTCGCCAGAAGCGGCAGGTACTCGCCATCGGCGGTCTTGTAGGCCAGCGTATCCCAGACAAGCTGCCCGTTCAGCAGCATCGCCTCGCGGTGATAGTTGAAATACGGGTCGATCGTGGTCAGCGACGCCTCGCTCGTCCAGCGCAGCGTGTTCTCCGATTGCTGCGCGGCACCGGGCGCCGCCTGAAGGGCCACGGCCACCGCGGCCGTTAGCAGAAACTTGAATTTCATACCTTTGTCTCCCTGTTTTTCTGTTGGGGTCTCGTTGTCTTTTCCGGTCAGTACCGGGCAATCTCCTCGATCAGGATCTGCCTGACATCTTCCATTCTCTCCGGCGGATAGCGCTGCGTGATGTTTCCCACGCTGATCGCCCCCGCCAGCCTGTTGCGGTCGTCGAAGACGGGCGCGCCGATGGCGACCACGTATTCGAACAGGTCTTCCCGGCTGAACGCATAGCCGTCTTCCCGTATCCGGATGAGCCGCTCGCGGATCTTGCCCGCGTCGGTGCAGGTATGCTCCGTCCGCGCCTCCAGCGGGCCGCTCAGGTAATCGTCGATGAACGCCGGCTCGCAATGGGCCAGCAGCACCATCGGCGCCCCCCCGCAATGCAGCGGAAGGCTCATGCCAACCTGCGAGCCGTACACCTTGATGGGCGAGGCCCCCTCCGCCCGCCGGATCACGTAGGCATGCCGGTCGTTGCGGATCATGAACAGCGCGTTGTCCGCCGTCCGGTTCACGATCTGCCGCATCATCTGCTCGACCCGGGTCAGAAGCGGGTCGCTCCGGAACGCCTTGTTGACCATGTGCAGGGCCAGCGGGCTGACGCTGTAAAGCCCGCTCTCATCGTGCCGGTCGATGAAACCGTGATGCACCAGCGTCGCCACCATCCGGTTGGTCACCGTCCGCGGATACCCCGTCGCCCGCACGATATCCGCCAGCGTGCAGGGCTCACCCCGTTCGCACATCTCGGTGAAGATCGTCATGGCCTTGCTGGCCGACAGGCTGATTTCCGAACTCATGGCACGCTTGCAGCAATAAATGTCCGATTATCGGACACAGTGTCCGATAAAAGGATGGTTCCACAGGTTCCTCGATTCGTCAACTGAACCCTGACCGGCCGGAATCACCCCGCCGCCGCCGGGGCGGGGCAGGGGGCGGCCTTGCCATGTCGGATGTCTCGATTGGCCTCTAGGCGGGGCAGGGCGGCACCCGCCGCCTCAGCCCTCCGGCGGAATGGCCAGCGTCTTGTCCACGGGCCAGCTCAGCCACAGCCGGTCGCCCTCGGCCAGCCCCTCGGGAATATCCTGATCGCGCGAGACCACCTTCACCTCGCCGCCATCTTCGCGCCGGACAAGACAGGTCGCCATCGCCCCGGCGAACACCCGCCGTTCCAGCACGCCCACGCATTTCGACAGGCCCGCCCCCTCCGGCTCGGTCCGCGTCATCGCGATGGCCTCCGGCCGCACCGCCAGCACCGCGCCGGGCGCCACGCCCTCCGGCACCACGATACCGGTCCCGCCCCCGGGCAGGATATTCGCCTCGCCAAGGAAGGTTGCCGCGAACAGGTCGGCCGGCGCGTTATACACCTCCCTCGGCGGCCCGGCCTGCACCAGCCGCCCGTCGCGCAATATCCCGATCCGGTCCGACAGGGTCAGCGCCTCTTCCTGGTCATGGGTCACCAGGATGGTGGTGATCCCGATCTCCCGCTGGATCCGCCGCAGCTCGAACTGCATGTCCACCCGCAACGCCTTGTCCAGCGCCGACAAGGGCTCGTCCAGCAGCAGCACGCGCGGGTTTGTCACGATCGCCCGCGCCAGCGCCACCCGCTGCCGCTGCCCGCCCGACAGCTCGTGCGGCTTGCGCCCGCCGAACCCCTCGAGCTGCACCAGCTCCAGCGCCTCGCCCACCCGGCGCCGCTCCTCGGCCGCGCCCACCTTCCGCACCCGCAACCCGAACCCCACGTTGTCGGCCACGCTCATGTTGGGAAACAGCGCGTAGTTCTGGAACATCATCCCGATATCGCGCTTCTCCACCGGCACCCGCTCCACCGGCTGGTCGCCGATCCGGATGCGCCCCTGGTCGGGAAAGACGAACCCGGCAATCGCCCGCAACAGCGTCGTCTTGCCGCTCCCCGACGGACCCAGCAGCGCGAACAGCCCCCCATCCTCGAAGTCGAGGCTCACCTCGTCCAGCGCGGCAACCGTGCCGTACCGCTTGACGATGCCCTCTACCGAAACCCGCGCCATTACCGTTCTCCCCCGAAATTCGAAAACCGCGCCGCCACCAGCATCACCGCCATCGACACCACGATGATCAGGGTCGAGACCGCGTTGATCTCGGGCGTGAACCCTTTTCGGATCGCCGTGTAGATTACCACCGGCAAGGTGCTGTCCCCCGGCTCCGACAGGAAATAGGACACCACGAACTGGTCGAAGCTGATGGCAAAGGCGAACAGCGCCCCCGCGATGATCCCCGGCGCGATCCACGGCAGCGTCACCCGCCGCGTCACCGTCCAGCCCCCGGCACCCAGCACCCGCGCGGCCTCTTCCAGCGTCGGATCGAACGTCGCCAGCCGCGCGGTCACCACCACGATCACGTAGGGCAGCGCCAGCGCCACGTGCCCCACGATCACCGCCGGCGTCCCCCGGCCCAGCCCGATGCCGAAAAAGAACACCAGCATCGCCGTCCCGGTGATCAGCCACGGTATCGCGATCGGCGGAAACAGCAGCACCCGAAGCACCGCCTTGCCCCGGAACTCGTACCGGAACAGCGCCAGCGACGCCGCCGTGCCCAGCACCGTCGCGATCACCGTCGTCACCATCGCGATCCCCACGGACCTTGCCGCCGCCCGCAGGATGCCCCGGTTCTCGCTCAGCTTCTCGTACCACTCCACCGTGAACTCGAACGGCAGCTGGTAATAAGGCGAGGCATTGAACGACATCGCCGCCATCACCAGGATCGGCGCATAGAGGAACACCAGGATCAGCCCCAGCCACACCTTGCCCAGCCGTGCCAGCATCGCCCCGCTCATGCCTGCGCCCTCTTCAGCATCGGGCTCGCCACCGCGAGGATGAACAGCACCACGGCCAGAAGGATGAACGACAACGCCGCCCCCAGCGGCCAGTTATAGACCGCCACGAACTGGTCCTCGATCACCGTGCCGTAATAGGTGCCGACCCGCCCGCCAAGGATGCGCGGCTCCATGAACGCGCCCACCACCGGCACGAAGATCAGCACCGCGCCCGCCACCAGCCCCGGAAGCGACAAGGGCAGGATCAGCCGCCACAGGATCGTCAGCTTGCCCGCTCCCATCGACCGCGCCGCGTCGATCAGGTTGTCGTCGATCGCCTGCAGCGCCAGGTACGAGGTCAGGATCACGTAAGGCAGGTAGGAATGCACCAGCCCGATCACGATGGCATGGGTGGTGAACATCAGGCTCACATCCACCTCGAAGGGCAAGAGCGCGTTCAGCCCGAGGTCGAGCACCCCGTTCCCCCGCAGCACGATCGCCCACGAGAAGATCCGCACCAGCGAGTTCGACCAGAACGGCAGGATCACCAGCAGGAACAGCGCCTCCCGCGCCCGCCCCCTTATCGCCTTGGCCAGCACGTAGGCACATGGAAACCCCACCAGAAGGCACACCACCGTCACGATCAGCCCCAGCCGGACCGATTTCCACAGCAGCGTGGCATAGGTCGGCGTCTCGAAGAACGCCCGGTAATTCTCCAGCGTGAACGCCCACTCCGCCCCGCCAAAGGGCAGCTCGGTGACAAGGCTGAAGAACAGCATGGCCGACAGCGGCAGGAAAATCGCCGCCGTCAGCCACAGGTAGGCCGGCGACAGCAGGGCAATCAGCCCGGCCCGCGAACCGCCGATCGCCGTGCCGCCCGCCATGCTCACGCCCCCCGTCGCCCGGCCCGGCCGCCTATTGCGCCGCCTTCAGCTTCTGCCACAGCGCCAGGTAGGCCTCCCGGTCCTCGTCCGACACGGGCCGCTGGAACTGCACCCGCGCCACGACCTCCGGATCGCCAAGAACCTGCCGGTTGAACGCATCCTCCGGCAACGCCTCCGCCGCCTTGGCATTGGCCGACGCGGGCGCCCCTTCCTCGGCCCATTTCACGTAGAACTCCGGGTCGATCATCCAGTCGATGAAGGCATGCGCCGCGTCCATCTTGGTCGAGCTTTCGGGGACGGACAGCCCGTCCAGCCAGCCCACGGCGCCTTCCTCCGGCACCACGAACTGCACCGGCAGCCCGCTGGCGATCGACCGGCTGGCCGAGCCCGACCAATAGGTCGCCACGTCCAGCTCGCCCGCCGCCATGAACTGGTTCCAGTCATTCTCCGAGCCCCAGTAGGTCTTGATCTGCGGCATCAGCTCGGTCAGCTTCGCCTCGATGGCTTCCATGTCCTGGATATCGTTGATGTCCTGCCCGGTGGCGATGGCCGCGAACTGCACCGCCTCCAGCGCATCGTCCCGGATCGACACGCGGCCCGCATGCGCCTCGTCCCAGAACACCTCGACACTCGTCGGCGCCTCATCGAAGGCCTGCGTGTTGAACGCATAGGCGGTCAGCCCCCATGTCCACGGCACGCCGTAAAGCTCGCCATCGGCATTGAGGTCCTGGTTCTCCGCCATGTCCGCCGGCACATCCGCAAGGTTCTCGATCTTCTCCTTGTCGATCGGCGCGATCAGACCTTCCTCCTGCGCCTGCGGGGTGAAGGCCGCGTTGATCAGCACCACGTCATAGGCGCCCGGATTGGTCCGCAGCTTGGTCAGCATCTCCTGTTCCGAGTTGAAATACTCGTGCACGACCGTGTGCCCGGTCTCCTCGGTAAACGCCTCCACCGCCCAGTCCAGGTCGGTGCCGTAGCCCTGCCAGTTCAGCACCCGGATTTCCTCGGCCTGCACCGCGCCGGCGCCCGCCATCGCGGCCAATGCGGCCGCACAGATCAGTCTCTTGGTCATGGTCCTTGTCTCCCTTGCTGTTGGTCTTCGCTGTTATTCCGTCATCTCTCACACCGGCGCTGTCCGCGCCATCGCGGCCAGAACCTCCGCCCGCTCCGGCGCCGTCGCCGGCCCGTGCCGCGTGGCCGACAAGGCCGCCGCCACGTTGGCATAGTGCGCGGCCTCCACCGGCCCGTCGCCCTGCGCCAGCCGGGCGATGAAACTGCCCAGGTGCGTATCGCCGGCGCCGTTCGTATCCACCACCGCCACCTCGTGCGCCGCGACCGCCTTGCAGCCCTCCGCGCTCGCCACGATGCAGCCTTCGGCCCCCAGCCGAACCACCGCACCGCCGCCGCGCTTGCCCGCCGCCAGCGCCCGTGCCGCCGCCGCCGGATCGCCATACCCGGTCATGACCTCCGCCTCTGCGGCATTCGCACTCACCCACGCCGCCCGCTCGCAGGCCCGCATCACCAACGCACGGGGCAGGGCGCCCACTACCGGCGAGGGGTCGAAGACGAACCCGTCCGTCTCTTCCGTCTCCTCGAGCCACGCCGCCAAAACCGGCGCCATCCCCTTGTAATGTAACGCGTATCCCGACAGCAGAACCCAGTCATGCGGCACGCCCAGAACCCTGTCCAAAGCCTGCCGCCCCAGATGCCCGTCCGCGCCTTCACTGGCCACGAAGCTCCGCTCGCCCGTGGGCTCCACCATCACCGTACAGCACCCCTGGTCGCGCGCCTCATCCACCTCGCGCAACACCTCGATGCCTTCCGCCGCCAGCGCCCGCCGCGTCATCTCCCCGAACGGCCCGCTGCCGATCCCGCCGCCATAGCTTACCGCCATCCCGGCCCGCCGCGCCGCCACCATGGCGTTGAACCCACCGCCCGGCGCCATGTCGAACCCCGTCACGATGGCCTCGCCCCCCGACCGCGGCAGCGCCTCGACCCGGTAGATCAGGTCCACCACCACGCCCGACAACTGCAACAGCCCCCCGCTCATGGTCCGGCCGCCCTGAGCGGGGCAGGGGCCTCGGCCACCCGCAGGGCCAGCAGCGCCTCCGCCACTTCGTCCAGCTCCAACCGGTTCGCGGCCTCCAGCACCCGCCGCGCCTCGGCCGGTATCGAACCCGCCCCGGCACAGGCCCCTGCCATGGCACAGGCAATCGCCCCGATCGTGTCCGTATCATCCCCGATATTCGCCGCCAGCAGCCCGGCCCGCCACGGGTCGCCCCCCGCCAGCCGCACCAGCCCGAACGCCGCCGGCACCGACTGGTGCGTCGCCACCGAGTTGCCCACCCGGTCGGCAAACGCCTCCGGCGCGGGCCCCTCGGCGGCATACTCCAGCGCCGCCGCGATCCGCCGCGCCATGTCATCCACCCCGGCGCCATGCCCGCGTGCCTGACCCTCGCCCGCCGCCTCCAGCGCCAAGTCCAGCGCCGCCTCGAACCCGCGCCCCTCGACGCCCGCGCTGATCACCGCCGCCACCGCCGCCGCCCCGGCCATCGCCTCGCCGGTGAAATGCGTCATCCGGCAGGCCTGCTCGACCCGGTCCACCAACGCACCAACCGGGGCAGGGGCCGTCGCAATCCCCACCGGCGCGATCCGCATCGCCGCGCCGTTGGTGGTGCCGCCCCGCCCGGCCTCCGCCGCCGGCGTCCCGGCCAGCATCGCGTCCAGCGCCGCCTTCGTCGACGGGCCCAGCAGGTCGCGCAGCCCCCGCGCCTTCACATCCGCCTCCCAGTCCAGCAGGTCCCTCGCCAGCGCCGCCTCGTCGATCCGCCCGGCCCCCGCGATCAGCCGCCGCGCCAGCAGCAGCGCCTGCTCGGTATCGTCCGTCACCTGTCCAGCCACCAGACCGTGCGACACCGGATGATCCGCCACCGGCGCCACGAACCCCTCGATCCGCCCGTAAAGCCGCCCGATCTCGGCCCGCGACAAGGTCTGCCCCGGCATCCCCAGCGCATCGCCCATCGCCAGCCCCAGAAGGGCGCCAAGCGCCCGGTCCCGCTGATCCGCCGCCACGCCCATGCCCGTCAAAACCGCATGTGCAGGCCGAACCGCTCCGGGTCCAGCACGCTGCGCACGTATTCGATCACGCTGTCATCCGCCGCCCGCGTCAGCCGCCTGAGCAACAGCATCGGCTCGCCCGCCTGCCGGCCCAGCACAGCCGCATCCTCCGCCGGCAACGCGGCCAGCACGTTGGCCCATTCATCCCCCTTCGCCACCCGCAAGCCCCGCTCGCGCAGCGTGTCCGTCAGCGACCCGTTGGTCAGCCCGTCGCGCAGGATATCCCCGAACCCCGCCCGCCACGGCACCCGGCTCCGCTCCAGCGACACCGCCCGGCCCGTGGCCACCCGGAACCGCAGCCGGTCTACCATCAGGCAGTCGCCCCGCACGTCCTCCGGCGCGTCGGGCAGGTCCATCGCGCCCCGCTCGATGCGCAGCACCCGTGTCCCGATCTCCTCCCCGCCCGAGGCCAGAGCCACGCTCCACCCCCGCCGGTCGTCGATCGTCCGCCCGCCATAGGTCACGAACGACCCGATCCCGCTCCGCGTGGTGATCAGCCCCTTGCCGCTCAGGATCTCCAGGCTCTTCCGCACCGTGTTCCGGCTGACCGAGAACCGCTTCACCAGCGCGTTCTCGCTCTCCAGCGCCGCCCCACGGCCAAGCTGCCCCGACATGATCTCGCGCTCCAGCACCCCGGCGATCCGCACCGATTTCGGCGCGCCGATCAACTCGTCCCCTGTATCGGCATATTCCAGCTTGTTCATACCTGTACCCTAGGGCGCGACCCGGCCACCGGTCAACTGCCCCGCGCCATGCCCCTTGATCGGCGCACGGGCTTCGGCAATCCTGTGCCGGTGCAACAGGACCGGCCCGCCAGACCGCGCCGGCACGAGGGAGACGCCGAATGACCAGACTGCAATACGAGGTGAAGGACGGAATCGGCTGGATCCGGTTCAACCGGCCCGAAGTGCTCAACGCCTTCGACCCGCCCGAGGTGCGCCGCTTCGTCGAGGTCTTGCGCGAGGCCTCCGCCGACCCGGAGGTCAAGGCGATCATCATCGGCAGCCATGGCAAGGCGTTCAGCGTCGGCGACGACCTCAAGGTCGCGCTGGAGGAATACCCCCAAATCCAGAGCGGCGAGATCCACCCGATCCTCGACATCGTCGAGGACATCACCGAGAACCTGCAGGAAATCCCCCGCATCATCCGCGCCGCCCGCAAGGTGGTCATCGCCTGCGTGCGCGGCTACGCCGTCGGCGCCGGCTTCGAGGTGGCGATCGACAGCGACCTCGTCGTCGCCGCCGAAAGCGCCATCTTCGGCTTCCCCGAATCCAACGCCGGGATGACCATCACCGGCGGCGCCTCCAAGCTGCTGCCGCTGATCGTCGGGATGAACAAGGCCCGCGAACTGGTCCTGACCGGCGAATTCATCGACGCGGCCGAGGGCCACCGCATCGGCCTCGTCAACAAGCTCGTCCCCGACGGCGAGGAGGAAGCGGCGGCCGAGGCCATGGCCCGTCGCATCATCTCCCGCGCGCCGCTCGCCACCGTCGCCCACAAGCGCATGCTGCAACGCGTGGTGGATGCCGATTTCGAAACCGCTCTGGAGCTGGAAAAGCAGACCATCACCAACCTCATCTACACCGAGGATTACGGCGAAGCGATCCGCGCCTTCTCCGAAAAGCGCCCGCCGAAATTCAAGGGGCGCTAGGGCCCATGGCGCCCGCCGAGCCCCTTGCCGACCCCCTCCGCGAGCGCGACCTCGCCACCGTGCTGGCCCGCCGCATAACTGACCGGCCCGACGCAACCTGGATCGCCACGCCGGACCACAACTACAGCTACGCAGAGATGGGCGACCGCTCCGCCCGGCTGGCGCAAGGCCTCTCCACCCTGGGCCCCGCACCGGGGGAGACGATCCTCAGCATGCTCCCCGACGGGATCGAGGTGATCGACCTCTGGTGCGCGCTGGCCCGTACCGGCATTATCGAGGTGCCGCTCAACAACCACTACCTCGGCGACATCCTCGCCTACATGATCAACGAGTCGCTCGCACGCGACATGGTCATCCACACCGACTTCCTCGACCGCCTCCCGCCCATCGCCGACCGCCTCGACCACCTCACCCGCCTCATCGTCACCGGCGAGGGCGACGTGCCCGAAGGCCTCGACCGATTCACCATCCTCCCCCTCGCAGACCTCTACGCCGACACCCCCTTCATCGGCGAAGGCCCCCGCTACAACGACATCATGGCGGTGATGTACACCTCCGGCACCACCGGCCCCTCCAAGGGCGCGATGATGACCCACGCCCATGTCTACGAATACGCCTTCGGCGTGACCGAGATGCTCGCCCTCCGCGACACCGACACCTATTTCGCCCCCATCCCGCTCTTCCACATCGCCGGCCGCTTCGCCGTGGTCTACGCCGCTTGCATCGCCGGCTGCACCGCCGTCGTCCAGGGCGGCTTCCACACCGACAGCTTCTGGGACGACATCCGCCGCCACGGCGCCACCGCCTCCTTCCTGCTCGGCGCCATGGCAAGCTTCCTCTACCGCCAGCCCGAAACCCCCGCCGACGCCGACACCCCGCTCGACCGCCTGCTCATGGTCCCCCTCATCCCCGAGGTCGAGGACTTCAAACGCCGCTTCGCCTGCCGCGTCTCCACCACCTGGGGCGGGACCGAGATGAACTGCCCCACGCGCTCGGGCTTCGACCTGCACGACGCGAAAACCTGCGGCCGCGTGGTCGAGGACCGCTACGAGCTCCGCCTCGTCGATGCCGATGACGAGGAGGTCCCCAACGGCACCCCCGGCGAGGCCGTCGTGCGCGCCAAGCGCCCCTGGATCATGTCCGCAGGCTACTGGAACCACCCGGAATGGACGGCGAAAGCCTGGCGCAACCAGTGGCTCCACACCGGCGACATGCTGGTCCGCGACGATGCCGGCAATTTCGCCTTCGTGGACCGCGTGAAGGACGCCATCCGCCGCCGGGGCGAGAACATCTCCTCGATGGAGGTCGAGCAACAGGTCCTCGCCCACCCCTCGGTGCTCGAATGCGCGGTCATCCCGGTCGCCTCGGCCGATACCGAGCAGGAGGTGATGGCCGTCCTCGTCCTCAAGCCCGGCGCATCGTGGGAGCCGCAGGCCCTCATCGATTTCCTCACCCCCCGCATGCCCGCCTTCATGATTCCCCGCTACCTCGACCGCGCCGACGCGCTGCCCAAAACCCAGACCGGCAAGATCCAGAAATTCCCCCTGCGCGAGGCGGGTCTGACCGCCACGACATGGGACAGGGGGACGAAACGCCGGGGCGGGTGAGGGGGGCGCCGCCGGGCAGCGTCATAAATGGAAACGCTCTTTTCCTTTTCGCGCCGTCACCCCTTCTCTCCACAAATATGGAAAAGAACCTTGCCTTTTTGCAGCGTTTTATCCTATTGAACGCCATATAAAAACGATCATTTCCATTTGGGCCCATGAGCACGTATACGATCACTGATGCCGCCTCTCTCGGCGCCGTCCTCAGGCGCACGCGGAAATCGCTCGGTCTCACGCAGGAGACGCTGTCGCTTCAGACCGGTATATCCCGGCCGACGATCCGCAGCATCGAGCAGGGCAAGGAGACGGCCCATCTGGGGCTCGTCCTCCAAATCTGCCGTGACCTCGGCGTCACCCTCGAAGCCACGCCGCCCGAAGGCCTTAATGACAAATGACCATGCTCGATGTCCATCTCGAGGCCAGCCCGCACCCCGTCGGCAAACTTTCCTCCGCAGCAGATGGCACCATGTCATTCGCCTACACCACGGATGCACTTCCTCATCAGGTCTCGTTGTCGATGCCGATACGGGAAGAACCATTTGGCGACGTGGTCACGCGGGGCTTCTTTTCGAACCTGCTCTTCGAAAACGAGATGCGCGATCAGGTGATGCAGCGGCACGGCATCGCCGAGCGTGACGTCGTCGGGCTGCTCTTCCATCTCGGGGCTGATTGCCCCGGGGCGATCAGCTGCGTGCCGGAAGGCGCCGGACCGGGCAAGCGACCCGGACGCATTGATGAGGATTACGACGTGCTCGACGGCGCGCCTGCGATTCAAGGGCCCCTGTCTGACGTCACCGAGCCGCTTGCCGTCTCCGGGTCCCTCGCGGAAATCATGGTCTCCCTGCGAGATCACCGGCGGCTTCCTCCGCAAACGGAAGACCCGTCGCCCCTGGCAGGCGTTCAGGGCAAGATCGCGCTCGCGCAACTGCCCGACGGGCGACTGGGTTTGCCGCGTCCGGGCAGCGGCGCGCCGACGACGCACATCCTGAAGGTGCCGCGCGCCGCACAGATGAGTTCGGTCTTGCGCGAGCACCTCGCCACGCGCCTCATGGCCAGGGTTCAGCCGCATCCCGTGTCCGAGACCAGTGTCCTTGGCGAGGGGAGCCTCCAGGGCCTCCTCGTGGCACGCTTCGACCGCCGCGTCGACGGAACGGCGGTCAACCGGATCCACCAGGAGGATTTCTGTCAGGCACTCGGTTTCGGCCATTGGCTGAAATACGAGCGTGACGGGGGCGACGCCGGGGCCTTCACGGCTCAGGCGATCGGCGGCCTTCTTGCCGCCACCCGTGTCCCGGCGCAGGCCCGGCAAGCCTTTTTCGAGATGACCCTGGCGAATCTCCTCCTCGGGAACTCCGACAATCACGCGAAAAACCACGCTTTGCTCTACACCGGTTCGAAGCCCGAACTCGCGCCAGCCTACGATATTGACCCGGTCCTGCTGGTCCCCGACGTGACCCATGAAATGTCGTTTTGCGTTGGCGATGCACGGGTCGCCGACGACGTCACCGGAGATGATCTCGATCGCTTCCTGAAAGCGCTCGGGGCGCGCAGCTTCGGAAGGCCCCAGCAGCGCCGAACCGCTTCGATCATCGAAACCCTCGTCGAGGCGGCCGACGACCTTCCGCGCCCGGGGGGAAAGCGCCTATGCGACGTCATCCGCCAGCAGGCCCGTCATCTATCCGACAACCTCGGACTCGGTCTCGACCTGCCCGAATTCGATGCCGTGCCGGTCAACCGGCCCTGACATTCCTCGCCGGCGGCCTTCCGAACGCCGAACTGCCCACCGCAGAAAACACCGACGCAATACCGACGTGATACCGACGCGATACCGACGTCCCGAATCCGGATCAGGCCACGTCGTCCGCATAGATCCGCGCCAGCGCGCTCTGCACCATCAGCCGCACCTCGTCGGTCGACCGCGCAAGGTGCTCCCGCAGGGTCTCGACGGCGGTTTTCCAGTCCCGCACCGCGATCGCCTCCAGCAGCCGCCCATGCTCGGCCAGCGCCTCCCCGTTCCGGTCCGGCGCCTCCAGGTTGATTCGGCGCACGAACCGTATCCGGTCATTGATATTATGGAGAAATTTCATCCTCGGCCCGTTCCCGGCCATCGCCGCCAGCTCCAGGTGAAAGGCCTCGTCGGCGCTCACCAGCTCGTCCAGCGACAGGCTTTCCCCGCGCGCCAGCTCCGCCCGCCACTTGGCCACGAACGCGGCCAGTTCCGCATCCGTGGCCGACGACAGAACCACCACCAGCGCGCCGGTCTCCAGATCCAGCCTGACGTCGTATAAATCCGTTATTTCCCGGACACTTAGCTTCCGGCAGAAGAACCCCCGCCCGGGCTCCAGGCTGACCATCCCGTCCGCCACCAGCCGGTTCAGCGCCTCCCTGATCGGCGCCCGGCTCATCGACAGGTCGGCGGCAATCTCCGACTCGTTCAGCCGCGCCCCCGGCTTGACGTCGAACGCCACCAGCTTGTCGCGCAACCGCTCATACGCCATGTCCACCGTGCCCGCCGCCGCCTTCGCCATGCATCCTCCATTTCTGCCATCCCATCGTTGACAGAATGGCCCCGCGTCGTCAATGTCGTCAACAAACCTGTCGACAGCATTGCGGACAGAAAATCCACCCAACCGGAGATCCCCATGACCACAACCGAAAATTCACAGGTAGATCAGAGCGTTCTGCTTTCCGACGCAGAGGTGCAGCAATATCGCGAAAAGGGCTGGATCGTCCCGAAATGGGAGATTCCCCAGGACTTTATCGCCGAGATGCGCCAGGAATACGACGACCTCCTCGCCCGAAACCCGCATGTCGAATCCGACATCATCCTCGCCCCCCACCAGACCAATGGCGGCTCGATGGGCATCGAGGGGTCCGAGCGCTGGCTCGACTTCGCGACCCAGCCGGAACTGATGGCCATCGCCCGCCAGCTCATCGGTGACGACATCATCCTATGGGGCACCACTGTCTTCGGCAAACCCGCGCATAACGGCAAGGAAACCCCGTGGCACCAGGATGGCGGCTACTACCCGATCCGCCCGCTGGAAACCCTGACCATGTGGATCCCGCTGGATGACGTCACCCCCGAGAACGGCCCGATGAAATTCATCCCCGGCTCCCACAAGGCGCACGAACTTTTCAACCATTCCTGGAAGGACGGCGCCGACAAGACGATCAACCTCGTCACCGATTCCGAGTATTTCGACGAGGACAAGGCCGAGCCCCTGATCCTGCGCGCCGGGCAGGTGTCGTTCCACGATGTCTACATGATCCACGGCTCCAGCGCGAACCGCACCGACAGCCGCCGCGCCGCCTTCATCGTCCGCCTGATGCCCGCCACCTCGCTCTACGATCACGAGCTGGGCGCCGAGATCGGCAAGAAGCACCCCGCGCAGGGCTACGGCGTGCGTCCGCTCTACCTTGTCAGCGGGAAGGACCAGGCCGGCAACAACTTCTCGATCGGCCACGATTGAGGCGTGCCCATGCCGTCACCGCGAGGGCAGGGCAGGCGGGAAAAACCGGCGCATCGCCAGTGGTTTACACCCGCCTCAGGCCTGTCCTCGCAGCTTCCGCAGCACGAGGTCGCAGGCCCCGGCCCACGCCTCCGGCACGCCTTCCGCCTCGATATGGCGCAACCCCGCCTCGGTGATCCCGCCGGGGGTGCACAGGCTGGCAAGGATGTCGTCCATCGGCGCATCCTGCTCGCCCTGTATCCGCCCCGAGGCCACGAAGGTACGCGCCATCAGCTGCCGCGCCGCCGCGGGGTCGAGCCCGTTGGCAATGCCCCATTCGGTGCCCGTCCGGATCATCGCCTGCGCCCAGCCATAGACGGCGGCGCTGACCGTGGCGGTCTCGAACTGCTCTTCGCTCTCAAGCGGGATCGGCGTGCCGATGGCCACCAGGTACGGCGCCACCTCCGCCCGCATCGGGTAGACGATCGTGGGGCTCGCGCCCAGTTCCGAGGCGGTGATCGGCATCACCCGGACCACCTCCGCCGGCGCGCTCGCCTCGGCCAGCCGCTCGATCCGAACCCCCGCACAGGCCGACATCAGCACCTGTCCCTCGCGCCACGGCAGCCCGCGCACGACCTCCGCCGCATCGCCGGGCCGCACCGCCAGCAGTACCACGTCGCACGCCTCCACCAGCGCGGCATTGTCCTCGGCCAGCCCGAACCCGAACCGCTCCGCCATCTCCGGCCCGCGACCGCGCGGCGACAGGCACACATCCCCTGCCGCCACACCGCCGTTCAGCAGCCCTTTCAGAACAGCCCCCGCCAGATGCCCGACGCCGATCACCCCAAGTTTCATGCCTCTATCCGCCTTTCCCTGCCTTGGACCGCGCAACCTGTGCCAGCCCCGATGCTTGTATCGTCCTCCCCGCCTGATAGGGTTTTCATCGCCCCGTTTCCACCCTCCCAAGCCAACCGCACCATGACACCGCACCAGACCGGAGCCGCCCGATGACCCCCGAGCCCACCCTGACAGCCCCGGAGATGCGCCCCGGCGCCGATCTGCTTGTCAAGGGCCGCCGGATGGCCGCCGACTGGCCGCTGGGCTCCTGCCTGTTCCTCGAAACCGAGGGGGTCGCCTCGGAAGCCGCCTACAAGCGCCAAAAGGCCGCCGAGGGGCGCATCATGCAGCACGCCCATATCGGCTTCCGCAGCATCGACCGCACCGTCGCCGCCATGGCCGACCTGCACGCCTCCGCCCTGAAACGCGACGTGCGGATCGACCGGTTCGGCATCACCCTCGACTGGTCCATGGGCTACCCGCCCGACCGCCGCAAGGACGCGGGCCGCGGCACCGGCATCGTTCTGACCGACCCGCAGGATTTCGCCCGCATCACCAATGCCAGCCCCGCCGCCGCCCATTTCGGCGACTTCATGCTGGGCCTGCCCGGCGCGCTGCACAACGTGCAGGCCGCGCTGGTCGCCGGGGCCACCTCGATCGGCAACATGGGCCAGTATTTCACCTTCCGCCTGCCGTACTGGGACGACGACGTCGCCACCACCGAGGCCACCGTCACCGCCCTCGGCCTGATCGCCGCGCAGGAGGCCGACATCCTCGTCCACTCCAATCTCGATGACGGCTTTGCCGGGCTCTTCCTCGACATGACCAGCGCCTTCGGCATGATGCTGATCGAAAAGCACATCGTCGAGGACCTGATCGGCGCCAGCGCCTCGTTCTGCTTCGGCCACCATTTCTCCTCGCCCCTGACCCGCGCCGCCTTTCTCGAGGCCCTTTCGCGCGAGGTCACGACGCCCGGCACCATGCTCTTCGGCAACACGGTGTCCTATCGCGGCACGCCCGCGGCCAACTACGCCAGCCTCGCCAGCTACCTGCTGGCCGATATCGGCGCGCTGACCCGCGCCCATACCGGCCACGCCATCAACCCCGTGCCGGTGACCGAGAACCTGCGCATCCCCGACGTCGACGAGATCCTCGACGCCCAGACCTTCGCCGCACGGCTGGCCGAACATGCCCCGGCCCATGCCGCCCTGATGGACAGGACACAGATCGACACCGTCGCCACCCAACTGGTCGAGGGCGGCCGCCGCTTCGCCGAAACCGCCCTTGCCGGGCTGGCCGACCGCGGCGTCGACACGGGCGACCCGGCGGCACTCATGCTGGCCATCCGCCGGCTGGGTGCCAAGCGGATGGAGGCGCTCTGGGGGCAGGGCGCCCAGACGCAAGCCCGCCGCGCCCCCCTCGTGCCCGCCGACTGGGCCGAGGAGCTTGACGAGATGGCCGCCGACTGGGTCGCCCGCGCCCGACAGGACGGCGGCCCGCTCTCCCCCCTCCGCGTGACCATCGGCACCACCGACGTCCACGAACACGGCGCCTACCTCGTCAGCCGCGCGCTCGACGGGCTGGAGGCGGAGGTGCTTGACGCGGGCGTCGCCCTCGATGCCGAGGTGCTGGTCGACCGTGCCGTGCAGGCCAACGCCGACGTGATCGCCATCAGCACCTATAACGGCATCGCGCTGGGCTATGCGCGCAAGGTCATCGAGGAACTCGCGCGCCGCGGCCTCGACCTCCCCGTCCTGATCGGCGGCAAGCTGAACCAGATCCCCGAGAACTCCAACTCCGACCTGCCGACCGATGTCACCTCCGAGATCGCCGAGACCGGCGCCATCCCCTGCGCCGGGCTCGACGACATGCTGACAGCGCTCAGGACCGTCTCCGCCCGCGCCCGCACCCCGGCGCAATAGGCTGCCCGGCCGCTTTGACAATCGGCCAGCCTTCCCTATCATTCCAACATTGGAATCAATTCGGGCCGGCACAGCCGGTGGGCGGGGGCAGTATGACGGATAAACCCATCGGTAAGATCTTGTTCAAGGTGGCCATCGTCTCCGACACACACGTGAACGAGAAAGAGGATTTCTCCGCCTCCCCCTATCCCGCCAATGCCGAGGCGAACCCGCGCACCCGGCATGTCTTCTCGCAGGTGAACCAGATCGCCCCGGCGCTGACCATCCATTTGGGCGACATGGTCAACCCGGTGCCCGAACTGCCCAGCTACGCCGCCGCGGCCGACAATTTCCACGCCATCGCCAAGGACCTCGAAAGCCCCATCCACCTCGTCCCCGGCAACCACGACATCGGCGACAAGCCCGTCAAATGGATGCCCGCCGGCATGGTCAACGCCGACTTCATCGCCCTCTACCGCAAGCATTTCGGCAAGGATTACTACGCCGTCACCCACGGGAACTGCCACTTCGTCATCATCAACTCGCCGCTCCTGAACTCCGGCGACCCCGCCGAGGCCGAACAGGCCGCGTGGCTGGAAGACACCCTGGCCCGCCACCAGCACGACCGCGTCTTCGTCTTCAGCCACTACCCGCCCTATATCAGCGACCCGCACGAACCCGGCAGCTACGACAATATCGAGGAACCGGCCCGAAGCTGGTTTCTCGACCTCCTGCGCCGCTACAAGCCCGAAGCGCTGTTCAGCGCCCATGTCCACAATTTCTGGTACGACCGCATCGGCGAGACCGACTATTACATCACCCCCTCCACCTGCTTCGTCCGCCACGATTACTCCGAGATGTACCGCATCGACGGCGGCGACCAGAAGGGGCGCAACGACGCCGCCAAGCTGGGCTTCCTGACGCTGGAGATCCGCGAACACGGCCACGTGGCCCATTACCACCGAAGTTACGGCGCCACCCTCGCGCCCGGCGATGGCCCCGCCCAACCCGTCGCCCCCCGTCCGCACGTGAAGACCGCGGCGCTGCCGCACGTCTTCGTCGACATGCGCCACGGCTGGGCCGAGGAGCTGGTCGTCGCGCCCTCGGGTGCCGTCGACGAATTCCGCCGCAAGCGGGCGCGCAACGACTACCCGCTGATGGCGCTCTGGGAAATGGGCCTCCCCGGCCTCCGCGTCCCGATCCAGGACCTGGCCGACCCCCGCATCCGCCGCCGGATGGCGCTGATGACCCGCCTCGGCCACCGCTTCCAGGTCTATCTCTACGGCATGCCCGACGAGGGCGAGCGCAAGCTGCTGGCCGACCACGCCCCGCTCCTCGACCGGCTCGAGCTTGTCCTGAACTGGGAAGAGATCGGCGACCTCGCCCCCGACATCGCCGAGCTGAAATCCGAGACCGGCGTCACCATCTCCCTCTCGCGCGTCAACCGCAAGGACGGCGCCAAGCATACCGGCTCACGCTTCAACCATCTCATCAGCCACGGCTTCACGCTGGGGGAAACCGACGAACTGGAGCGCTTCTTCCAAAGCCATCCCGGCCTCGTCGACGGCGCCCAGTTCACCATCCCCCGCAGCCTCTCGCCATGGGAAACCGCCCGCAGCCTCGCCGCCTTCAGGGACCAGACCGGCCAGACGCCCGTGCTCTACGTGAAATCCACCGAGGCCAGCCCGGCCGAGACCTTCGATGACGAGATCGCCAACGCCAGACGCTTCGCCGAGACGGTGATGGCCGGGCTGGGCTTCGGCCTCGACGTGGTGCTCGACACGATGGACGATGCCGACCGCGGCTATTTCACCCGCACCGGCCTTGTCGACCGCCGCTTCAACCCGCGCCTCGCGGGCGAACTGGTCTCGGCCATCGCCCTGCAAACCGCCGGCGGCGGCTGGGCGGCCGCGCCGGGCGATGTGCCGGTCCTGGAAAGGGACGGGCGGCGCCTCTGGGTGGCTGATGCCGCCGAAGCATCGGAGGGCGACTGGATCTGCCCCCGCAGCGGCCTGCCCGGCGCACCCGGCGACAAACCGGACACCGCCCTCATCCTGCGCACCGCGCCTGCCTGACACGCACGCGCCGTTAACGCTTCATTTCCTACCTGTCGGAAATAAGCAGGCAATCCACCGCGATCGCACCGTCCGGCCCGGCCAGCACCGGGTTCAGGTCCAGTTCCTGAAGCCAGTCGCCCGCCGCGGCCCCGAAGCGCGAGACCGCGGCGATCATCCGGCACAGCGCCGCGCGATCCACCGGCGGCGCGCCCCGCACCCCGTTAAGGATTTGTTTAGATTTCAACCGGTCGAGCATCCGGGCCGCCTCGCTCTCGGTCACCGGGGCCCGGTGAAACACCACGTCCTTCTGCACCTCGATCAGGATGCCGCCCATCCCGACCATCACCACCGGCCCGAACCCCGGATCACGCCGCAACCCGATCACCAGCTCGGCCGTGCCAGCACCCATCTCCTGCACGATCACCCCGTCGATCCGGGCCTCCGGCGCCGATGCTTTGGCCCGCCCGACAATCCTGTCGTAGGCCGCCCGCAACTCCTCCGGCCCGTCGATCCCGATCTCCACGCCGCCGATCTCGGTCTTGTGCAGGATATCCGCCGACTCGATCTTCACCGCGACCGGCCAGCCGATCCCCTCGGCAATCTCCACGGCCTGGTCGGCACTGCCGGCCAAACCGACCCGTGCCACCGGCACGCCCGCCTCGGCCAGCATTGACGCCGTCTTCTCCGTCGGCACGAACCCCGCGCCGGGGGCGGGCAGGGGGGCACAGGCCGCACCACCCTGATCCGCCAGCCATGCCTTCCGCGCCTCGTTCCAGTCCACCAGCGCGGCAATCGCGTCGATCGTCGGCTCCGCCCCACGCAGGGCACAAATCCCCAGCTCCCGAAGCGCGCGCAGCCCCTCCTCGGGCGCCGCGACCCAGGCCACGACGAACGGCTTCTCCGTCTCCGCCTTCAACTCGCGGAACGTCTCGGTCAGCGTGTCGACGAAGCCGTCCATCAACTGCAGCCACACCGCCGCCACGTGCACGTTCGGGTCGTCCAGTACCGCCTTGACGCTCTCCTTCAGCATCGACGGATCGGCAATGAACTGCGCCGTCACGTCCACCGGGTTCCCGGCCGCGCCGAAGTCGGGCAATATTCCCTTCAGCCGCGCCACCGTCTCCTCCGAGAGGCGCGGCACCTCCAGCCCCACCTCCTCGGCCCGGTCGCTCATCAGCACGCCTGCCCCGCCCGATTGCGTGACGATCCCCACGCCCCGACCCTCGGGGCAGGGGGTCGTCGTCGACATGTCGACGATGTCCAGCATATGCTCCTCGTTCCGGGCCCGGATCACGCCGTATTGCCGGGCGATCCCGTCGAACACCGCGTCCTCCCCGGCCAGCGCCCCGGTATGCGACGACGCGGCCCTCGCGCCGGCATCGGTCCGTCCCACCTTGGTCACCACCAGCGGCTTGCCCAACTCCATCGCCCGCCGCGCGGCGTTGACGAAACCGGGCCCGTCGGTGATCCCCTCGATATAGCCCGCCAGCGTGGTGATCCGGCTGTCCTCGGCGATGCGGCCAAGGCAATCGGCAAAGGTCACGTCGGTCTCATTGCCGGTATTGGCGAAGTACCCGAGCCCCAGCCCGCGCTTCCGCGCCAGCGCGGCGATGGCCGTGCCGAACGCGCCCGACTGCGTGACGAACCCCACCGGCCCCGCCTGCGTCGGGCCCATGCCGTATTGCGTGAAGGTGGCAAACGCCCCGTCGAAGGCGTTGATCACCCCCAGCGTGTTCGGCCCGCACAGCCGCATGCCGTGGCGCCGGGCGATCTCGACCACCTGCTGCTCCGCCCGGCGGCCTTCCTCGCCCATCTCGCCGAAGCCCGAGCTGAAGACGATGGCCGCCCGTACCCCGGCCTGGCCCGCGGCCTCGATCTGCCCCGGCACCGCCTTCGCGGGCACCGAGATGACCGCAAGGTCCGGCACCTCGCCGATCTCCCCGATGGCGGCAAAACAGGGATGCCCGCCGACCTCCTCGTATTTCGGATTCACCGGGAAGATCCGGCCCGTATAGCCCTTTTCCAGCAGGAATTTCATCACCCGGCCGTTGAGCTTGTTGAAGTCGCTCGACACCCCGATGATCGCGATCGACCGCGGCGAAAGCAGGCAATCGAGCGGGTCGCGCCCGGTCCGGTCTGTTACTGGGTTATGCCCTGTCTGTTCCATGCTGATGCTTTCCATGCCGCCGTTCTCCCGTTCCTTGCCCGTCAACCGCTGAACGCCCGGATACCCGTCTGCGCGGCGCCCAGCACCAGCGAGTGGATGTCGTAGGTGCCTTCCAGCGTGTTCTCGACCTCGAGGTTCATCATATGCCGGATCACGTGATACTCGTCCGAAATCCCGTTGCCGCCATGCATGTCCCGCGCCGTCCGGCAGATCTCCAGCGCCTTGCGCGCGGCGTTGCGTTTCACCAGAGAGAACATCTCCGGCGTCGCCCGCCCCTCGTCCTGCAACCGGCTCAGCCGCAGCGTGGCATGCAGCGACAGGGCGATTTCGCTCTGCATGTCCGCCAGCTTCGCCTGCACCAGCTGGCTCGCCGCCAGCTTCCGGCCGAACTGCTCGCGCTCCATCACGTAATCGCGTGCGGCCTGCCAGCAGAACTCCGCCGCGCCCATCGACCCCCAGCAGATCGCCAGCCGCGCCCGGTTGAGGCAAGTCAGCGGCGCCGACAGGCCCTTTGCCAGCGGCAGAACCTGCTCGTCGGGCACGAACACCTCGTCCATCGCGATCTCGCCCGTGGGCGAGGCGCGGACCGAGAATTTCCCCTCGATCTTGCGCGTCTCCAGCCCCTTCATCCCGCGCTCGAGGATGAACCCCCGCACCTCGCCCTCGTCGTCGCGCGCCCAGACCACCAGCACATCGGCGATCGAGGCATGGGTGATCCACACCTTGTTCCCGCTCAGCCGATAGCCCCCGTCCACCTGCTTCGCCCGCGCCCGCATCCGCGACGGGTCCGAGCCGGCATCGGGCTCGGTCAGGCCGAAACAGCCGATCAGCTCGCCCCGCGCCATCGGTGGCAGGTACTTTTCCTTCTGCTCTTCGCTGCCGAACCGGTGGATCGGCGTCATCGCCAGCCCGCCCTGCACCCCGCAGGCCGAACGGAACGCGGCATCCACCCGCTCCAACTCCCGGGCCACCAGCCCGTAGGCGGTATAGCTCGCCCCGGCACAGCCATAGCCCTCGATCTGCATGCCGAGGAACCCCATCTCGCCCAGCTCGCGCATGATCGCGGGGTCGAAGGTCTCGTGCCGGTGCCAGTCGCGGATCACCGGCATCAGCCGGTCCTGCGCGAAATCGCGGGCGCTGTCGCGGATCATCCGCTCTTCCTCGCTCAGCAGGTCCTCCACCAGCAGAGGATCTTGCCAGTCGAACCGGGGTTTGCCGGCCTCGCCCATCAAAGCACTTCCATGACGATGGCGATCCCCTGGCCCATGCCGATACACATGCTGGCCAGCGCGTATTTTCCGCCACGACGCTTGGCCTCGTGAATGGCCGTCAGTGCGATCCGCGGCCCCGAGGCACCCAGCGGATGGCCAATCGCGATGGCCCCGCCATTGGGGTTCACCCGGTCGTCATCATAGGACAGGCCAAGCCCCTTTACACAGGCCAGCACCTGCGCCGCAAAGGCCTCGTTGATCTCGATCACCGCCATGTCCGACAGGGAAAGCCCGGCCCGTTCCAGCGCCAGCTTCGAGGCCGGCACCGGACCAAAGCCCATGGTCCGCGGTGGCACGCCCGCCACGCCGCTGGCAAGGATGCGGGCGATCGGCTCGCGCCCGATTGTCTCGCCCGCCGCCCGGCTGCCCATCATCAGCGCCACCGCCCCGTCATTGAGGCCCGAGGCGCTGCCCGCCGTGGTGACGCCGCCGGCATTGAGCGCGCGCAGCTTGGCCAGCCCTTCCAGGTCGGTCTTCGGCCGGGGGTGTTCGTCGGTCTCGACCGTCACATCCTCGCGGCCCCGCCCGCCGGGCACGGTGATCGGTGTCACCTCGGCGTCGAAGAACCCCTGTTCCTGCGCCTTGGCCCAGCCCTGCTGAGAACGCAGGGCGAAGGTATCGCTCTCCTCCCGCGTGATCCCGTGCTCCTCGGCCAGGTTGTCTGCGGTCTGCGGCATGGAATCGCTGCCGAATTCCTGTTCCAGTTTCGGATTCGGGAACCGCGCCCCCACGGCGCTGTCATACCAGTCGAGCTGCCGTGCGAAGGGCTTGCCATGCTTGCCGATCACGAAGGGCGAGCGGCTCATGCTTTCCACCCCGCCCGAGATCACCACGTCGCCTTCCCCACAGGTCAGCGCATGCGCGGCCGAGATCATCGCGCCCAGCCCGCTGCCGCAATTGCGCTGCACCACCGTGCCCGGCACCTCCACCGGCAGCCCGGCCCGCAACGCGGCATGGCGCGCGACACAGCGGCTGTCCTCCCCCGCCTGGTTGCCGCAGCCGACGATCACGTCGTCGATGGCACTGCCCTCCAGCTTCGAGCGGTCCATCAGCGGGCGGATCACTTCGGCCAGCAAGTCGTCGGGCCGGATCCCGGCCAGCGCGCCGCCCGAGCGTCCGAAGGGGCTGCGCAGCCCGTCGTAGATATAGGCGTCAAGCATGGG
>Ga0189287_100220_pt1 | contig 23500 bp, 22 predicted proteins | sample UW86minimetaG_FD_130319 | JGI IMG/M metagenome (GOLD analysis project Ga0189287, IMG submission 130319) | Marine microbial communities from the Costa Rica Dome - UW86 mini metaG | ecosystem: Environmental > Aquatic > Marine > Oceanic > Photic zone | place: Costa Rica: the Eastern Pacific... | reverse complement strand
CTTCTGTGCTTAACGTGCCATATCGACGCTCGTTACCATACTCAAGATCAAATCCAGCCAAATGCCAGCCCATCGTGCCATTTTCAAGCGCCACAACCTTGTTTGGGATACCAGCGTTCTTAAGCGACTGGCAGCCAATAATTGAGCGTGTACGGCCTGCACAATTCACAACAACAGTTGTCTCAGGGTCAGGTGCGATATCATGAACACGAAGTGCAAGTTCAGCGCCTGGTACATCCACACCCATGGGAATATTCATGCTGCGAAATTCAGACATCGGACGAGAATCCAGAACGACCATGTTCTCCCCGTCATTCATCATTCCCATGAGCTCTTCTGGCGGAATACGCGGCGTGTCGTATGTGTGCTCGACATATTCTCCAAATGCCTTTGAAGGAACGTTGACGCCTGAAAAAACCTCGAATCCAGCATTCTCCCAGGCCGTTACGCCGCCTTGAAGATATGAAATATCCTGATACCCCATCGCGGCCATCTTGCCAGCCGCCCGAGAGATTATTCCATCGTCATTATCGTCAAATCCGCATAAAACAATAGGCGTATCCAGCCTGGGCACGCGGTCCCGTATTTCAATTTCCAAAGTCGTTAAGGGGACCGAATTGGCCCAAAGTAAATGAGCATCACCAAAAGTTCCGCCAGGCCGAACGTCAAGTAGCGCAACCTCTTGAGTATCACGTTCGATGATGAGAGTGCGCACAGTTTCAGCATCAAGTGCCCGCGCATTACTTACAGTCATTGTCGATGTCTCCAATTTGAACTGCTTTCATCGTTGCGAGCGCAAGAAACAGAGTCAATAACGTGCACTCTCCAGATCACATTTTCGAGAAAATTAACCAAACTTCTTGCATTTTCGAGCCGTTTTGAGGGAAAATGAGACATGAAAAATTTTGCTGCCATTGTTGGTGTTATGTCCATTGCCGTTGGGGTTTCCACCTCACCAGTGTCTGCTGCGCCTCAAGTGCTGGCCGTTATGGCATCTCTTGGTCCTCAACAGATGAATTGTAGCGGCAGTATCTGTACAACGTCGCTAAGTAGTTACTGCCTTCAGCGCGAACGCGATGTGCCAACGACAGGTCAAGCATACTACCCCGCATCCAAAGATCATTTCGCACTTGTCGTAATCGACAAGAACGGTGCTGAAACATCACTGCCAGCATCGGATCACATGTCATTCCGTAGTAGCCGTGGCTATTCGACTGTTAATGCCGTCATTAACAAAAAAGCATTGAGCGAGCTTGGTGGGATATCTGCGAAAATCGTTGTATCAGACGGCGCCGCACTCATTCCTGAGCCCGAAGAAGGCGATCCAAATCCAATTTCTGAACAAGAAATCGCTTACGCAACAGGATCTCTTCGGGACCATGGCAATGATTTGGTTGATGCACGGCCTGAAGCTGAAGCGGCAAGTGTACTCAATCGAATGGCAGCAACAATCGTTCCTAAAGCACCTGCGAATTCTGAGACCCTACAGCAACTATGGCATGATGTAATTCATGGCTTGGGCACATCACGCCCGGCAAATTCTGAGGGGATTCGCAGAGCACGTGAAATTTATGATTGGTGTCAGGAGCGCTCATCTTACCATTCTATGAGTGGCATCAAAAGCTGCCTTGAGTACAAGCATGATGACACAATCATGCGTTTGAATACTGACTATTGGGAAAGCCAGCCTGGTTATTGATCTAGCGTTCTAGTTCGCCAGCGGCCTTTTCCACATCAACAGGAGAAGGTCTTACCCATGAAACGTCATCTGCTTATCAGTGCGATTGCCGCCATCTCGTTACTCCCCATCGTATCCCCAGCAAAAGCAGCACCGCAAATACTTGCCGCGCTTCCTGTTGAAAGCGGGATTGAACTGGCATGCAGTGATGGCATTTGCGCAGTACAACTCTCGACGTACTGCCTACAACGAGAACGTCCGGCCCCAAGCATGGGCACGGCTTATGTTCCCGCTGAACCTGAGCATTTCACCTTAGTCTTAATGGATGAAAATGGCGCAGAAGTTCGCGTGCCGGCAGGCCAACACATGACCTTCGTTGAAAATCGGGGCTTTATGGCGGTTGCAGCGTCGGTGGAGCTTGGCCGATTAAAGTCCTTGGGTGCCACAACCGCAAAATTGGTTGTTTGGCCCGAAGCATCGTTGATACCAGTGCCACAGGCTAATGATCCGAACCCACTTACCGAAGAAGAAATTGCATTCGTTACAGATTCGCTTCGAACACATGGACAGGGCTATGTCGACAACAAACCAGAAGCAGCTTCGGCGCAGTTACTCGCAAAGTTAAATGCTGCACTGCCGAGTGACGGACCCGTAGCCTCAAACACTTTCGGTGGTTTATGGCAGAAATCTATTGGTGACGAAATTCCATTACCGACTGACAACATTGGATTCACTGGTGCACGTGAAGCATTCGATGATTGTATTACCGGGAAAACATCGTATTCGGTCGGTGGCCTGCGACGCTGTCTCGAATTTCGTCATGATGACATGATCAGAAATTTGAATATTGAGTATTGGCAGAACCAGCCGGGAAGCTGATTAATTACCGATTCCGCTCTAGTTCCCTACTCAACTGTCGGTTAGACTGACTACAATAGTCTGTTTTACAGCCAACACATTGGGGAGGATTTCGGTGCTATGATCGCATCACCAAATGACACTGTGCGCCTTGAAACTAAAGACGCAATAGCAACCATCACAATCAATCGACCGCAAAGCCTGAACGCCATCAACGATGATGTCGTTACAGCCTTGATTGACATCACTGGCGCATTACGAGAAAGCGCTGACGTTCGCTGTGTAGTGCTGACAGGCGCTGGCGATCATTTCATGGCAGGCGGTGACGTAAAGCGTTTCAAGAAGCGTTTTGAGGACGCTCAGAGCCCCGCCGAGACAGAAGTCTGGTTCAATTCGATACTTGGCCGAATACACATCGTTGTCGAGAATATGAATGCCTTGAAAGTTCCTGTGGTTGCTGCCGTTAAAGGTGCCGTTGCCGGAGCTGGATTTAGCCTGATGCTGGGGTGTGATCTGGTAATTGCGGCTGAGGGTGGGATATTCACCCTCGCCTACTGCCATTTGGGCACCAGCCCGGACGGCGGCTCGACTTGGTATCTGCCACGAACTGTCGGGATGAAACACGCGATGGAAATCGCCCTGTTGGGTGATCGCTTTGGCCCTGAAAAGGCACTTGAACTTGGTTTGATCAACAAGATCGTTCCCGCCGACGCGTTTGATGCTGAAGTTGAAAATCTCGCAACCCGCCTTGCGAACGGTCCGACCCAAGCATATGGCGAAACCAAGCGGCTGTTACTGCAAAGTTCAACGACGGATATCTCAGAGCAACTCAGCGCTGAAACTGAGAGTTTCGTCAAATGTGCAATGACCCAGGATTTCCGCAAGGGCGTTATGGCGTTTGTCGACAAACAAAAGCCAGATTTCACTGGCGAGTAAGGGAGAATACAATGAGTGAGAAAAAATTGGCGGGCAAAGTCGCGCTGGTAACGGGTTCTGCGCGCAACATCGGTCGCGCAATTGCACATCAACTCGCCGATGAAGGAGCAGCCATTGTTGTCAACGCGGTTTCTGATCAAGAGGCGGCCGATACAGTTGTTTCCGAAATCAAAGCTAAAGGTGGCAATGCGATTACCTGCATAGCGAACGTCACGGATGTGAACGCCGTAGATGCAATGGTGGCGCGCGCCAAAGAAGAGCTCGGCGGGATGGATATCCTCGTTCTGAATGCGTCATCACGCGGCCAGGTGCCATTTTTGGAAATGACCCACGAGCAATGGCGTAATGTTCTGGATATTACATTAGACGGTGCATTCTTTTGCGCACAGGCTTGTCTACCAAGCATGCAGGAAGCGGGTTGGGGGCGTATCGTGACACTCGGCGGGATATCTTGGCACGTTGGTACAAGCACCCGCGTTCACAACCTTGTTTCAAAATCCGGCCTTGCCGGGTTCACCCGCGGGCTTGCTGTCGAATTCGCAGCTGATGGCATAACTGTCAATTGCGTCTCGCCAGGATTTATCGATACCGTCCGTCCAGCTTCAGCCGGTGCCCGACCAAATCGGAAAATCAGCGCCCCTATAGATCGCATGGGGACGAGCGATGAAATCGCATCGATGGTGCGGCATCTATGCATGCCTGAATCCGCCTACATTACAGGACAAATTATGCATGTGAATGGTGGCCTGTATCTGGGAGGTAGCTAATGGACCAAGGATTACTCAAAGGCCAAGTTGCCGTGATCACCGGATCAGCTCGCAACATCGGACGTGAAATTGCCATCCAACTCGCGCATGAAGGTGCAGCGATCGTCGTGAATGCGCGCAGTGATAGGGCCGCCGCACAATCAGTTGCACGTGAAATTCGTGCGATGGGTGGGCAAAGCACGGTTTGCATTGCGGACGTGACTGACCCTGAGGCTGCTGGCAATTTGATGAGTACCGCGGAAAACACCTTCGGGCGTCTCGACATTCTCGTCTGCAATGCCGCGATCCGGCGTCAGCAGCCGTTCGTCGATATTCCTATTGAGGAATGGCAAGAGGTCATGAATGTCGATCTCAATGGACCATTTTATTGTCTTAAAGCCGCCATTCCTATGATGATAGAGCAGAAGTACGGCCGGGTTATTACAATCGGTGGATCAACACTGCATCTGTTAACGCCAAACAGAGCTCATGTAACTGCCGCAAAGATGGGATTATTAGGCCTCACACGTGCGATTGCCATTGAGCATGGGGAATTCAATATTACTGCCAATTGTGTGGCACCAGGACACATTGACACGGTGCGCGGCACGTCTGCCGGAAATCGCTCCACCGGCGGTATCGATCGCCCTATTGAGCGCCTGGGGTCAATGTCAGAAGTCGCAAGCATGGTGACGCATTTATGCAAGCCTGACGGCGCCTATATAACCGGACAGTGCCTACACGTTAACGGCGGCATGTATATGGGAGGTGCATAACATGACTTTCAAATCGACGGTTCCGGGCTTTGGTAAGAAATTGATCATCGAAGCACGTGTGAACGAGTATATGCCACGTGACGTCAATCCAAACGTACCTTTTACCCCGGATGAAATTGCAGAAGCCGCCGCAAGATGCCGGGAAGCCGGCGCATCCATCTGTCACTATCATGCCCGTAATGCTGACGGTTCGCCAAATCATGATCCCGATGTCTATTTCGAAACCATCCGAAAAATACGTGCAGCATCCGATATTATGATCCATCCGACATTGGGTCAGGTGACATTGAAATCTTCAGACGAAGCGCGTCTCCAGCATATCTTAAAGGCTTCAAAGGACCCTGCGTTAAAACCGGATTTCGCGCCTATCGATATCGGGTCCACCAATGTTGATATTTATGATCATGATGCAAAGTCTATGAAGACGGACGAACTGGCGTACGTGAATACGCCAAAGACCTGCGCATACTTTGCCGCACAGATGAAATCGGCCGGCGTCAAACCGGCAATGGTTTCCTGGACCGTTCCATTTACCCGCATGTTTGAGGCTTTTTTGGAGATGGGTCACATAGACCAGCCAGCGTATCTGCTATTTGCGCTTTCCGACTCAGGTTACTTCGGAGGACACCCTGGGAACATAAAGGGACTAATGGCGCACCTGGAGTTCTTACCAAAAGGGTTCCGCTTTGAATGGACAGTTAACAATAAGGTGGGAAACCTGTTTGGACCGGCTGCGGTTGCGCTTGAAGCCGGTGGGCATGTCGCAATCGGCCTTGGCGATTATCCTTACCCCGAATTGGGTACGCCAACCAACGCTGAACTTGTTGAACGTCTGGTTCATATGGCTGAGGGTTTTGGCCGCACACCCGCGACCCCAGCAGAAACACGTGAGATGCTTGGCATGGCGTGAACGCGCTAGGTTCCGGGTTGCGTTAACAACTCGAGGATGCGCTCGACACTAAGCTCATTACCGGTCTTCAGATCTTCGTCACTTTCATACTTGTCGCCAAAGCAGGCGTCATGTTGACCGTATCCACGTTGTATCGGTGCATCAGAAGCTGATTGTTCATTTGACGCGGCAGCTAATGGCACGCCAAGAAGAGCACAAACAATGACAAGTGTACTTAAATATCTGTCCATGTTGCCTCCTCGTCCAAAGGATAAACAGGACGACATAGTTCTCCCCATTTGAAATTGCTCAATACAGGCGATGTCAATCCTGGACAGTCGAGTTCAATAACACGCTCCGGCGGGAAGAACTCATCAAATCCGGCGCGAAAATGTCCACGCGACTTCACAACAACTGTCCTCAATTCAGAAATATCGAGGCCAAATTGTTCAATCATCACTGGGTCTGCGCATTGTTTTCGATTGCTCGCAACGCCGATCTTAACGCCACCACATGACAAAAGTGCGCAGGGCCCTAACTTAATGCCGCGCCCGTTCATTAAACCACGCCTCCCGACAAACGAGCCGTTGGTAAGCTTCTCCACAACAACTTCGATCGTCAACGGATCGTCAAATTCTGTTCTTGGCTCAGCGTTAAAGGACGCGCTGAAACTTCCCCCTTCCCGAACCTCATGCGCTTGCTCAGCAACGGCTGGATCGATCATCAAACCAATGAATGCGCCTTCAACACCAGCCTCAGTAAAGGCCCGCAGGACAGATGTCGTATTGCCACTCCCGCCGCCCCCCGGATTGTCTGCGACGTCAGCCATGATATGAGCGAGTAAGGAAGCATCTCTTCCCAACGAGGCAGCAAGCTCAGTCGCAGCAGATAGAGGTGTTAATTCTTTCTTGAAACGCTGCCGGTCATTCCAGGCAATCGTGGCGATCTCTCGTGCGAGCTGCTCTGCGGGTGCTGGATGATTTCGAGAAGTAACAATCACCGACATCCCACACTTGGGACTGTCTGAATATATAAAACCAGCCGTAATCGATACGTTTAGAATATCCGCATTGAGTTTTGTTTGCCCCAAATTAATGAGATCCGCGTAAGGGCCTTCAGCCGTCAGAAGTGTCACCGTCGGCGCGGCAATTGGGACCTTGATGAAATATTGATGCGGTTTCATGCCGTTCCACATCTCTGCCATTATCCGCGCGGACTCAGCTGCACGCTCACGTTGATCAACATGCGGATTTGTTAAATAGGCAACAAGCACATCCGTGTACTTGGCCATATCTGCAGATACATTCGCATGTAGATCCAATGTCGCGATCATCGGGACGTCAGGCCCAATTACGTCACGCACCATTTTGTACAATCGGGCATCCGGATCGTAATCTTCTGTCGCACGCATTGCCCCGTGACTAACGATATATACACCGTCCAACCCACCAGCGGCCCGCAACCGACCTTCCATCAGGCCTAGTGTCTTATCAAAGAACGCCTGGTCGATAGAACCGCCCGGCTCAGCATCTGCAACGACGATTGGCACCATCTCCCAATCGTCCGAAATGTCATTCATTTGAGTAATGAAGCCTGAAACTTCGGCCGGAAGTCTTGAAGCTGCACTCTTAAGTTCTTCCAGAATTTCATCACCTTGTAGATAGCAACGTTTCCGGTAATCCTCTCCAGTCGTCATTGGTGAAAAACTGTTGCTCTCAAGCAAGAACCCAAGAATGGCTATTCGTTTTGTCATCTAAATTTTCCTCAAACAAAAAAACGGGGGCACCATGGTAGAGGCACCCCCGCTTAATTTACATATCCGCTTTCGTTTAGCGAGAGCGTAAACGTGGATCCAGTGTATCGCGAACCGCGTCACCGAACAGGTTGAAGCCAAACACAGCGAGCGAAATCGCCACACCCGGCCAAATCGCAACCCATGGAGCGCTTTCCGCGTATTCTTCAGCACCGCCCTGTAGCATCAAGCCCCAGGCAGGTGTTGGCTCTTGCACGCCCATACCAAGGTACGAAAGTGAAGCCTCAAGGAGGATAGCCTGTCCCACAAAAGCTGTGAACAGGATAAGGAATGGTGCCATCACGTTTGGTGCCATATGCCGCAAAATAATCCGCATGTGGCCGAAGCCAAGGGCACGCGCCGCATCAACATACGGAATCTCACGAATCGCCAAGGCATTTGATCGCACAACCCGTGCGCATTGCGGGATAAATGGAATTGTAATCGCGATAATCACGTTCTGCGTTCCAGCACCCAAAGTTGCCACAACAGCCAATGCCAAGATGATCAGCGGGAATGCCATGAACACGTCCATGATACGCTGCAGCACCAAATCAAACACACCACCAAAGTATGCAGACGCAACACCAAGAACGAGCCCTGCAAAGGCACCGATGGTTGCTGCAGAGAAACCGACAAACAATGCGGTCTGGGCACCATAAATGATCCGCGTAAAGATATCGCGGCCAAACTGGTCTGTGCCCATAAGATAGGTAGCATTTGGTGGCGTAAGCATATTCTCAAACGAGTTGTACTCAGGATGGAACGGTGTCAGCACAGGCGCAAAAATCGATGCAAAGATCATCAGTAGAACAATAAATAATCCCGCAACACCCACTGGCTGCTTACGTGCCATCGTTTTGGCTGCAACAAACCAAGGAGTCTTTTCTTCGAGTTCTTCAACCTGCGCTTCAAGCGCTGCTTCATTAACGATTGCCATGTTCATTCATCCTTAGCTGTAGCGGATACGCGGGTCGAGCCAAGCGTAACACAAATCGATGAAAAAGTTTGTGACGACGAAGATTAACACAACCAACATCACCAGAGCCTGGGTCATCGCATAATCGTGGTTCTGTACGCTCTCGACGAACAATTTGCCAAGACCGTTCAGGTTAAACACCTGCTCGGTCACAACCAAACCACCCATCAGGAACGCGAACTCAATGCCGATGATTGTAACAACCGGAAGCATCGCGTTCTTAAGTGCATGACGGTTGATGACAACCTTTTCGATCAGGCCTTTTGCGCGCGCCGTCCGGATATAATCCTCACGCAGCACTTCCAACAATGCGGAGCGAGTCATACGTGTCGCAACTGCAGAGTAACGATACCCTGTTGCAACCGCAGGCCAGATGAGTTGTGACAGGTTATGCATTGGGTCATCCCAAAGCGATCTGTATTCGATCGGTGGCATCCACGGTATCCCGGTCACCGCTTGTGTTACAATCAACAAGCCCAGAATAATCATAATACCTAGCCAGAAGGATGGGATCGCAATGCCAGCAATGGCGAACGTCCTCACTGCATAATCAAGCCATGTATCTTGCTTAATCGCAGAGATCGCACCCAATGGGATCGCGATGATCGTCGCTACGAAAGTTGCCATGATGGCAACCTGAAGTGAAAGTTCGAAACGAAGCCCAATCTCAAATAAGATCGGCTTACCGGTCCACATTGATTCACCGTAATCGAATGTGAAGAATCCAAACATAAAATCTGCAAACTGAATAAACATCGGTCTATCGATGCCCAAATTCGAGCGGCAGGTATCAATCTGTTCCTGATCAACGTACAGGCCTGTTCCAGCAAACCGGAGTTCGCAAACATCGCCCGGGATTAGTCGCATCAAGAAGAAAACGAGTACACCGGCACCGATAAGCGTCGGTATCATCAAGAGCACGCGTTTGAGAATATATTTAGACATGGACGTCCAACCGAATTTCTAAATTACATTAAAACTCTGTATCAGTTTCTCACCCGCTACCGAAGCAGCGGGTGAGTACCGATATCTAACTTACGCTATTACTTGTCCAACCAGATATGATCTAGGTGCTGAGCCAAGTAATGTGATGGAGCGATTTTCCAACCCTTCACGTATGAACGGTGTGGATTAATCTTGTACCACCACAACGTGACCATTCCACTAGCTTCGTCGCTGAGTGAACGAGTCTCGTATTGACGAACGAGCTGACGTAATGTCGCCGCATCGCCTTCTTTTTCGATTTTCGCGTAAATCGCTTCCAACTCCGGATCTTCAAAGCTGCCGTAGTTGTTGCCAGCTGAACCAAGGAACTTGGTCATGTCGGCGATTGGGTTAATCACAGACTGGCAGTTAAAGTCGATTGATACATCGAAGTCCTTTTTCTTACGAAGCGTATCGTAGAAAGGACCGGATGGCTGAACCCGCTGAGCAGTTTCAACGCCAATCTTCCGCCACTGGTCAACAAGCCATGTGCCAACAACCTTATAAGGCTGGTCAACACCACGGTTTGAGAAGTCAACCTTGAGGCCAGAGTGACCTGCATCTGCAAGTAACTTCTTAGCTTCTGCACGAGATGCTTCGATGTCGGAGCTGTAGCCCTTAAGCTGCATCAACTCGTCTTTCGTTGCAGCAAGTGGGTGGTTCGGGAACATTACGCCACCAACCGTTTTCACGATTGCGATCTGTGACAGATACTTAGATCCGCCCCAACGATCGATACCAAGCGTAAGTGCCTGACGAACTTGTGCTTTGTCAAAAGGCTTACGCTTTTGGTTTGGCGTTGCGAGCAGAACACAGTTCCAGTCGCTTTCCTGAACCGTGATCTTGTCACCAAGTGATTTAACCAGGTCGTCACGAGCTTTCGGTGGGAAACCACGGAATTCGATTGACGCACGATCACCACGAATAGCAGAAAGACGCACAGCCATTTTCGGAGCTGCAATCGCCTTGAAGCCATCTAGGTAAGGTTGACCACTGAAGTGATAGTTCGGGTTCTTAGCACCCTCAACAAATGCACCTGGCTGGTGCTGGACGAACGTAAATGGTCCAGTACCGTTAATGTTAGCCTTGTGCCATTCCATACCATGCGCATCCAAGTCTTTCTTCGAGTAAACGAAGTTAAATGGTGTTGCGAGAGCAGGAATGAATGCTGCTGTTGGGAACTTGAGCTTGAACTCGATTGTGTGTGAGTCCGGTGTGGTAATTGTGTCCACAGAACGGAAAAACGCCTTACGAGCTGATGGCACACCTTGTGGTGGGAAAACGATCTTGTCCATCGTTGCCTTAATGTCAGCAGAAGTAAGTGGTGTACCATCATGGAACGTTACACCCTTGCGGATTTTGAACGTGTACTTGGTACCATTTTCAGTTGCCGCAGGAACGTCACCTTCACAAAGGTCACACTCGAAGTCCGTCGGATCTGACGGATTATTCGGGTTCACACGAATAAGCAAGCTGTAGAACGGCCGGATCGGGTGGATCATGCCGAATGTTGTCTCTTGGTGTCCGTCGTATGACGGAATCTTAGAGCCAACAACGAAGTTCAGAATACCACCAGATTTCGGTGTTTCTGCCTTCGCTGCGCCCGCGCCTGCAGTTAGGCCTAGGCCTACCACAGCAGCGAGAGCAAGTCTCCCGGTTCGATTGAGCATTTTTAGTCTCCTTCCCTGAATTGAAGAATTGATTGGCTTACGCCATATCATGTTTGCGCACCGTGCCCGCGGTACGCTCACACCTCTGAGCAGGCCACCCAGTGGCCTGGTTTCACTTCCCGCAACTGCGGAACGTCTTTCTTGCACCCATCAACCATCTTTGGGCACCGCGGATGGAAAACACACCCAGACGGCGGGTTAATGGGGCTAGGAATTTCACCTTTGATAATCTCATGCGCCCGCGTCTTCTCGATCTCTGGATCAGGAATTGGCACAGCGTTCAACAACAGCTGCGTGTATGGGTGCATTGGATTTTCAAACAACTCATCACCATCGGCGAGTTCGACCAGATTACCAAGGTACATAACAGCAACCCGGTGGCAAATATGACGAACAACACTGAGATCGTGTGAGATAAACAAATAGGTAAGATCGAACTCGTCACGAAGATCTTCGAGCAGGTTAATCACCTGCGCCTGAATTGACACATCAAGTGCTGAAACGGCTTCATCACAAATGATGAATTCTGGATTCATTGCGAGTGCTCGTGCAATACCAACCCGCTGGCGTTGACCACCCGACATTTCGTGGGGATAACGATCAGCAAAAGCCGATGCGAGACCACATACGTTCAAAAGATAACGCACCCGGGTCTGACGTTCAGCCTCGTCATTGATAATGCCGTGAACATGCATAGGTTCGGCAATAATTTCACCGACCTTCATGCGTGGGTTAAGTGAGCTGTATGGGTCCTGGAAGATGACCTGAATCTTCTTGCGGACGTCGATCATTTCTTTCGGAGAATACTTGGTTATGTCGTCTCCGTAGAAAATGATTTCACCTTCTGTAGGTTTCTCCAACTGAAGAATGCATCGTCCTGTTGTTGTTTTACCGCAACCAGACTCGCCCACAACACCAAGTGTTTCACCGCGATATACTTGGAAGCTCACGCCATCAACGGCCTTAACATGCGCGACCACCTTCGGAATGAATACACCCTCAGTGACCGGAAAATACATTTTAAGATTGCGAACGTCGACAAGGACTTCTTCAAAGCCCTTGGAACTACCCGTTACCGAGGCGCGCTTATTTGCTTCGCGTATATTTGATCCTGCTTCGCTCATCCGACGACGTCCTTCACTTCTTTCGCTAGATTTTCTTTTTCAAAGCATGCCGATGTATGGCCAGGCTCGATTTCCTCGAGTGCCGGGAAGCTCTTCGCGCATTCTTCTGTCGCAAATCGGCATCTCGGACGGAATGAACAACCATCATCAAGCTTTGTAAGATCAGGTGGCTGACCATCTACCGGGTCAAGCTTTGCAGCACGCTGCCTGTCCATACGTGGCACCGATTTTAGTAGCGCCAAAGTATATGGGTGACGCGGTCGGTGATAAATATCTGTTGCAACACCAGACTCAATAATACGACCGGCGTACATCACGTTCACCCTGTCAGCATATCTCGCAACAACACCGAGGTTGTGGGTAATGATGATCATCGCCACACCCAATTCCCGAGTGAGGTTTTTCATCAACTCCAGGATTTGCGCCTGAATTGTCACATCGAGCGCCGTTGTTGGCTCGTCCGCAATAATCAGTTTGGGATCACACGCTAGTGCCATCGCGATCACAACCCGCTGACGCATACCACCAGATAGATGGTGCGGATACTGTGCAAGTCGACGCTCGGGCTCAGAGATACCTACAAGACCCAAAAGCTTGACCGCTTTGGCCATGGCGTCAGCCTCGGACAATCCCAAGTGAGCGATCATTGGCTCTGTCAATTGCAGACCAATCGTCAACACCGGATTGAGTGATGTCATCGGCTCCTGGAAGATCATGCCAATGTCACGACCTCTGATGTTGCGCATCTGATCATCAGTTAGTGCGAGAAGATCCTTTCCATCAAAATTGATGGACCCCCCAACAATCTTGCCAGGAGGCCAAGGGATCAAACGCATAATACTCATCGCAGTAACGGACTTGCCTGAACCAGACTCACCCACAACCGCAACAGTTTCACCCTGCTCAACAGTGTACGAAACACCATCAACAGCTTTCACAGTCCCAGCCGACGTAAAGAACTGGGTCTGGAGATCTTTAATTTCCAGTAAGGCCACTTTTCCTCCCTAGGATAGCCAATATTTATTTTTATTATAATTACCGTAATGTCGGACTCGAAAGGTGTCAATTGATAACACAATCTCGAAATTTGGTACCTTTTATCCAGTTATTTTATTTTCGTCATTATACTAAAATTCGAGACAGTGAACGACGTACGTATTCCAACAGACCTTGTCATTTGGTGGCAAAGCTTCCAATTACAAGACATTCAATAATCTTGTTTCATCATACTTGCCGTTATTTGTGAGCATTTGCATAGTTATGACGAGACAATCTTTTTATGGAGAAGAATCTTATGGCATCCGATCAGTTTGAGCGCGGCCTCAAGTGCCGCAAAGAAGTCCTTGGGGAAGCGTATGTTGAAGCATCGCTTAGCAAGGCTGACGATTTCAATCGCGATTTTCAGGAAATTGTCACAGAATATTGCTGGGGTGGCACTTGGGGACGCGGCGTGTTGTCAAAGCGAGACCGGTCCATTCTCAATCTTGGCATGCTCGCAGGATTAGGGAAAAGTCAGGAGTTCAAACTTCATTTTCGAGGGGCATTGACGAACGGCCTTTCGGTCGAGGATCTGCGTGAAGTGTTGATACAGATAGCTGTTTATTGCGGCATTCCTGCGGGCATCGAAGCCTTTCGTTTGGCTCGGGAAGTCTTCGCGGACCTTGATATCGATGTCTCAAATATGGATGAAGGTAAATAAAACTATGTCGAATTCAAAAGTCATCGGCTTTGTTGGTTTGGGACAAATGGGCGGCCCTATGGCTGCAAATATCGCAAAGGGCGGTGCCGAAATAGTTGTTTATGATAAGGCTGGAACGTCTGAGCGTGCACCCGAAGGCGCAAAGCTCGCAAATTCTTTCGCCGATGTTTTAAGCATGGCGGACACTGTTTTCCTGTCTGTGCCTGATGGTCCCGTATCACTGGCCCTCGCCAATGAAATCGCCGGAATGGATGGATGCCGCGCTTCTGTTGTGATTGATCTCTCCACGATTGGGCCAGAGGCTGCACGCGAGGCGAACGAAATCCTAAGTGACACCAGTATCACCTATATCGATGCACCAGTCTCCGGTGGTCAGGCGGGTGCGCGCGCCGGCACCATCACTGTTATGTGGGGCGGGCCAAAGGCGGTCATGGACGATCATCAGGCTGTGTTGAGTTCTTTCTCTAAGAATGTGTTTCACTGCGGTGACTCTCCAGGCCAGGGGCAGTCTGTAAAAGTTTTGAACAATTTTCTTTCAGCAATCGCGATGACGGCCACTTCCGAAGCCGTACTCTATGGCCTGGCTCAAGGCGTCGAGATGAAAACTATTTTGGATGTCGTGAACGTCTCGACCGGCCAGAATACAGCGACAGCTGACAAGTTTCCAAAGCGCGTTTTAACAGAAACATTCGATGCTGGGTTTGCCACCAAGCTTCTCACCAAGGATGTAAATTTGTTTTTGAAAAATGCCAAAGCCGCAGGCACGCCGCTAACCCTTGCGGCGACCCTTGCATCGATCTGGAACGGCTGCAATGCAACATTGCCAGATAGTGACTTCACACGAATTTACGAATACGTCAGAGACAAAGGGTAAGAAATCCCTCTCCGCCTCTCCGCTCTTAGTATCCCAAATCCAACAATGGGAATGCTGAGAGCGGATGGGGTTCGGCAACAGTATCGGGCTCGCGTATTAAATAATTGGCATCTAATTGTTCGTAGCTTGTAACACCGAGCAAGCCCATGCAGGTCTGTACTTCCAATTCGAGCAACTCAAGCATCCTCACAACGCCAGCTTCACCCCCAGCAGCAAATGCCAAACCTTGCAGACGCCCAATGCCGACGGCATCAGCGCCACGGATCATTGCCTTCACGACATCAGCGCCCCGCATCACCCCGCCATCAAGAATTATTTTTGCTTTGCCGTCGACGACCGCCGCGATTTCTGGTAGCACGTCGATACCCGCTCTACCATGATCCAACTGCCGTCCCCCATGGTTAGAGACATATATAACGTCACAGCCTTCAGAGACCGCGATCTCAGCATCTTCCGCAGTCGCAATGCCTTTCAAGATTAGAGGGATGTCGTACTTTTTACGTATACGGCGAAAATCTTTCCAACTGAACGAACGCTGGTACTCTTCTCCTTGAGATTGAGATTGCCGTGCAATCGAGAGGAACCCCTTCGATTTATCGCGCTCGCGGCGACCGTAATAATCAAGATCAATAGTGAAACAAAACGCCATGTATTCATGTTCAATTGCGCGATCAATATGGTCGTCTATCCATGCCTCATCACCTCGGACATACAACTGAAATATGCGCGCTGCATTAGGTGCTGCAGCCGCGACAGCTTCAAGACCCGGATCACACACTGAACTCAGCATATGTGATACACCGAAAGTGCCGGCAGCTTTGGAGACCCCGGCACCACCGCTCTCGCTAAACTGCTGCAAAGACCCTATTGGTGCCATAATAATTGGCAGCCTGAGGTTGCGACCAAGGAAGTCGATTGATGCGTCCAACCCACTCACATCGCGCATGACCCGAGGCCGAAACGCCAACTTGTCGAAGCCAAGTCGATTTCTTTTTTGTGTGGTTTCTGTTTCGGCACCACCAACAAGATAGTCCCAGGCGCCATCATCGAGGTTGGAGCGCGCCGCCGGAACAAACTGGTGCAGTATCTGAAATTTCTTTTCGATCTCGGTCGTCATTATTTTTGTCCTGTTAGGAATTATGAATAGGTTTTTGCGTCACAATAACTGCATCAAGATCAGCATAGATATAGTCACCCGGATTGATGACGACCCCGCCAAACTTGAGTTGCACATCAGCCTGCCCGATCCCGTCCGTACGAGGACGCATCGCGGTGCATTTTAACGCCTTGGCACCAAAATCAAGTTCAGCAAACTCGTGGATATCACGGACAGCACCATTGAAGATCAAGCCTTCCCAGCCTTGGTTGCATGCCTCCTCAGCGATGTTGCCACCGCATAGTGCCCGTCGCATCGAACCTCGACCATCAACAACGAGCACCTTACCCTTTCCACCGCGACGAATGACATTAAGGATGCCCTTATTGTCTTCATAGGTCGAAAACGTCACAGCTTCACCATGGAAGCAGGCCCGCTTTCCAAAATCGCGAAACATCAACTCACATACTTGTGCTGCTGGCTCGTCATCACAAATGTCAGCACACCGGATGATATCTTGATCAGTCATTCGAAGCGTTCTCCTGTTGGCAAAGATATTTTGCGTTGAGACCATAAGGGGTCTTGGGTCGAGGGTCTATCACCCTTACATTATATTTAACTTGAGCACCCAATTTTCCAGAGGAGAAATTAGAATGAGTAAATTTGCAATTTTCGTGACGGTTAAAGTTAAAGAAGACATGGTCGATGAATTCCTGTCTTTTGCACTTCCAAACGCGACCTCCGCGGTTCGCGACGAGCCGAATTGCCATATGTTTCGGGTCATGCAGAACCAGGAAGACCCTTCAACGATTCATTTCTATGAAGTCTATACCGAAGCAGCCAGCCTTGATCTACATCGGGAATTTCCACACTACAAAAAGTACGACGCCGGCACAAAAGATATGATCTTGGAAAAATCAATCGTGAAGGTCGACGTGCTTCATTAACGCGAGTTGGCGGTGATATCTTCTCTGAAGTTGGTGGCCATCACAGCGGCGCCAAGAAGCATGACAATGCCAACGGCAACCCACGCCATACCATAGTCATTCTGACTCCAGTCAAGAATCTGCCCAAACATAGGGGGGCCGACCACACCGCCGATGGACCATGCCACGGCATTGTATCCAATCGCAGACCCTACCAGAGATGGCGGCGCATTTTCTGCTGTCATCGAAAGGATAAGTGCGGCGTACGATGCGATTGTTCCCCCCATTACCGCCGCCAGGATCATTAATCCCCAATGCGGCCATTCCGGATTGACAAAATACGCCGCACCACATGACAAGCCGCCTGCGAGTACAATATAAATCACAACAATTTTCCGACGCCCGCCGAAAACAGCGTCAGATAAATAGGAATACCCAAACCGGCCCAATGCACTCGCACTTTGCGCAAAAGCGACCGCCATCGCCGCGACCGGTTGACTCGCCTGCGCAGCGTCACGCATGAACAATGCAATGTAGGCAGACAAGCTCGATTGGCTGGTATTGAACATGGTGCAAGATATGAAGATCACATTCATATTGCGGTTCGTCACAACGACTCTAAGGTCATTGATGATTGACTTGAGACCACCACTGCCGCGCGTTGGTTTGCGCGTCAAAGGCAACCACAATACCGCAGTAATTAATGTCATGCCCGCGGCCATCCATAGCACGATCCTCCAATCGATGTAGGCAGCTAAGACACCGCCACCTGCGCCGAGCACCCCTCCTAATGGCACACCCAATTGTTTAAGCCCCATCGCCGTACCGCGCCACTTTGCGGGGAACCACCGCATAACACCTTTTGCAGTAGCAGGATTAACAAAGGAGTATCCAAGACCCATCAGGAATGTCGCCGCCAGCGCGAGGTGGAAACTATCCGCTAGGGCGAACATGATACACCCGAGCGCCATGACGACCATCGAGCCAAACAACGTCCACCCGACGCCTAATCGATCCGTAATTGCGCCACTTGGCATCGCGGAAATCAGCTGCGCACCGAATACTGCTGACATGAAGAAACCAAACTCTGTCGCGGAAATACCCAGGTCATCCCGGATTACCGGTCCCATCGCCATAATCGACAGATAACAAGATGTGCCGACCGCATGGGCAAGTGAAAGCAAAACAATTCGGGCCCGCCACGGGTTCACACCAGGTGGAAGTGACGATACTAGATCAAGATTTTCATCGGGCTTCATTCGGACGTTCTTTAAACATAAAAACAAGCATCAGTGTTCCCAATGCAATAACACCAGCTGTCACAATCCAAGCGATATCGTAACCACCCCAATTATCAACAATCCATCCAAAAAATATTGGCCCCAACATGCCACCAATATGCACACCAACCATGTTCACGCCGATAGCCGATCCAGCCAGTCTCGGCTCAACAGCCTCGACAACAACTGCCTGCGCAACAGGCGCAAAAGACGCAATGGTTATCCCCAATGCCATCGCCAGACCAATCCCGATCCATAGCCCTAAGCCCGGTCCAATAACACTAAACATTGCCATAAATACAGCGGCGCTCCCGCAAATCCAGGCCATAAGAACAGCACGTCTATCTGCATAGTAGCGATCACAGATAACGCCCCAGCCAATTCGGGCAATTGCACTTGCCGTCTGTGTCAGTCCCATCGCCGCGCTCGCAATTTCCTGACTGGCCTTCGCCGTCGACGTAAGAAACAACGTCAAGAAACCAAAGAAATTTGTCTGACCGACATTCAAAAGCCCGTTGAGAACAGCATAAATATTAAAGTTTCGATCTCTCATGACATCGCCCAAATTGGCAACGATGCTCTTTCGCTGTTCGAACGGAAGAGGTACGTGAAATCGCGCCAGACTAAGACAATACAATCCGTTTAATAGAATGATTGCTGCCACGCCAAACATGATGCTTTGCCAATTATCGATCGTCGCAAACGCACCATTGCCTGCTGCGATGACGCCACCAATGGGAACCCCAACTTGCTTCAGTCCCATTGCCGTACCACGCCGTTCCCGTGGGAACCAGTCGAGCACACCACGGGCCGTCGATGGGTTCATCATCGAATAGCCAAAGCCCATCAGGAACATCGCACCAATGCATTGATAGTATCCGTTCGCAATCGCCAGGGTGATCGCGGCGCTCAACATCAACAAATGACCAAACACAAGTGTCTTACCGACACCATAGCGATCCGTAATGCCACCGGCAGGCATTGAGCCGAACGCCTGCGCACCATAATACGCAGAGATGAAAGCACCGAACTCAGCAGCACCTAAATTCAGATCTGCAGATATGACAGGCGCCATTGCCATCACAGAGACAATATTTACGGTGCCAACAACGTGCGAAAGTATCAGCGCTGGCAAACGGCTTACCCAAGGATTTCCGGTGTTAGCCGATGTGCTCAAGACTGAAGCGGCCGCCCATCCATATCGCCGTCTTCAAGCCCAAGATGACACATCGCCGTCGGAGCAATATCAATTGCCGATGTCTTTTCTTTGCGCTCGCTACCTGCCTCGAAACCTGACCCCACACAAAAGAGGAACGGGCTTTGCTCGTATTTTCCCAACCCACCGTGTTGCCCACACCCGACATTATTCGAAATTTTGATATCTCCTTGGAAAGCAACGCTTGTTCCAGGCACACCATCATCGCTTGGCAAATCCGTATCTTTTCCAACAACAACAATATCGATTCCACCTTCAGGATCTAACCCCAGTTCAGCAATTTCATCACCAACGTACACGCCGCCGACGCTGTCATGGCTTCTAAAGATTTCGGCGATCGTGCTGCGCCGACCCTTGGCCTCATCACTCAAGAAAATTGTCGCGCTGAGGCCTTGCGGTGCGATCGCGACATCACTTGAACCTGGCCCATCTTTGAGACCCGCATTAACAAGAATGTCTTCGAGGTCTACAATCTTGCCGATTGTTTCATGGCCATGGTCAGATGCGACCATAAACAAGACATCTCCGGTATCGATATCATGCTTAAGGTTATCGAATATGCGACCTGCTTGCGCATCGGCAGATCGCACGGCATCCAAATGAGCTGGTGAGCCCATAGATACACCGTGTTGCGTATTGTCCGGCTCACACTGCCACAAAAGAGCAACGGCTGGTTTTTGTTTTCCTAGTACATCATCGATAAAGCGCTTAGTCATTTCTGCGTCACCGGCTGTGTCGTGACCACATGCGTGCGGTGGCAATGTTTTGCGTCCAGGTCCTGTCGCCATATCTCGATGGATCCCGTAGCCGTACCAGTCCGGGTCTAGAAAAATGCCAGCGCCGGGCGACGCATTCGCGTAGATCACCGCACCTCCAACTTCTTTGACGCGCTCCGACATTGTGGCGACTTTTAGTGTACGGCCTTTGGCTTCATGTAATTTATCGCGAAATCCTGGAGGGCCGACTGAGAACACTTGAAGCCCCTCGCCCAAGTCCAATGCAACAGCATTGCCTTCGAGGCCGTGCCGACCAGGCAAACAACCTGTTCCGATAGATGCAGCCGTCGTTCGAGTTGTTGATGGAAATACGCCACCATGGCTAAGAAAATGTGTTCCGGCCCTCCCTATCCGCATCAGGTTAGGTGTGTTTTCCTGATTGACCATATCGGCTCGCAATCCGTCGCAGATAACAATTACAACACGTTTCATTTCTCGCTCTTTTCGCTCTTATAAATTTTCAGTTATGACCTTTTTACGACTAGGCCATCCACTGCCTTAATGCCCTGCCCCTCTGCGCAAACGATCAATGGATTGATCTCGGCTTCAGATGGAGCCGTATCATCATTTGCCAGATTTGATAGATTGACCAGCGCCTCGGCCAAGGCGTTCAGATCTCCCTTGGGCAAGTTCCGATATCCGCGGATCGGTGCCAACCCTTTTACGTCTTCGATCATCTCTATGGCCGTTGCCATATCAATAGGTGCCAATCGGATCGCACTATCGCCATAGACCTCGGCAAGAATTCCGCCTGGTGCCAGGACAACGACAGGACCAACCTGCGGATCAATCCGAAATCCAATCAGCACTTCGCCGACACCCTTCACCATCTCTTCTGCTAGAAATTTATCCAGCTTGAGGTCGGGTCTTACTGTCGCGACGGAGGTTTTAATATCCCGGATCGCGCGGATCAGTTCCTCGGTATTCTGTATATTCAATTTGACCGCGCCCGCTTCGGTCTTGTGCGGCAGATCATCAGACAAAGCTTTTATAACAATGGGGAAAGATAATCCCTGCACGAGACCATTATCGCCCACCACAGCATGCTTCACCACCGGAATGCCTAGGTCAGCAAAGAGCGCCAGAGACTGTGCCTCGTTCAAGGTTATTGTATTGCCTTGATCAGACTCTTTTTCGACAATTTTGACTGAGTGGTTGATTTCATACGGTGTTCGCCAGGCAAAGAAAGCCCGCAACGCGTCGGCACATGCCTCTGGCGTTCTGAAAGCCGCAATCCCGGCACCAGCCAACAGTTTGAGAGAAGAGTCTGCCTGAGGCACCATAAATGCTGCGACGGGCTTTTTTGCTTTGCTTGCCACATCAACAATCGGCGCCACCGCAAGTTCTGGGTGGAACTGCGCCGACGATCCAACAACACAAACCACCGCATCACACGCATCACTTTCGAGCAATGTTTCAAGTGCCGCGCCATAGACACCCTCTCGCGTGCCTGCCATCGTCAGATCGATTAAAGGTCCGCGGCCAATCTTAAGATCAAACGTCTCAAGTTTTTTATGAACGGCTTCAGGGGCAGGAATTACATCAAGCCCCACTGCGCCCAATCTGTCGACAACTGTGGAAGCACCCCCGCCAGTTGTGGTCATGACACCAACACGCGTTCCTTTGGGTGGAAGTTGGCCAATTACCAGAGGCGGCATCTCGAACAACGCCTCAAGGGTTTCAATACGTAAAATACCTGTTGCATTGAAGAACGCATCAACGGCTTTGTCTTCTCCTGCCAGTGCGCCCGAATGCGATAAAGCGACAGCTTGTCCCGCCTTTGAGCGGCCAAGTTTGTATGCGATGACTGGCTTTCCGGCCGCGAACGCCTTTCGGGCTGCAGCACCAAGTTTATCCGCATCCCGCAGTGCTTCTAAAAACAGAAGTATGACGTCTGTTTCAGGATCGTCGATCAGAACATCAACCAATTCGCCGACGCCAATATCGGACTCATTGCCAACAGACAACATCCGCGAAAATCCGATTTCACGCGCTGCGCCACGCGATAGCAATGTCCCTAATATCGTGCCGCTTTGAGAGATCAGACCTATCCGTCCCGGCTGAAGGTTCTCCATTTCGAGGACTGCATTAACTGACAGAGTCAGTTGGCTTGCCGGACAAATAACACCCATGCTGTTAGGCCCCAGCAATCTCACGCCGACTTGGCGTGCCAATGCGACTAACTCTTGCTGCTTTTCAATACCCTCCGCACCTGTTTCCGCAAACCCGTCCGAGTAAATCGTCGCGACAGGAATCCCCTTGTCACCGCATTGTCTGACAGCCTCAAAAACCTTATCAGACGGCACCATGATAAAGGCCTGATCACACTCACCATCGATATCAGCGATGTTTTTGTACGCACGAACACCCTGAACCTGATCTCGACCGGGGTTAATGGGATAGACGTGTCCGCTGTATCCGTGAGCTTGGAGAAACCGTTGCGGGCGACCCGTGTTCTTGACTGGGTCCGCAGACGCCCCAACCAAGGCTACACCACGCGGATTCAATAAAGCCTGAACGAGATTGTTCATGAAGCTTTTGGAGGTCGTTGGGAGAAACGACGTTCGAAAACGCTTTCAGCTATCCGGTTGAGCATCATCTCTGATGATCCACCCGCGATCATCCATCCCCGTGTTCGACGGAAACAATATTCGATCAGGCAATCTTGTGAATATCCAGCGGCGCCCATGATCTGCATGGCTTCACTCGCAACTTCATGCCCCGCCCGATTACACGCCAACTTGGCCAGGGCGGTATCTTCAACTGACGGGAAACCCGCATCAGCCCGCGAAGCTGCGCGCATCAACAGTAATTGCGCAGACTCAAGCTTCAATTTCATTTCTGCAAATTTCCATTGAAGCCCCTGAAAATCGCAAAGTGGCCGTCCAAACTGCTTACGCTCCATCGCGTGATTGCGCGCCATTTCATAAGCAAACCGACCGAGCGCAACGGCGCGTGATGAGTTGCCCAATCGTTCAACGTTAAACCCGGCAATCTGTCGCTTAAATCCACCCTCTCGCAATAAGATATTCTCCGGCGGAATATACGCGTCCTCAAAATAGATCTGACACCATTCTTCACCGCCCAGATATGTGATTGGCTGGCCACGAGTGACCCCTTCGGTTTCGGGCTCGACCAGTACCGAACCAATGCCATCAACGCCCGGGCCATAGCGACAGTATACAAGGAACAAATCAGCCT